>Ga0137307_103215_pt1 | contig 10143 bp, 12 predicted proteins | sample NAcewD2O_March_2_FD_97180 | JGI IMG/M metagenome (GOLD analysis project Ga0137307, IMG submission 97180) | Mouse cecal microbial communities from Vienna, Austria - N-Acetylglucosamine amended D2O_March | ecosystem: Host-associated > Mammals > Digestive system > Large intestine > Cecum | place...
AATTGCGTTGGATTTTCCTGCATAGGGTTTTCCAATGTTGGATTTTCCGATATAGGCTTGTCCTGTGTTGGATTTTCCAATGCAGGCTTTGGCGGTACTGGAAATTCATGTATCACATAATCAGCCGCCCCTAACTGTCCTTTTTCGTTCCGTACCCTTGTACGGGTCACATATCCTGCCCGTTCCAGTTCCCGTATTGCTTCCCGGATAGCGTCTATGCCCTCACGGTTGATTTGGGAAAGCCCCTTTAGGGTGTAGTCCCATTCTTCGGGCAGGGATAGCATTTGTGAAAGCAGTCCCTTTGATTTTAGGGAGAGGTCAGCATTGCGTAGGTGGTGGTTTGACATAACGGTGTAGTCCCTGTTTTTTTCCACTCGGAATACTGCCATGTAATCAGCCCCTTTCATCAGCCCGGACAATGAAAAACGCCCGTTCCGTGTGGAAAAGGCGTTTACCATGTGGTTATAGGGCTTCGTGTTTAGTTTTCTTGTTTCTTAAAAGCCTTGTTTTATGCGGTGTTGCGGTGGTTGTCTATAAATACTTGCTCCGAATGGCGCGGGAAAATCCACTACTATGAAAATGCTTTTGGGATTGACCGCGCCCACAAAAGGCAGTTTTATAATTGACGGAAAGCAATTTCCGAATGACCGTCTTTCTATTTTGAAAGAAGTAGGTTCCTTTATCGAATCGCCCTCTTTTTATGCAAATCTGACAGGTAAAGAAAACCTTGACATTATCCGCCGTATTTTGGGTCTTCCTAAAAGTTCTGTTGCAGACGCATTGGAGCTTGTCGGACTTTCTGAATTTGGGGGGCGGCTTGCCAAAAAATACTCGTTGGGCATGAAACAACGGTTAGGACTTGCCGGAGCCTTGTTAGGCAGACCGCCTATTTTGATTTTAGACGAGCCTACAAATGGACTTGACCCGTCCGGCATACATGAAATCCGAAATTTGATTAAATCGCTGCCCAATCTTTACGATTGTACGGTTCTTATTTCTTCGCATATGCTGTCTGAAATCGAGTTAATGGCAGACGATATAGGAATACTAAACCATGGTCGCCTCCTGTTTGAGGGCAACTTGGACGAATTACGACAGAACGCATTACAGTCTGGATTTGCTGCGGATAATAAAATTAGCGTGGCTAATTTGGAAGAAATGTTCCTGTCCATGATTGATAAAGACAATGCAAGCAGAAAGCAGAGGGCGAAACTATGAGGACATTTTCAGTCGAATTTAGAAAAGAGAAACGCACAGGTGTTATTCCATTAATGCTTGCAGTCGGCATTTTGGGGGCAGCATACGCCTTTGTCAATTTCATTGTGCGAAAAGACACTCTTTTGAATCTGCCATTGGCTCCTATGGACGTGCTGCTTACGCAGTTGTATGGCATGATTATGGTTCTGAATATGTTTGGTATCATAGTCGCTGCCTGTATTATTTACAATATGGAATTTAAGGGGAGTGCTGTTAAAAAAATGTATATGCTCCCTATGAGCGTTTTGGTTATGTACTTTTGCAAATTTTTGATTTTAACTATAATGCTCTTGATTGCAATAGTTTTTCAGAATTTGGCACTTACAAAAATAGGTCTGACAGATTTACCAAAGGGCTCATTTGAGTTTAAGATATTGTTATCTTTTACCGGATATTCATTTATAACATCAATGCCTGTATTATCTTTTATGATTTTTGTATCTTCCCGCTTTGAAACTATGTGGGTGCCGCTTGGTATCGGTGTTGCCGGATTTTTAAGCGGTATGGCATTGGCTGCGTCGAATAGCACTTTGCTTTGCATACACCCTTTCGTGGTTATGCTAAAACCCGCTGTTGCAATGAGCGCACAGCCGGATATTACGGTTGTTATTTTCTCACTGATTGAAACAGCGATTCTCCTTTTTGCCGGATTATGGGCTGCTAAAAATTTACGCTACGAATAAGGAGGTGTACGATATGAGCTTTTTACAACTACTTAAAATCGAGTTTATAAAAGTAAAACGGGGTAAAATGATACCTCTGATTTTCATAGCTCCGCTGTTAGTCGTGGCTTCCGGGGTGGCAAACCTACAAAGCTATTTTTCGCCGGAATATACAAACGCATGGGCGGCTATGTTCATTCAGAGCGCATTAGTTTATGCCTATTATCTGCTTCCGTTCAGCATGATTGTTGTATGTGTGATGATTGCGGAACGGGAAACAGGGAACAATGGAATTTTGAAAATGTTAACCCTACCTGTTAGCCGTTATGCTCTTTCAGCAGCCAAAGTTTGTGTTCTATTATTTTATTTATTTATGGAAATGGCTGTTTTTCTTGTTGTTTTTGTAATAACAGGATTGATTGCAACAATCAATACAGGCATTACAGAAACACTACCAATCATGTATTTGTTGAAGTGGTGCGCTGGTTTATTTTTTACCATGCTCCCCAGTGTTGCGACAATGTGGGCGATTACAGTACTATTTGAAAAATCATTACTATCTGTCGGCTTAAATCTGCTCCTTGTTATCCCTGGCGTATTAGTAGCAAATACACCACTTTGGGTTGTTTACCCTTATTGTTATAGTGGTTATTTGGTTTCTTGCTCTCTGCATGACTTCACAGCAGAGGGCGTTAATACTGGTTTTAACCTATTCCCGTTTTTGCCATGTGCAATTCTGATTTTTGCATTGGTATTTACAGTGGCAATAACACGTTTTGGAAAAAAAGAAATGAGGTAAGTTATGGGAAATAAAAAATTACAAAAATTAAGTGTAGTAACATTGATTGTTGGCATTTTGCCTTTGGCAACATTTGTTCCCATATTATTTAATATGGCGTTGACTGGCAATGTACGTTCCATTTGAACAGGAGTAAATATCTTCTCTGTTTTCTTGGAACTAGTATTTTCTATTATTTGTATTAAAAACCGCGATAGCCGAAGCATGATAAATATTATTTCAACTGTTATCAGCAGCGTTTGGATAGTCCTCATGTGCGGTATTGTTATCCTTTCTTTATTCATCAACTTTATACAATAAAAGGATTATATAGGATTGCATAAGATTTTTTAATAATCTGCCGTACGACGGCAAAAGAAAAAAACCGTCGTACAGCAGAGATATTCTCATACCTTAATAAATCTTTACGGCGGTTTTGGAAAGTATATGTCTGTCCTCTAAAACGGCGTTCTATTGCGTAACAGAAAAGCAGAGAACCGACCACTAATGAAAGTGATATGTTCTCTGTTTTTGTTTGCCCCCTGTTTGTCAGCGTTAATGATAAGTTGTTGTGAATACTTGCTTATCAACGTAAAATCAATGCCGAACACGGTTTTTGCTTTCAGAAGCTCATCGGAATGTTTTTTGCAGCGGAATGAAACAAACAAGTTCCGCGGCAAACTACACCAGCCTTTTCAATACCGGAATTTTCTTCATAGCGGATACAAATATCACCCCTGCTGCAAATGTTGATAACGTATATAGAGCCGCAATGAGGAAATCGTTTGCACGTATATATACTATAAATTTTATGGCCTGATTCCGAATCATATCTTCTGTCAGATAAATGCCAAAAGCCGTATCGCCCACGGCAAGGATGGCTTTTTTCAACCTTGCAGAATATGAACGCCTCGCAGCCACACATTTTATGAATCCAAATATCCCAAAACTAACTATTGGTGTGAAACATTGTATAGCCTCCATGAGGTTCCCATTCCAATCCGTATGCCTTGCAAAAATCAAACTTACAGGCACAATCACACATAGTGGCAGGATTGCTGCCAGACCATATTTTCGTACATCTTTTCCATGCGGAGAATCGGGGGCATTATCAATCCAATACCCTAATATGGGATACAGAAAAACTGACGGAAGAAGGAACACGCTATTATTAATAAAACAACCGGAAAAATATCCCAGCATAGAAAGTACGCTGCTTACACCACTAAAACCAAATAAATACCTGTAATCCTTATCCGTCATCCCGGAAACTGCTTTCCGCAACAGTGGAAGCAGAAGCAAAAATCCCAGATACAGATATAAATACCAATATGTCTCCAATTTCGGGCTGCTGTAAATGTTGTTCCACCAGTCCCGGACAGACACCCCCGCCTTTCCTGTCCGAACATAACGAAGGTACTGCAAAGTTCCCCAAAATAAAATAATCCCCACATATCTGGCGATTCTTCCGAAAAACAGTTGCCTATAATCTTCTTTTTTTCCAAGCAGCGTTGCCCCTGAAATCATCAAGAAAATAGGAACTGCCGTTTTACAGACTGGTATCATAAAAACTGACAGATAATAGGAGCAAGCATCGGATGTATACTGATATAAAGTAAATCCCAGCTCTCTTGTATGGTTATAAATAACCAGAATAATTGCAATAATCCTTAAACATTCAATATAAGTCTTTTCATAAACATAACGCTTTCTGTTTTATTCCATTTCATTCTCTTTGCGCCGTTTGCTAAGTACGCTCTCAATAAACTTCACGGTATATCCCCCTGCCTTTGCAATTTTGGCCCGTTCACGCCTGTCCGTCTCCTGTTTTGCCAAATCCGCTATAAATTCAGGGCGGTATAGTTTCATAGGGCAGTCAATCTTATCGCCCCGGGAATACTTAAATAATTTAAGCATAGCATCACGTCCAATCAGTTCAAAAAGTTCTAAATAACTGTCATTTAAAGCCTCCGCTTCATTGCCATCGACGCCAAACGCCTGATAAATCATTTCTTCATTAATGTTATCCAAATCAATATTCATTAAACTTTCACCTCCTGCATACGAAAGTTTATCAGTGCCTATCTCCCTAAATCCAGTCATAAAAAAGAACTTTTAAAGGAGAATATAAAGTCCCTTTAAAAGTTCCTTTTTTGATAAATTTATTTACAGCTTACTTGTACCTGATATCCTATCTATGATACATTTTCTCATTATAATATCATTTTCTTGTTGAATCCAAATCCTCCATTCGGCCTGATTGAATCGCCCCAATATTCTTTTTAATCCTGTTTTCAGGCCAATTCCACCACTGGATTTTTAATAATTGGGAAATCACATCGTCAGAAAACCTTTTTCTTATCGGTTTTGCGGGAACACCTCCAACGATTGTATAAGGCGGTACATCTTTTGTAACAACTGCCCGTGTACCAATAATTGCCCCATCACCAATCGTAACACCAGATAGTATAACCGCTTCAAAACCAATCCAGACATCATTGCCGATTACAATACCGCCTTTGTTGTTCCATGCGGCTGTAATCTTTTTTACGTCCAATTCCCATTCCTCAAAAAATATTGGAAATGGATACGTTGAAAGCGAAGACATTGCATGGTTCGCACTGGTAAACAGAAACTTTGCCCCACAAGCAATAGAACAGAACTTGCCAATTTGCAGCTTATCTCCATTTACGGGGTAATGATACAATACATTATTCTTTTCAAATTCCCGTGGGTCATTCACAAAATCATTGTACATTGTATAATCGCCAACTTTAATACTTTCATCGGTAATCACATTTTTCAAATAAATAGTTTGGTTATCACCTGTCCTGGGATAAATTTTATTCTCCGATATAGTCATTTTAAATTCCTCCATATTTTGATAGTTATTATGCGACTATATCGGATACTACAATGCAACGTCTCACTTTTTTACCTCCATTAACTGCACTTTGCAAATTTGATAATACTACCTACCAGCATGTTTTTATCTTTGCCCCTATATATTACCACACAGCCATTTATTTTTCCAATTAAGTATAAAAGACTCGTTTTCCCCTACTCGCTGCGCGTTTCCTGAGCCCCATAGCAGCATATTTCCCCTGCATGGGGCTGCGCAAAAAATGTAGCAATCTGCATATAACTGCAAACTGCCACATTACCATTTCCTTTGTCTGTTTTAACTGACACGACCCTAACGCCATATTTAAATCATTGCCAAGGGAAACATTGACTATCTTCCTTGCCAACAGAATTTAATTAGTTTTCAATCTCTTTTCCATAATTTCATAAACCAGCTTAACATCATTTTGTAATACATAAATCCCATGCCCTACCGTTTTGTACCCTCTATGCTCATATAAACACACTGCAGAAAGCGAAGCATCCAGGAAAACTATATCGTATTTTTTTGAAATTTCCGCTTTCAGGCAATCCATAATTTGGGAACCACAGCCTTGTTTTTGGTAATCCGGCAACACATATACCCCTGTAATATGATTGCCGTCATAACAGCCTGTACCGATAATAACCTCTCCATCTACCAATACTCCCATATTTCCAGAAGCTATCCCCTCTAAAATATGTTCCCGGCTATGATGCTGGCAAAAGAAATCTGTTACCTCTTTAGGATAATACTTCGGATATACCGTTCGTATGGTTGTATGTAAGATATTGTGTATTGCATCTGCCATTTCCACTGTTGCTGTTAAATATTCCATACCTTTCCTCCCAAAAGCCCTCAATCTTCTGCCCTTTTAAGCCTGTCCCAGCTTTTTTAAGTAAATGTTAATAGCAGTTGATAAAGACATTCCAATTATCCAAACCTTTTTTGCTTCCCGACAGAATGTATTTTATCTCACAGCAAGGCAGCCTTTATTTAACTACACTGTAAATCTATCTTTTACCCACCAACCAGGAAGCAACTCTTTCAGTTTAACTGTTTTTTGAATGATAATCATTCCCTGCTTTTGCATTAGCATTTCCAAGGCTTGAAACTTTTTCTCACTAAGCGCCTGTCGCCTGCCGGTTTGTCTGATATGAAATTTCATAGGTAAACCGGTTCAGCGTCAATCCTTCAAATGTCAAAAGTTCCGGTATGTAATTCTTTTTCCGGCAGAGCATTGCATGGACTCTTGCCAAAAGCTCTGCCGTTGAAAATGGCTTTGGCAGCAATATCCTTTTTCATTGCAAATAGCCTATTCCTATGCCTGCCATGCCGGAAGGAAGGAGATTCTTATACTGTATTCTAGTGCTTTTTAAGCTCTGCAATAGCAGCATAATGCAAAATATCAAATTCATCCGGCGCAATTTGCCTAAGGAGTGTCTTATGCTCTTGTTCCCACATCGAAATTTCTTTCTCCGTAAGCGAAGCGCCGATTCCACGGCAAGCCTTCATTCTTCCATTCCAATTTTCACGGGTAAACGGTACTTTTAGAGTAAATTCTTCATGATATACAAGCTCAAAGTTTTCTTTGTAACAATCCGGTATGTCTATTTGATGTTTTGTTTCTCCTGCGCCGCTCCAATTGGGGTTATACTTTAATACAAGGTTTTCACTGGCTCCTGCAATCTCATCCTCAAATGGCAGCCATGCCATATATAAAACAAGAATGCTTCCCCCCTGCCTAAGCATATGGTAAAACTTGGGCATAACAGCTTCGTGGTTGAAATACCAAAAACACTGGCATGCTGTAATTACATCAAAAGAGTTATCCGAGAAATTTATATCCTCTGTCGATACAACATAATAATTTATATCCATACCCTTTGAGAGAATTTTCGCTTGTTCGATTTGGTTTTCTGAAATATCCGTAGCCGTCCACTTTGCCCCATACTGGTACATATTCCTAGGGAGAACCCCCGTTCCCGTTCCGATATCAAGGATAGATTGTCCGTCTAAACATAATTTGCGGTCAATAATTTTTTGATAAAACTCTTTCGGATAAATGTCACGGAATTTTGCATAATCTAAAGAAGTTTTTCCCCAATCAAAAGGTTTTCCGCTATCTATGTCTCTGCTTATTATCTTCATATCAATCCTCCATGCCTCCTTTGGGCGGCTCAAATAGAAATCTCCGCAAATACCAGTTTCTCAATCTAATTTCTTTTTCTAAGTATACATGAAATTATAAGATTTCTCAATTTTCCAAAAAACTACTAATTATGATTCCATATCAGAAAATATTTTCATTTCTTGACAGTTTTCGGCTATGCAATGTGAAAAGGCCAATCCACACAAGGCAGATTGACCTTCCGGGCAAGACGGGCTTGCCTTGTTCTTATATCTAAATTATTTAATCTCCATATCTCCGAACCATTCTTCCAATGTTTCTTTTGTAGTTCCCGCTTCAAACCGTTTTCCATCCAGCCAGTTTACCGAATCCGAACATAAGGCGTGCAAATTGTCTGCGCTGGAACCGATACCGCTGCTGTGAGAGGTACAGAACGGAACGATTGTTTTTCCCGAAAAATCATAACTTTCTAAAAATGTACTGATAATCCGGGGAGCCTGCCCATGCCAGATAGGATAACCGAGGATGATGGTATCATATTTTTCCATGTTTTCCACACCACCGGAAATTGCAGGACGTGCAGAAGCATCGTTCTGTTCCTGATCTGCCCGCCCATTTGTATAATATGCCAAATCCTCCTCCGTATAAGGGTCTTCCGGTACTATCTCATAAAGATTAGCGTTTAGAATCTCCGCCGCATTCTCTGCCAATGGCTTTGTTGTTCCGGTAGCAGAGTGCGTTCCGCTCCATTTCCTCTGCAGTCAATTCAAAATCGAACATTCCGTATTCTCCTGAATGTGGTTGGGATTGCTGGAACCGGAGATAACAACCACACTTTTTTGTAAATTCCATCGAAGGATAACCTGTGCAGATGATTTTCCATGCGCAGCCGCAATTTCTGAAATCACATTGTCACCAAGCAGCTCTGCCGTATGGCCCTTGCCGCCCAGCGGATACCAGCCCTGGATTTTTCCATCCGCAACGGCCTTCTCCATAATTTCATTTTTTAGCGAGCCATAGACAATACCTGCCTATGGCTCATATTTCCTATTATTTCACTGATACCGAACACAAGTTGTTATTCCTTTATGAAATGGCTGTCTGTTTCCGGTATTTCTCCCTCGTCAGATACATATCTCTCCACTTTCATATGAAGGTCATACTTTATCCGTAGTTCCGCAATCTTCTCCATCATCGGGGACGCATGATGCTGATCAAGAGCCTGCTGGTCTTTCCAGCAGTCAATCAACAATACTGTTTCTGAATCTGTCATTGGGAAAAAATAGTCATATCGCAGATTACCCACTTCTTTGCGGATTGCCGTAGCGGTTCCACTGCTTTCCATCTCTTCCGCAAATTCTCTTGCATTACCGTTTGTACTGGTATAATAGATATTCACAACTATGCTCATTTCTGTTTCCTCCACTCTAAACCCCCTTTTTAATCATATCATAATAATACGACTATTGCAGAACTATACACCGTCTTTATCGTTGTTTTCTCTTGCCTGAAAAGGATTTTCCACCTTCCATACAATCTCTATAGCATCTACTCCATAGACAATAACCTTATCAATTAGCACTTTTAACCTGTCTACGCTTAGACTGTACTGTTACCAACACAATCCCTAGACTTGCTTTCGGTGGCGTAGCTGGCACCTTACCGAGCAGGATTTCCACCTGCATAACAACGCACCCTTGTTTCGTGGCGCACTATGTGATAAACTTTTACTGTCCATTTGGGCCGTCTCCTACTCTTGAGATTGGCTTGCGACACCTTTCTCATTTTAATATAGGAGGCTTTTCTATATCATCTTCTTCGCTACAGCTTACTCTATTCTCCCCAGCATAGCTGGGGGATTAGCGTTTTCATTCATACCTCTGACTCTGACACCAATTCCAAAATTCCTTTTGAAAGACGATACACTTTGTCAACTCTTTCCAGTTCTTTATATTTATGTGTAATAAAAATGATTACCTTATTTTTTAATTCACTATGTAATAACTCATGCAAAGCTTCATTTGATTCTACATCAAATCCTTCTGTAGCCTCATCCATAAGTAATATGTCTGAATTTTTCAACAGAGCCCTAGCTACAGCTATCTTTTGCCTTTCTCCTCCAGAAAGTTTTGCACCATCTTGTCCAATTTTTTGTCCAAAACCATAATCAAATTTTTCAATAAAGCTTAAGGCACCGCTTTTTCTACATGCTTCAATAACCGCGTTCCTTGATGCCTTTCCATCAATATTAACGTTCTCCTCAATAGTCCCTTGGAATAGATATGGTCTTTGGCTTATAACAGCAATTCTATTGCGCATATCTTGTATATCCATCAATTCTACAGGAACTCCACATAATTTTATTAGTCCTTTTTGGGGCTGATAGAATCCAGCCAAAAGGTTCAAAAGTGTTGATTTGCCACTTCCATTT
>Ga0137307_103216_pt1 | contig 10142 bp, 4 predicted proteins | sample NAcewD2O_March_2_FD_97180 | JGI IMG/M metagenome (GOLD analysis project Ga0137307, IMG submission 97180) | Mouse cecal microbial communities from Vienna, Austria - N-Acetylglucosamine amended D2O_March | ecosystem: Host-associated > Mammals > Digestive system > Large intestine > Cecum | place...
ATCTTACCTTGATTCAAAAGTCGGATGAGGCTCTGCAGGCATTGGTGGAATATTTTAAAGAACAAGAGGAGCCGACCGTTATTGTGTTCTTCGGGGATCATCAGCCTGCCGATAGTGTGGTATCTTCGATTGTTCGGACCGACAATGGTGAGGAAAGCCCAGGATTTGTAAACGAATCCCAGGATGAAGCAGTTTCCGGAACTAAGTCTGAGGATGAGGCAGAGGCAAAACGTTATGAGGTGCCTTATGTAATATGGGCAAATTATGATCTGAAAGAGACAAAGGGCGGGGATACCAGCGCGAATTATCTGGGAGCAGAAGTGCTAGAAGCAGCGGGAGTGCCGCTTAGCGACTATCAGAGGTATCTGCTTGGGCTGCAAGAGGAGTATCCGGCAATTTCTACGCAGAGGCTTTTGCAGGCAGACGGAAGCGTGGGAGACAAGGAAGCGGAAGAGATAGAACAATACCAGAAGGTGCAGTATTATCTGCTGTTTGACAGCAAAAATCAGTAGTGGAAACAGAAAAATGTATTCGTTTTATGCCTAAAAGGCACAGGATGGAGGAATAGTAATTGAGCAGAGAAGGAAAGCCCACGATTCGCAGGCGAATTCTGGGAGGGAATGGTAAGCCCGCGATTCGAAAACGAATCCTGGGAAGGTCTGGACATTTATATAGAAATAAGGATTTGTATCTGGCATTTTTTGTGCCGTTTGTAATTATGGCAGGCATGTGTATTGCCCGTGGGATTTACCCGTTCGGGAATCAATGTTTTCTGCATATTGATATGTATCACCAATATTGTCCGTTTACGGTGGAATTGATTGATAGGCTGCAAGAGGGAAAAAGCCTGATGTATTCATGGAATCTGGGACTCGGCTCTGATTTCATAGGGCTGTATGCGTACTATCTTGCCAGTCCCATGAATTGGCTGGCGTTTTTATGCCCTAAGAGTCTGGTCATTGAATTTATGACTCTGTTGGTTTTGATTAAGGTATCTTTGTGCGGATTTTCTTTTGCGTATTATCTGCGGAATCATTTTCAGACGAGAAGCATGAGTATCGTATTGTTTGCGGTATTTTATGCCTTGTCTGCATTTACCTGTGCTTATAATTATAATATTATGTGGCTTGACGGCGTCTGGCTGGCGCCGCTTATTGTACTTGGACTGGAGCGGCTGATTAATGAGAAAAAGTGCGGGCTTTATTATGCAGCTTTAGCAGCGTCCATCTTCTCAAATTATTATATTTCCATTATGATCTGTATTTTTCTGGTCCTATATTATTTGATTTTAATGGCGGAGAGACGAGGAAAAGGATTTTTTTCAATTTCTGCGCGTTTTGCATTCTATTCCCTTTTAGCGGGAGGAACGAGCGCTGTGCTTTTACTTCCGGAGATGTATGTGTTCTCTTTGAGCGGATCCGGCGGAATCAGTTTTCCGAAGTATGTACAGTGGTATTTTTCCGCTCTGGACGAGCTTGCGCGTTCCTGTATCAGTGTAGAGGTGGTTCCGACGACGGGGCACTGGCCGAATATATATTGCGGATGCGCCGCTATTCTTTTGATTTTTCTCTATATGATGAACCGGAATATTTCATGGAAGAAAAAGATACCGAGAATACTGTTTCTGGCATTTTTCTTAGTGAGCTTTTCCAATAACATATTGACCTTTATCTGGCATGGGCTTGCTTTTCCTAGCGGCCTGCCGGCGAGACAGACGTTTTTGTATATATTCCTGCTTTTGACAATGTGCTATGAAACGGTGCATGAAACAAAGGGGAGTCGTAAGCTGCATGTGGGCGCGGCGTTGCTGATTGGAATGGGGCTTATGGTATTATTTGCACTCTTTGCCGATAAGGAGCGCATTACGATGGAATCCATTGTTATGACGGCGGTTCTTCTGGGGGCTTATGCGCTTATTTATCTGTTTTACATCGGCAAGGATCGGAATTTTTATCGGTTGGGCTGCGTCTTTGCATTTATTTTGGTCATTGTGGAGGCGGCGGTGAATCTGGAGGCGACGAGCGTGTCAACGACGAACAGAGATTCCTACCGGATGAATCTGCCAAAGTATGAAGCATTAATGGACAGGCTGAATGAGCAGGACGACAGCTTTTTCAGAGTTGACAAGCAGACGCGGTTGACGAAGAATGATTCAGCTATGGCGGGCTTCCGTTCAGCCACGATTTTTTCGTCATTGATGAATATTCATGTGGCAGACTGGTATCGTGCAGTCGGAATGGAAGGAGGCAAGAACTATTATTGCTACAATGGGGCGTCTCCGCTTACCAGTGCGCTTCTATCGGTAAAATATCTGATGACAAACAGTGCGTTGGAGGAAAGTCCGCTGCGCACACTGGTGGATTCTGAAAAAGGCATGTATCTGTATGAAAATCTCTATACGCTGTCTCTTGGATTTATGGTGGATTCGGAGTTTATCGACTGCAACAATCAGGAGTATGAAGACAGTATTGATATGCAGAATGAGATGGTGAAATCGCTTGGCGCCGCGGAGCCTTTGTTTACGGAAATCGAAACAGAGGTAAAGACCAAGGCAACCATTATTCATGTCAAAGAAGACTCCTATGTGATGGGATACTATAGTGACAAACGTGCAAAGAGCATTACCGCAGATTATGGCTATAAAACGAGGGAGTTTTCAAAATGCGACCATGTGTATCTGCTGGATCTTGGCTGGTGCGAGGCGGGAACGGATATCACGCTGACTTCTCCCGATATCAATGTGCTTCAGGTGCAGGGAGAGCAGATGAATCTTGAGAGCTTAAATACGGCATACCGGAAGCTGAGTGAAAGAACGATGGAGCTGGGAGAGTTTACGGATACTTCGGTTGAGGGATATATCGAAGTAGAGAAGGCGGGAAATCTTTTGCTCTCTATTCCGGCGGAAAAGGGCTGGAGTGTGTATGTGGACGGTGAAATGATTGAGCCGGAGGCATTTTGTGATGCGTTTATCAGTATTCCGCTGGAGGCGGGAAGCTATGATATTTCGCTGAAGTATCGGACGCCGGGGCTGGTGCCGGGAGCGATGGTTTCGGTGTGCTGTGTGGGAGTGTTTGTGGGAGTTTGGGGGTGGAAGAGGAGAAGAAGAAATTGTTTTTAAGAATGGAAGAAGCAGGGTCTGTAGCAGAGATTTATGTACAAGAAACATAATTTAAGTTTGAGGGACAATAAAAAAGATAAAATTCAGGGATGAGTAATGAGACAAGCAAAAAGCTGTTGTAAGGATGAAAATCCGTACATCAGCTTTTTGCGTAGAACTAAAGGTTCATAACAATAAAATTACTTCTTTAATTTGACTGATTTTACATCAAATACTTACCAAATGTAACAAAAAATCTTAACTTTTTCATTAAAAAGTAGACGGTTAAAAAAATCTTTAAAAGCTACTAAGAATAGTAGTTAAGACTGTTGAGAATATGAAGTTGCTAAGCCATCCGGAGAATTTTACCTGCATCTTCGAAGATGAAATTTCCGGGTATTTCCGCGTGGTTTCCAAGAAATAGTAACAATTTTTTTACAATTGTTGCGAGCATTTATAGAAAATGATGGCGAAAATACTCAAGTCATGATACAATATGGTGCAGAGAGAAAATGAAGCTCTCCAATTCTGATAGAGGAGGGGGCGTACATGAACAGATAAGGAGAAAATATATTTAATCAAAATATGCAGGAAAGGAGTAGGATATGGCGGAAGAATTTAGTACAGATGGTATGCTGGATATATATCTGTTTGAAAACAGCCAACTGCTTGAGCAGCTTCAGGATATGGTGCTTGAGCAGAAGGATGAAGAATGCTTCGATGAAGACAGCATAAATGAGATATTCAGAACCATGCATACGATCAAAGGGTCTTCAGGCATTATGATGTTTGATGAAATTACGACTGTAGCGCATAAGCTTGAGGATGTCTTTTATTATCTGAGAGAATCCCATCCCCAAAATGTGCCTCACCTGGAATTGGTGGATCATGTGCTGGAGGTGGCAGATTTCATCTCAAATGAAATGGAAAAAATTCAAAACGGTGATCCGGCGGATGGCGAAGTCGGAGAAATCGTAGCGAGGCTGGATGTATTTCTGGAGAAAATTAAAAGCAATGCGGATGCGGGAGAAGAAAAACCGCCTGAGAATAAACATGAAGAACCGAAACAGTTTTATATATCTCCTGTAGCCACTAGTGCAAGCCGTTTCTATAAAATATATATTCATTTTTTTGAAGGAACAGAAATGGCAAATGTCCATGCTTATAAGGCAGTATATGCCTTAAAGGAAATTGCGGAGGATCTGCTTTATTCTCCGGAGGATATTATTTCAGATCCTTCATCGGCGGAAACAATTATCAAAGAAGGATTTAAGATTCTTCTGCAGGCTCAGTGCGGGGAAGAAGAAATACGCCAGATAATTGGTGTGGGCTATGACATTGAAAAGGTGGATGTCTTTGAATGTAAGGCAGAGGAATTTTTGCAGGGCTTTGATTTTGGCGAGCAGGATGATGCACCGGTTATTGATCTGGATTCCAGTGTGGAAGAAATAGAGGCGCAGACTCAGGGAACGGAAGACGGAGAAAAGGCAGAGGAGAAGAAACCTGCCAAGCCTGCTATTGCGCCCGGTGATTTTGTAATCAAATCCAAGGATCCAGGCAAGCAGAGGAAGCTGGCAAAGGATAAACCCAAAAGTGATAAGGCTTCTTATATCAGTGTAAATATAGGTAAAATGGATCAGTTGATGGAGCTGATCGGAGAGCTTGTCATCTCCGAATCAGTAGTGCTGCAAAATCCTGATTTGAAAGTTCCGGGGTTAAATCTGGATAACTTTAATAAGGCAGCAGCCCAGTTGTCTAAGATTGCTACAGATTTGCAGAATGTAATCATGTCCATGAGAATGGTTCCTTTGACAAATACGTTCCAGAAGATGAATCGTATTGTTTTTGACGTTTCCAGAAAACTGGGAAAAGATATTGACTTTGTCATGGTAGGGGAACAGACGGAAGTGGATAGAAATATTATCGAGCATATTTCCGATCCTTTGATGCATATCGTAAGAAATTCTGTGGATCATGGCATTGAATCAAAAGAAGAACGTGTGGAAAGCGGCAAACCGGAAAAAGGAAAAGTGACTTTATCTGCAAAAACAGAGGCAGGCAAGGTATGGATCTGCGTGGAGGATGATGGAGCAGGACTTGACCGGGACAAGATTATTGCAAAGGCGAGGAAACAAGGGCTGTTAGATGACAATAAGCCGGATAGCGAATATACAGACAAGGAGGTATTCCAGTTTATTACTTTGCCTGGTTTCTCTACCAATGAGGTAGTTACGGAATACTCCGGGCGAGGGGTCGGTATGGATGTGGTTGTCCAAAACATTCAGAAGATAGGCGGTTCCCTGGAAATTGAAAGTGAAAAAGGGTTTGGCAGTATTATGAGCCTGAAAATTCCTCTGACTCTTGCCATTATCGACGGTATTGTAATGGAAATCGGAACATCATCCTTTGTTATAGAAACGGGGGCGATTAAAGAGTTTGTCCGCGTGAATGAAGAAATGATGATTCATGAACCCGATGGAGAAGAATATGTCATGATACGTGGAGAATGTTTTCCAGTGCTTCGGCTCGGTGAATGGTTTGAATTGAACAATTATAGGGAATCTGTAGAGGAAGGCGTAATGCTGATCCTTGAGGTAGACGAAAAGAAGGTATGTCTTTTTGTAGACAAACTGATTGGAGAACAGGAAATTGTAGTAAAGCCGATTCCTTCCTACATTAAGAAGGTGAAAGGATTATCTGGCTGTACACAGCTTGGTGATGGAAGTATTGCTTTAATATTGGACGCCGCTGGATTGATAGAATAAAGTTATTAGAAAGGAACGGTATGTTATATGGAGGAATTAAGCGAATTGAAGAGACAGGTGGAAAAAGACCAGACTACTTCAAGTAAGCATGATGCCCAGAAGGGTAAGTACATGACTTTTAAATCCGGACATGAATACTTTGGGCTGGAAATCCAATATGTAAATGAAATTATTCAGTTACAGACGATTACGGCGATTCCGGAAACAGAAGATTATATCAAGGGACTTATCAATTTGAGGGGAAAGGTCATTCCTGTAATTGATGTCCGGCTGCGATTCAAGCAGGAGCCCTTTGAATATAATGACAGGACCTGTATTATTGTTATAAACATAAAGTCTATGGTGGTTGGGCTGATTATAGAAAAAATTGCAGAGGTAGTTGAGATTAAGGAAGAAAATATACTTCCGCCGCCTACCTTGGGGCGTGTGGATAAGGCGCATCACAAATATGTTTACGGTATCGGCAAGGTCGGAGATGAAGTAAAACTTTTGCTTGATCCAGATAAATTGCTGAATGATGAAGATTTATCAGTTGTTGAACAGGCAAACGAAATGAATAATGATGAAGGATGAGAGGTATAAGATATGTTAAAAAATATGAAGGTAAGAACAAAGTTAATATTAGGTTTTTCTATTCCTGTTCTGCTTACGATTGTTAATGTACTTGTAGGCGTATGGGTCACAAATTATGCTGTTGATACCATCAGTTCAATGAATGAAGAGGGCGCAACGCAGATAAAACAAGAACTGCAGGAGTTGGTTGATACCATTAGTGCTTTGAATGAGGACGGTGCAAAAGGGATTAATGAAGAATTGCAGAAGATAGGTAATATCGATACCAAAGAACTTAATGATTTAATGGATTTCGTCAATTCAGGCAAAGATAACAGGATTGAAACCTTAAAGGAATATGGCGATGAGTTGAGTGGGTTTGTTGAGACTGGTAAAGATAACAGGGTCGCAGCCTTAAGGAACACTATGAATATGTCAAACTGGATCAGCGTAGGGCTTCTGGTTGTTTCCGTACTCATTACAATTCTTATTTCAACTGCTTTAATCAAAACGATTGCGCGTTCTGTAAGACAGCTTTCCAATGCTGCGAAAGATATCGCATTGGGACGCGTCAATCATATTCAGCTGACGAAGTATGGAGAAGATGAATTTGGCGCACTGGTAGACGAATACTCGAAAGTAATCGACAATATCAAATACCAGACTAATATTGCAGAAGAAGTATCAAACGGTAATCTTACGGTTTCCGTTAATCCCAGCTCTTCTGAGGATATGCTGGGCAATTCTTTGAAGAAACTGGTAGATGATAACCTTCATACATTGTCCAATATCTCAGAAGCAGGCTCTCAGGTTACCATCAGTGCTTCTCAGGTAGCAAGCGCCAGCCAGGCATTGGCTCAAGGCTCTACAGAGCAGGCAAGTGCAATCCAGCAGATTACGGCGTCCATTGATGATATTGCAGAGAAGACCAGACGGAATGCAGAAGAGGCAACTAAGGCTGCTACACTGGTAGAGGCTGCTATTGAAGATGTAAAACGAGGAAACAGACAGATGCAGGATACGATGTCTGCTATGCAGGATATCAATAAATCCTCTGAAAATATTTCCAAGATTATTAAGACGATTGAGGATATCGCATTCCAGACAAATATTCTTGCATTGAATGCAGCAGTGGAAGCTGCAAGAGCAGGTGAAGCAGGAAAAGGCTTTGCGGTTGTTGCAGAGGAAGTCAGAAGTCTTGCGGCAAAGAGCGCTGCCGCATCCGCGGAGACTGCTGAGCTGATTGAGGATTCCATTGAGAAGGTAACTTCTGGTTCCAAAATTGTGGATGATACATCCAAAGCGATGGAAGAAATCAGCAAAGTTGTATCTGATAGCGAAATGATTATTAACGGTATTGCAGAATCCTCTAATTATCAGGCAACTGCAGTGGCTCAGATTGAGCAGGCAATTACACAGGTATCACAGGTAGTACAGACCAATTCTGCTACCAGTGAGCAATGTGCGGCAGCCAGCGAAGAACTGTCCAATCAGGCGTCCAGAATGAGAGAAATGCTTTCCATTTACAATTTGGGTTCGGGAAGCGGTTCGTCTGGTTTCAGAAGCAGTTCCTATTCATCATCCTCTTTGAGTGCAAACGAGCAGGTGATTTCTCTGGGAGATGACATTGGCAAGTATTAAAGTGAATCATTTTGACACAGGAGCAGTAATCTGCTCCTGTGTTTTTTCATGTAGATGGAAAAATCAAAAACTATTTGTAGAGGCATGGAAAAAACTATGATATAATCAAGGAAACGTTTTACTTGTAATCAAAAAGACAAATTACTTATAATGATTCACAATTGGTTTTCGGGCGCTCATGAATCCAATTAGAAAAGAATGGTTGATGATATATGGGAGAAAAGGGAAAAACAGTTCGTCATAAAATGCAGAAATTATATCAATATCTGGATGGCTTAAAAATACTGAGGTGTATCAGGGGAAGCTTGGTCTTAATGATTCCTGTGCTGCTCATCGGTTCGCTTGCGCTGGTGTTCTGTTCTCTGCCGATTGCGGGCTATCAAACGATTATACATGAATTCTTGTCGGGGGCGCTGTATAACTTTTTTCATGGAATATATCAGGCGACGTTTGGACTTTTGGCAGTCTACATGACAATGAGCGTGGCGGTCTGCTATACGCAGCAGAACATGTCCGTCCGCAGCCACAATTATGGGACGTTGTTTACGTCGTTAATTTGTTTTTTTATTTTCAGCGGCGTCTTTGCGGAAGGTGAATTTCAGGTGGCAGCATTTGGTGCGCAGGGAATGTTTACGGCGATTGTCTGCGCCCTGAGCGCCTCTTTTTTGTATGATTTTATCAGCAGGAAAATAAGCATGGCAGTCCGGCTGTATGCGGAGGGGACGGACGATACGTTTCATGATATGATATTTACGATTATCCCCTTGGGGATTGTGTCCGGTATCTTTGCAGTGTTAAATATGCTTCTTGCCTATGTGTTTCATGTTTCGAGCTTCCAGATGCTCTTTACGAACCTGATCAACCATATTTTTGAAAATATGGGACGTTCCCTTGGAACGGCAGTTTTGTTTGAAGCGTTGCTTAACCTGCTGTGGTTCTTTGGAATTCATGGAAATGATGTGCTCGAATCTGCATGCCAGAATATTTTTGTGCCGGCAATAGATGTCAACAATGAGCTGATCCGGCAAGGGCTGCCGGCGACGGAGATTTACAGCAAAACATTTTTCGACGTGTTTGTAATTATGGGCGGCTGCGGCGGCGTATTATGCCTGCTGCTTGTAATCTTCTTTTTCGGAAAGAGAAGAAGCAACCGGAATCTGGCGCGTTTTGCAGCGCTGCCTATGCTCTTTAATATCAGTGAAATGATGGTGTTTGGGCTGCCAATTGTATTTAACCCGGTTTTTTTGATTCCGTTCCTATGTGTTCCGGTGGTTTTGACACTTGTCAGTTCGTTTGCGATTCAGATGGGCTTTGTGCCTGTGCCAATACATACTGTGGAGTGGACAACGCCCATTCTTTTAGGCGGCTATCTTGCCACGGATTCTATTGCAGGTTCTATTTTGCAGCTTATAAATGTCGGAATCGGTATGTTGATATATTATCCGTTCGTGAGGCTGTTTGAGGAGGAAAGCCTTCGCAATGCAGAGTTCCGTATGGAGCGGCTGGTGCGGATATTGCAGGAGAGCGAGGAAACCAGAAATCCGGTTTCATTGTTAACGCTTCGAAATGATATTGGAGCCGTAGCGAGAGGACTTGCGGATGATTTGGTTTTTCAAATGCGTACAGGGCTTCCTGTCATGTATTATCAGCCCCAGTTCGATGCGGATGGGGAGTGTATCGGTGCGGAGGCGCTGCTTAGATGGAAGCATTCTCTGTATGGAATGGTTTATCCGCCGTTAATCGTGAAACTGGCAGAAGAGTCGGATAAATTACTGGCGTTGGAGAAGAGTGTATTTCAGGCGGTGTTCCATGATATGGAACGTCTGTACAGTGTATTTGGGGAAAATGCGAAGATATCTGTCAACGCAACAGGAGGAACGATTCAATCAGATGATTTTGAACAGTTCTTACAGCAGTTGAAGGAGGAATATCCCGCGTATTGCAGGAATGTTGTGATAGAGATTACGGAGCAGGCGGCACTGCAGATTAATGAAAAATTGATTGAGCGTCTGACCAGAATACAAAATTTGGGCTTTGGTCTTGCAATTGATGATTTTTCAATGGGTAACACTTCCATCAAATATCTT
>Ga0137307_103217_pt1 | contig 10142 bp, 6 predicted proteins | sample NAcewD2O_March_2_FD_97180 | JGI IMG/M metagenome (GOLD analysis project Ga0137307, IMG submission 97180) | Mouse cecal microbial communities from Vienna, Austria - N-Acetylglucosamine amended D2O_March | ecosystem: Host-associated > Mammals > Digestive system > Large intestine > Cecum | place...
AAAATTGCCGTCTGCATTTACAAGCGTGGGTCCTTGGTTAAGAGTAACCATTCCGTCTGCAACAAGCTCCTCTCCTTTCATATTGCGTACAGACGTATAGTCAAGCGCATATTTGCCCGATTGGTCGTATTGAACGTAAGTTTTAGCACAATCTTTAACGTCTTCGATTCCGCGTTCTTTAACCGTTACAAATAATGTGGCATCTTGCGTAACGCCGTCAATCGTGTAAGACAGAGTTATTTCCTTTTGCCCTTCGGTTGTAAGGTCGTAATTGCCAACGGTAACATCATTTACCGCAACCGTGCGATTTAAACTTTCATCGCTGAAAACAGCCGTAATAACAAGTCCCGTTAAATCGAGTTCGGTAATACCTTCATCAAGATAGTAAGTCAATTTGACTTCGGCTGTATCCAAATCGAGTTCGTCGTATGTCGGTATAACAGGTTTATCCTGAACAACATATGTAACTTTGTTAGACGCCGCGCTGTCCGCAAATTTACTGTTAGCAGACTTTGCAATTACAGTAATGTCGTAACTACCGACTGCCGTTTCAGTTATAGTATACGATGTTTCAGTTACATTGACAGGCGTACCCCCCCCCACTGTAACATCGTAACTTGTCGCATTTTCCACTTTGTTCCAACTTACTACGTTGCCGTCAAGTTTAATAACGGGCGCAGTAAGCGGCGTAGGTTTACAAGCGACTAATGCAGTAATGCTGATTGCCAAAACAATCAATAATGCGATTATAGCCTTTTTGTTTTTCATATTTTCCTCCTTTTTATTCAAATATATCGTCAGTTAAAGCCTCTACGGCTTTAGAAATTGCTCCGACAATAGAAGGGTCTCGAAGAGTTGAGTACACCACGTCGCACGCGTTTTGAGATTTTCCGACTTCTTCTTTTACCTGCTTTAAGTAATCTTCTCCAAACTCTTTTATCCTTCCGCTTAGTGCTATCTTACTTATATTTAACAGTTCTACTATGTCTTTTAATACGCGTCCTAAGCATTGCGCCGTACTGTTTACATAATCCTTTGTTTCTTTTTCTGCTTTGTATCTTTCAACTACTTCCTTTGTGTGTCTTTCTTTCAATTCTTTTTTTATTGCACGTAATGAGACAAATTCGTCCAAGTAATTTATCTCTCCTCTGTATTCCGTTCGCATAAGTCCAACTTCTCCGCCAAACCCTTGCGCTCCCGTATACAGTTTGCCGTCCAAAATAAGCGCTCCGCCTATTCCTTCGTCTACATGCACCAACATACCGTTTTCTACGCCTTTCATCGCCCCGTCATACATCTCTCCCAGTCCGGCGAGGTTTATGTCGTTAGTCATAACAATCGGCGCATTAAATTGGCGTTTGAACAGGTTTACTATCCTGTTCTTTTCGCTAAATATTTCTTTATCGAACTGCGGCGAAAGTTGCAATTCGCCCGTCTGAGTATTAACTTTTCCCGCTATCGACAGGTCTATTCCTAAGAGTTTGCTGTCTCTGTATTTTTCCTGCGCTAACAGGTTCTTTACAGTTAAAACTAATTCATACAGCATTTCGACGTCGTACTTTTCCACCTTTGTTTCTACGGTGTCGACAATGTTCATCTTCATATCCGAGACTACTACTTTAGCAACATAGTCAGCCAGACTTACCACAACTATGTATCCGAACTTCTCGTTTATTGTGTAGTAAACAGGCTTGCGCCCTATATTTACTTCCGTGTCTATCTCTGCTTGTTTTATATAACCGTCTTGCTGTAATTTGGATATTATCGAAGACAATGCGGCATTGGAGAGATTTAACCTCTGCGACAGCATCGTTGCAGAACAATACCCCTGCCTCAACTCTCTCATTATTAACTGATTATTTAACTGACGTGCGTAACTCTGCGTTTTCCCTGTCATTTGCGTATTCCTTGTGAAATTATTTTTCGTATAGTTCTGAATTTATAAAGCAATTGATAACCGTAGTTGCCGTATCCTTACCGCAAATTATACCTTTTAAATCTCCGCTTGCTTTAACGTTGCAATTTGTAAAAGTACAATTGCTAACCGTGCCGTTTACAGTACCTGCTACAATACCGACAAAATTACCGATAGGTTCTTTTTCATAATTGAGTACAGAATTTCCCGTATCGTAACTGCCTGTGAAATATGAAGCAACCGTTACATTTTCAAAACTAACATTGCAAACACTGCCTGTAACATAACTAAACAAACCTACGTTAAAACGGGAAGCGTGATAAGGATAGACGTCGTAATCGCCTTTTTTCTTTCCGTCTTCTTCTCCTATATATTCGCCGCTAAAATCGTTACGGTCGATATTGAGATTGCGTATAGCGTGTCCGTTACCGTTAAACACACCAAAGAAATCTGCTCCGACATGATGACTGCCGATTGAAGTTATAGTCGCTCCCTCAAAATCTAAATCTGCTGTTAAAACAACGGTTTTAGAACGCAGAGAAACATCTAGCATAAAGTCGGCTTTATATTGCATAAATGCCTCTACCGAGCCGATTTCATATACGTCGGTTTTGTTATACGCGACAACCGTTCCCGCAAATATACTGCTGTCGGTAATAAACTTTACCGGTATTTCACGGTTTAGAAATTCTGTAAAATAACTTCTGTCGAGAAGTACATTATCGCCGTTCGTTTTAAAAGGAATTTGCTTATCGTAACGCGTAACCTTAGTTAAATTAGCCGTAGCGCCCTGTGGCAAAGTAAACTCGATATTTCCTGAATCCTCACGGTAAATCAGTTTGTAGTTATCATCAAACTTTACATTACCGACAACGCGTATTGAAAGAGTTTGGGAAGAACCGTCAACAGCGGTTGCTTTTACAACAATCTCTCCGTCCAAAACGTAATTGCTTACGGCTATTATATTTTCGCTTAAAGTTACACCGTTCAAAGATTTAATAATACTGTATGTTAATTGCTGATTTGCAGTAAGAGGTAAAACTTGCGCTTCGATACGGTAGAAATTGCCCGCATAAAGGGTATCTTCCATTGTGTCGGAAAATTTGACTTCCGATACCTTGTCGTATATATCGAATTCAAAAACCGTCGACATACTTTGACAAGTTACCTGTATCGCGCAATGTATCGGTCCGTGATCCGACGGGCGCTGTACCTGATCGGTGCTTACTACGCCTTTTTCGCTTACTCTTACCCCCTTGCCTTCGAGAACTTTATATGTACAGCCTGCCTCTACCGCAATATTAACAGGATTAGTTCTTACGTTAAGTTGTAACGTGTCTCCGCGCGTTACAAAGGACTTATTTGAAGTAACCGTAAGTTCACGCAGATTATACGGCAAATAAGTGGATTTAAGTACGGGAAGTTGCCCCGACACTACGTTCCACGCATTAGTATAAGACGCAAAATCGGCATCGGCAATAAGTTGTTCTTTGTTTTTAAATACTTTACACGAAGCGTCGTAGTCATCTGAAAACGGATAATTATCTGTTTGCACTGCATAGCAATTTGTCGCCGTACCGAGAGAAATCGGTGTTTTGCTTACTCCTGCAAAACTGCCTACATCTAAGCCTCCCGAAACTTTGCCCAAACTATAACAATTTACGATTTCCCCTTCGTTACGTCCGACAAAACCGCCGACAACCTTAAATGCCTCGCCCGTAATAACGCTTACGTCTGCCCAGCAGTCGTAAATCTTACCGACGTTAACGCCTGCGAATCCTCCGGAGTAAGAACGGACGTTGTTAACGCGCCCTTCGGCGTTTACTATGCCTAGATTTTTTACTATACCTTGAGCCGTTATATATCCGAAAAAGCCCGAATTATATGCATAATCGTCAGCCCTGTCTATAAAGAAGCCGCTTATTGTATGTCCGTTGCCGTCAAAAGTGCCGTTGAACGCCCAGTCTGTTGCAGTACCGTCCGTTACGTCGAAATATGTACCTAGCGGCGTCCAACCGCGTCCGTTATTATAGCCTTCCCCGTCTATACTGAGATAATGGCTCAAATCGATATCGCACACCATAATATAATTTCCGGAAAGCGCTTCTCGGCTGTCGTTTATTGCCGCCAAATCTTGCGCAGTTGCAACATAAGTTGCCACTTGTACGGTAACAGATACGGCGTTTTTGGCAGTAACTATTTTAAGATTATTTTCTCCCATTGACAGTTGCGATACCAAAGACGATTTAACAGTAAGCGTATTGTTCGCCGCATTATATGTCCAGTCATCGTTACTAAGTCTGTTATGTCCGCGCATAACCGCCAAAACGCCCGCTTGCTCGGCTTGAGGATTATCTCCGTAGTTTAAATTGAATGTAACGTCCGAACCTACTTTATACTCGGCAATTTGTGAAGAATTTGAAACGGTAACATAATTTCCTTTGGTAACAAAAAATGTTTTTTCTGCTGTAACTTCCTTAGCCTTTGCAACTATTGTAAACTCTGTTCCGTCGTTTACTTTGCTACTAAATGACACTCTGCCTGTAACGCTGTTTATAGAAATACCGGCAATGTCTTGCTTTAACGAATAAGAAACGGAATACATCGGAGTGGAAACAGCGGTAACGGTATCCCCGTCAACTATGTATTGAGACAAATTACTGAAAGAAATTACAGGCGTTTCGGTTGACGTATGTAAACGTGCAATTGTCGTTGCAACAATACGGTTTTTAATTTTTGCGGCAATAATAACTTGTGTGCAATCAGACACACTGCTTTCAACAGAAACTACGCCGCTTTTTTCGTCTATACTTACGCCGTCAACAACGGTTAGAAGTTCATACATCGCATTTTTAGCATTGACACTCACAGAATCGCCGTTGTACAGTTCGTATTCTTCTTTACTAAAACTGACAGGCGTACTATTACAGCCTGCTACGATAACAAGCGAAACAATAAATATAACTGATAAGATAATCAAAGCAAGTTTTCTCTTCATTTTTAACCTTTTAAACCGCCTGCAACGGTATTTTTAATAATAGTTTTTTGGAAGCAGGCAAACAGTATTGCAATAGGTATGACAGCCACCATTACTCCTGCGAATTGCAACGGATAGTTTCCGTTTGCCGCCGATTGAAGTTCTTGAAGCCCTACAGCCAAAGTTTTGAGATTTCCCATAAACAGGAAAGGCGTAGAATAATCGTTCCAAATAATAATTGCCTGCAAAATAGAAACCGCTATAATAGGTCCTTTTGCCAGCGGCAACATAACGCGGAACAGTATCTGAAAACGGTTTGCTCCGTCAATTTGCGCCGCTTCGGCATAACTCCACGAGATTGTTTCAAAACTACTGTGCAGCATAATAAAATTAAAGCCGAAACAACCCGAGTACAAAAACAACACACCTATAAGAGAATTGTTTATGCGCAGGAAATCCATCATTTTAACCTGCGCGGGCAATGTCCCGACAATAGGTACTACCATAGTAAAAATTGCCGCGCCTAAAATAATCTTTTTGCCCGGAAAATTATACTTTGCCACACAGTAAGCAGATATCGCCGACAACCCCACGTTGATAAAGGTGCCTAATGCCGTTGTAACTATGCTCATTAACAGCATACTCAAGACGGTTTGCCCTTGAATTTCAAATTTTAAAACTTCAATGACGTTATCGAATTTCCACTCTTTAGGAAATCCGAAAAAGTTACCCGCAGTGTATTCGCCTTGACTTTTAAACGTGTTAAGCAGCATCCACAAAAAAGGCGCAAGAAGGGATATTGCATATAGTACAAATATCGCAAAAACTATCCATTTAATGACTTTATATGCCGCGTGTTTTTTTCTTCTTAACATTTTTTCTCCTAAAAGTCAACGCCGTCGTATTTTTTTGACATTCTGTTGCGGACCAGCATTACAATCGGCGCCCAAATTACCGAAAACAGTAAACCCTTTGCCGCCATTTGATTTAGCGCATTTGCGTCCTGCGAACTAGCCGTGGTTTCAAATATTTCCATAGCAATCGAATAGATATTACCGCTTGTTGTACCGTTGCTGAGCAAATACGGCTGTAAATACAATGTCAATACGTTTGTCATTCCTAGCACTACCAACGTAACTATTGTCGGCCAAATAAGAGGAATTATAATTTTGGTAAACTCTGTAAAATATCCTGCACCGTCTAGCTGGGCGCTTTCGAATATTTCTTTAGGAATACGGCCGATAGCGCCTGACATTAGCACAACATTATAACCCAACCCTGCCCAAATACAATACAAATACACCGCAACTTGCGAAGTGGGCCATTGTGCATATAGATTGGACGGAAGATTGATTCCTATAACTTTTAAAAACTCAAAGATATATCCGTTTTCCTTTAACGGAGTATTGTAAGCCATTGCGAGCGCAACAATAGGAATGATGTTTGGCAAAAAGAATATGACTCTGAAAACGTTTGCAAGCGGCATATTCTTTTGTAAAAAGTAAGAAAATACCAAGGATAGCGGTAAACTTATAAATATAGTTATAACCGCATATCCCAAAGAATTTAAAATTATTACCGTTTGGTTATTAAGCCATTTAGTCCCTGTGGTATTTATCGTCGTTTCAAAAATATTTTTTACCACGGTTACAAAATTATCGAAAGTCCATTGCGTTTCCCATCCGGTAGACTTTTGGAAAGCCATAAGAATAGAACCGACATTGACAAAACCCCATGTAATTACAAATTGTAAGACGGGATACGCCAACAGCAGCGCAACAAACAAGTAATCGCGTTTTTTTCTTTTTGTTAATCTGGCTAGTCTTTTCATAATCAGTTAATGTTCAGTATAAAGTCGTCTATAAACAATTCTCCGCCGTATACGGATGCTACAACTACCGTAACTTGACGCGTTCCTTGCGGAGCTTTTGCCGCTAACGTATGAAGGGTATATTGAGTATCGTTGACATCGAGTATTTCTTCTTTTATAATGCTCAAACCGCTTTCCGTTTCAAATTGTAATATTATCTTGCCTATGCCTTTTGATTTAAACTGCAAATTAAGATTGAAATCGGCATATACGCCGTCTATTACCTGACGTAACAATCCCAAGTCAGATATATATGCCCCGCAAGATTCGTGATACCCTAGCCCGTTTTGTATATAGCACATTTCGCGCGCACCGACGGACAAAATTTCTTTTTCCTTTGCTCTGTAACGCTCCGCTACAATTTTATTTAATTCTTGTGCGGAAAGGTTCGGATTTTCTGTCGAAACCTGTTCGCGAATTTCATTACGGATTTTGTTCGATTCATCGGCAAAAAGGTATCTTGCGTCAAACGTCCAACCGTAACCTTCGGTATTATGATCTAAAACATATTCGAAATTACCGTTAGAAATTTTATTTACTACAGCAGTCGAAACGGGCGCCATAGGATATTCTTCTTTTGCCGCCACTTGCGAAGAGGAAATTGCGGGATCGTATTCCTGACAAGGCTGATCTAAAAAAGGAATGTACTGAATGTAATCTACGCTCATAATATCGCTTTCAAAGTTAGCGTCGCCTACAAAACCCGTATTATTAGGGAACCAAACTCCCAACCACAAGCGCGCCTGTACATAAGGTACAAAAATCTTACTTACCGCAGTAACTATTCCGTCAACGTAATATACGACCATTTCGGGGTTTGTGTACCAATCGAAACCGAAGGTATGCCACTGCCCGTCGTTTAATGCAATCGTATCGCTGCTGCCTGCAACACTAGAAACATTTACGTCTTGAGATTCGTTCATCTCAACCGTAATGTAATTTGTGTTTAAAACATTTTCAAACGAAATAACCGAAGAATGGTCTTTACCGCCGGGGAGTTCTATATCGATTTCGTGATTGCCGCCGGTAGATTGTTCAAAACAGTAAGTCCACATTGCACTGCAAGCACCAAGGCGCGGCAAAACTTTCATTTTAACTTGATATCTTCCCGGTCCCGTTACAAATTTGCTTATTATCGCTCCGCCCGTTAAGGAACCGTCCTTACGAGCGCCTACGCCTTGAACATCTCCCGACGTATAATAACCGCCGTTACCGGAAAGTATCAAAACCCCCTCGTCGGTATAATTAACGTTTTCGGGAATAACTCCTCCGTTTTCGTTAGCACCCCAAGCCTGCTTACCGATATACCAACTGTCATAATCTACACCGTCGGTAAAGTCGTCAAAAAACATATTAGAATAATCGACGGTAACACCGTCTAAAAATTTAATAGCGTCGCCCGCTTTAATACCGGTTGTTCCGTCAACGTCGCAACCGCTCAAAATAAGGCATAATATCATCAATAACGCTATTACAACCGCAAGTTTGTTCTTCAAAAGGCAATTATCCTCCATTGTTTTTTCAGTATAGCACATTTAAAAGTCGATTTCAATACATTTTTTAATTTTGTTAAAAAAATATTTATATTGTCATTTTTCACTATAATTTGTTGAAAATCAAATATAAAATTAGCAATATTGCCTTTAAAATACTATTTTTACATTATTCTTTGAATTTTAGGTATTGACAACGATAAACCCGTATGATAATATTTAAAATGATTTTTAATTAAATTAAAAAACGAGGTACTTCAAATGAAAAAAAGACTAATAGCAATATTTATTACCGCTGTTCTTGCGGTACTGTCAGTTTTTGCCCTTGCTTCGTGCGGTCCCAAAAATGACGAACACACCTTAAATATAGTATGTCTTAACAAAGGTTACGGCAGAGAATGGATAGATACGCTTGTAGAAAAATTCAAAGCAGACCATCCCGGATATGACGTAAACCTTGAAGCAACGTCTTCGGCAAAAACGCTCATTAACTCGCACATAAACTCACGCAATAACATAGACGATTTATATATCAGCGTCGGTTCAGACTGGATGTCTTACGCAAGACAAGGCAAACTTGCCCAACTTGACGATATAATGACAGATACCGTTGACGGCAAACAACTCAAAGACAAAGTAAGTACGGAATATCAAAATTCTATTTACTATCCCGATCGCAACGGAAATCTGCACACATACAGATTGCCTTGGATATCGGCTACCGGCGGTATATTTTACAATGCCAAAATGTTTGAAGATAACGGTTGGGACGTACCCACCACTTACGAAGAATTGGCTACCTTATGCCAAACGATTGTAGATGCCGATATTTCGGTTTCTACAGGTTCGGGTACGATTCAAACGCAGGAAAAAGTCAAACCGTTTGTTTATACCAGCGAAAACCCCGACTACTTTGACTATACTGTTTATACATGGTGGGCGCAACTTGCAGGAGAAGAAGCCGTCAGAGAATTCACGCAATACGCTTCGGCAGAGAACTATTCACAAAATAATCCCACTTATGCTAAACTTAAAGAAGCAACGCAATTGTGGTACAATTTATTCGGTAACAGCGCGTATGTTTGCAGCGGAAACAGCAACAATGACGCTCAGCTAAAATTTGCAAAAGGCGAAGCGGCAATGATGTTCAACGGCGACTGGATGTACAACGAGATTTCTAACTACAACCTTACAAACACAAACTTTCAGCTTGCAATAATGAAGACCCCTAAAGCGCCGAACGCAACCGCTTCGGATATTCTTTACACCATCGGTGAAGACCAGTACATTGCCATTCCCGAATCGTCCATCAAGAAAGATTTGGCAAAAGACTTTATAAAACTTATGGTAAGCGATTACGGCTGCAAAGTATTTTTAAGTCAAGCAAACGGCGTGCTTGCCTACGACTGTCAATTTGAAGATGCCGATTACAACGGGGATGCGTTTCTTAAAAATCTTATAGAAACAAGAAATTCTTACACTACAAAATTTACAGAATATCCTTCTATGCAAGGAGAGGTAACCAACACCACTAAAATGCTGTATTTGGCAGGCAATGTAAATATTTGGGGCACATCGGCATGGCGCCCCTACGCAAACTTGCTTTCAAGTGCAACGTTCACTATGGACACAGCTTTTAAAAATATTCAAAACGAAGTAGCCCGTCAATGGCCTACTTGGAAGAGTAACTTAGGATTAAAATAAGGTAGTAACAATGTATTTTAAAAATACTGTAATTGATTTATTAAAACAAGAAGAAAATATAAGGAACTGCGTTGATGTTCAACGCAGTTCCGCTTTGCCGGAAAAATGTTATTTTATCGACAAAGATACTATTTTGTGCTATCCGCGCACAACGGGAGACAGCAGGTATCCTTACAGTAAAGA
>Ga0137307_103097_pt1 | contig 10139 bp, 8 predicted proteins | sample NAcewD2O_March_2_FD_97180 | JGI IMG/M metagenome (GOLD analysis project Ga0137307, IMG submission 97180) | Mouse cecal microbial communities from Vienna, Austria - N-Acetylglucosamine amended D2O_March | ecosystem: Host-associated > Mammals > Digestive system > Large intestine > Cecum | place...
CTCGTTGGCTTTCGGGATATTGTAGCCGTATTTCTCACAGATGGCAATCAGGTTCTCGTTGAGAATGGGGATTGTCACCTCCGTCTTGGTCTTTTGCTGGACGAGCCGGATGATGCGTGTGCCCTTGCGGGTGGTCTCGAAGTCGTCGGCATTGAGGTTGTTGTAATCGCTGACACGCTGACAGGTATAGCAGCCGATGAGAAAAACGTCACGTATGTGGTCGTTCTTCCCGGTCAGCGGCATTTCGTAGAGGGCTTGCAGCTCGTCCTCGGTGAGATAGATCTCGACAGCCTTGTCGCGGTCTTCAATCTTCTTCTTGACGATAAGAGAGGCGGCACGTTGATTGTCGTGGATGCCGTCGATGAAGGCGGCGTTGATAAGAGCCTTGAGGTTGGTCAGATGCTTGTTGACAACTTTTGGCATATAGCCATGCTTCTGCAAGTAGTTGATGTAACGTGATACAAACGCCCGGTCAATGTCGGCCCATCCGAAACGGTGCAAGGGATCGAAGCCTTCATAGACACCGATATAACTTTTCCATGCCTTGCAGGATCCGGGCGCATAATCGTCGCTGCCGATTTTTCTTGCACCGCTCTTGATGTCATCGACAAACCGGATGAGGAACGGCCAGATAAGGCGGTTCTTCTCGTCAGCGATTCGTTTCTTCTCCTCGGCTTTCAGACGGGCTTTTTCTTTCGCCGCCTCACGTTTTGCGATAGCCTTACGCTCCGCCTCGGCTGCTTCCTCTTTCGCTCGGCGTTCTGCATCCACCTTCTCTGGCTCGGAAATGTAGCGCACATCCATGTCGAGAGCCTCCCGGTCGAAAGTCGTTTTGGCGAGATGCGCCTTGATGATGCCCTCGATCTGCGTGAGTTTGGCGTGGAGCTGGTAATTGTTCTTCTGATGCGTCAGCCATGCGCGTGGGCTGCCCGTTGCTTTCTGCCACTCGGTCACCTTGACCTGAAGCAGCGTAGATATGAGGGCGTCAATCTTGCGGGTATGTATGCGGTAGAACAGGGTCGCGTTTTCCTTGTTCATATCCTTCGGACGGACATAAAACGGAGTCAATTTTCTTGCGGAGGGAGTTGTTGCCATAATTTCGATGTTGTAAAAAGTTTGGTCGTGGCGTTCACGATTGTTCACAATCAGCCACTTTGGTTCTACAAAGATAACAACTCAAACCCCGATTTGTCAAGTCGGGTCACCACGTAGGTCACCACGTTTTTTGAATAACGGTGAACAGCCGAATTTTTCTCAAAATTCAAATTACGCTATTATTCAACAATTTACATTAATGCAACATTCATCCTTGTTCACGCCCGTTCATAAACTCAGGTTCTGGTGGCACCACGAACCTAAATTTTAGGAGAAGATAAAACACTGAATATCAATGATATTCGGTGTTTTTCTCATTTTAGGGGTAGCGCAGAATGCGGAAAAATGATGAAATCGGCAGGTGTAGATTTGGTGGAGATAAATATTACACCGACTTGCTCCACCAGTTGTTATCATACCGAACTGATATTCCGCATTTTACATCATTTTGCCTTGATGGTGAATGTCGCTCATTTCGAGTGAACATTAACAAGAACATTGACATGGAGGGTGAATTTTTCGAGAAAAAGTCGAGTGGCGAAAATGAGTCGCAGGTGTAAATCCAGTGTTACACCGAATAAAGCGAACAATTTAAAAGCCATTTGCGTCCATCTTACTTGATTATCTAATTAAGTACAATTGCAACCGTAATACCAACTGATATTCAGCACGTTAATTATGACTACTGAAAACTTCCGAAGTTTTCATGCCACAAATTTAGAGTATGTTTAGTTTTAAACCAATTTAAACATTAAGGAGCACACAAAACCCTCAATCAGAGTGTTGAAAGGAGAAAAAGTTTTTTGAATCTGCATAAAAAATAGCGCAAAAAGAAAGTGTAGCCAACTGAATATCAATCGACTACACCTTGTGATCCGGCCGCGACTCGAACGCGGGACCGTCTGCTTAGAAGGCAGATGCTCTATCCAGCTGAGCTACCGGACCAGCCTTTTGCAGTGCAAAGTTACAACTTTTTTCGTAATTCCCAACAAAAGTGACTACATGTCTTTGACAAATATTACTTATTTTGTATTATAACATTATATATCCGGTGGCATATCAGCCATATAACAACAGAGACGCTTTTTAACCAATTGCATTTATTTTCCATTTACCAACGCTGATATGCACTGACGCGCCGATCGGTCACCCACTACGCCACCAACGAAGCTATCTTCAATACTTACTCAAAACTTCTAAATTGCATTTTGCCGGGCATCAATCATGCTGAAAATTTTGAGACCTCGGAGTGATTTTGTACCTTTGCAGATTGTGATACATCTGCCTGTCATAATATTCCGAGGCCTGCTTATAGGCATTCTTGTTTCGGCTCCGATGGGGCCGATCGGAATGCTGTGTATCCAGCGGACGCTCAACCGCGGACGCTGGCCGGCGTTTTTCACCGGTGTCGGCGCCGGTGTCAGCGATCTGCTCTACTGCCTGCTGACCGGACTTGGCCTGTCATTTGTAACTGATTTCATACAATCAAATCAGAGCGTTCTGCAGGTGATCGGTTCAATTGTTCTGATTGTCTATGCCGCCTATCTGTTTGTGGCTAATCCATCGCGGGCTCTTCAGCCGGCGGCAATGCAGCCGGCAAGCTACTGGAAAGATTTCGGGACTGGGTTTCTTTTCACTTTCTCCAATCCTCTGATACTTTTCTTCATCATCGGCCTTTTTGCCCGTTTCAGTTTTCTTGCTCCTGAGTTTCAGGCCTATCACTATGTGGCCGGCTACATTTCAATATTCCTTGGTGCTGTGCTGTGGTGGTTTGGCGTTACATATTTTGTCAACAAGGTGCGCCGCCATTTCAACATACGCTCCATGTGGCTGCTGAACCGCATTTTAGCCGCCATCATTCTCATTATGGGCGCTATTGGATTCATTACCGGTATTAAAGATCTGTTTTTCAATTAACTGATTCTATCCCCCACTCTATTTCATAACAGCAAATATGCAAAAGACACTACACGTACCCTATATAGCTGATCTTGATTTTTTAAATACTGATGCTATTTTCAACCGTCTGGAATCATCAGGCGTACGCCACAGCATAGGTGAACTCAACTGGAAGGATCTGTTTCCTTACCATCCGCTCACCACGTTTACCATCGCACATTCGGACAACCATATCTACATCAATTTCTTTGTACGCTGCAACTATCTGCGTGCCATGAATTTCGAGAACAATTCACCTGTCTACGAAGACTCCTGCGTTATGTTTTTCGTGAAGCCAGACGGATCTGAAAAATACTGGAATTTTGAGTTCAACTGCATCGGTGCGATCAAAGCCTCTCACCGAGAGTCGAGGGCTGTCAACGTCACTCCCCTCTCTGATTCAGAGATCTCCACTATAGCCGTGCTTCCGTCATGCGGACGCCGGCCGTTCCGTGAAGTGGAAGGACTGTTCACCTGGGACCTTCTTGCAGCAATTCCGCTGAATCTTCTTGGAATCAAGTTTGAAGGAAAGCCGGTCGAACTTAGTGGCAACTTCTACAAATGTGCTTCCGGGACTTCTCAGCCTCACTATCTCAGCTGGGCTCCGGTGCCGACTCCTGAGCCCGACTTCCATCAGTCTCAGTACTTCGGACAGATCATTCTTGACGGAGTGTCTGACTGACAATCCAACCTTATTTCAAATATGGCATTCAGCCCGTCTGTTGAGGTCTCAACTGACGGGCTGAACGCTATATATATCTGAATGATTATCGATCAGACAAGATGTGCGATCAGATCTTCGCGTTCGCCGGGCAGAAGATCAATCACGGGGATTTCGACCATTGTATATGCTCCAGGTGTGAGGCGCATTGATGCGCGGGCCACTCCAACAAGCAGCTGGGCGGTGAGAGCCGGGTTGTTGATCGACATATTGAATTCAAATCGCTGATTCTGGGTCTTGCCGGAAACGCCCTTGCGCACCATGTGCACGCCGTGGCCCATGTCTTTTACAGCATCGACACTTTCAACTGCCATCACATGGGTTTCGTCAGACGCAAAATAAGGATCTTCCTTAACAGCCTTTGCCACATCTTCAAGACGTGCCCCGTCTTCAAGTTCTACATAGACCATACGGCGGTGCATGCCGTCACCTTTTGGCATGGTCATTGAAAGTGCATTCTTCACACCTGCTTTCGATTTTACACATACTGTATGGCCCATGCTCATGCCTGGGCCGAAGTTGGTGTATGTAAGGCCCTTCGGAGCGGCTGCCTCAAGGAGTGTGCGCACGATAGAATCGCTTCCCGGATCCCATCCGGCAGAAATAACGGCCACGCGGCCGGCCTTTTTTGCTGCGGCATCGAGGGAGCGGCGAAGGCCGATGATCGAAGTGTGGATGTCGAAGCTGTCAACGGTGTTGATTCCCATTGCCAGATATTCGAGAGCATATTTTTCAACTTCGCGTGTGGGAGTGGCGAGAATTGCTACATCCACATGACCAAGTTCACGGATGTCGGTGACAACCTTATAAGGGGCAAGTTCAGCCGGAATTTCGGCCACATTGCGGCGTACGACGCCGGCAATTTCAAAATCAGGGGCTGCTTCAAGAGCTTCAATCGAGAAGCGGCCGATGTTGCCGTAGCCAACTACGGCGGCACGGATCTTTGTCATATTTGCATTATTAATCTCAGAATGATTCCACGCCTGAGATGCCAGCTTGGAACGTGGCAGTGATCCGGCGCGGAATCAAAAATTTTATAGTCTCTGATTATTTCTTGGAAACAATCGCTTCAGTATCGCGGGCAATCATCAATTCCTCGTCAGTAGGAATGACAACGACCTTTACTTTAGATGCCGCTGTAGAAACAACTGCTTCCTTGCCACGGATACCAGAGTTCAGTTCCTTATCTATTTCGACTCCCATAAACTTAAGGGGCTCGCAGACTGCTTCGCGGAGTGAAGTCTGATTTTCGCCTACGCCGCCGGTAAATACGATGATGTCTACACCGCCCATTTCAGCGGCATAAGCACCGATGTATTTGAGGATACGCTGCTCATACATGGCAAGTCCGAGGATAGCGCGCTCGTCACCGGCATTAACAGCGGCTTCAATTTCGCGCATATCGCTTGAGATGCCTGTCACGCCTGCCATTCCGCTCTCCTTGTTGATGATTTTCTGGAGATCTGTGGCTGACAGATTGTGTTTGAGCATAAGATAAACAAGCGCTCCGGGATCGACATCGCCCACGCGGGTACCCATCATGAGGCCCTCTGTCGGGGTGAGGCCCATAGAAGTATCTACGCTCTTTCCACCGTCAACAGCTGTGATCGAGCCGCCGTTGCCGACATGGCAGGTAATAATTTTTTGATCTTTGCTGTCTACTCCGAGGAATTCGCAAACACGCTGAGAAACATAACGGTGGCTGGTTCCGTGGAAACCGTAGCGGCGCACACCGTCGTCCTCATAATACTTGTAAGGCAAAGCATAGAGGAACGACTTTGCAGGCATTGTCTGGTGGAAAGCGGTATCGAAGACTGCTACCTGAGGCTTGCCGGGCATGAGAGTGGTGATAGCGTCAATACCGGTCATGTTGGCGGGGTTGTGGAGAGGCGCGATGTCGTAGCACTGCTTGATCATATCTTTGACTTCATCGTTAATAAGCACACTTTCGCTGAATTTTTCAGCTCCGTGAACTACGCGGTGGCCCACTGCGTCGATTTCGTCATATGACTTGATGCAGCCTTCCGCAGGATCAGTCAGAAGGTTAAGAATAGCCTGCACGGCACCATTGTGGTCAACAAGACCAAGTTCGATGACAGCCTTTGAGCCATCGTTTTTCTTGTACTTGAGAAATCCGTCGTTAAGTCCGATTTTCTCAACGCCGCCTTCGGCAAGCACACTGTTGTCCGCTGTGTCGATAAGCTTATATTTTACTGAACTGCTACCGCAGTTTAATACTAAGATTTTCATTCTTTAGTCTGTCTTTGCGTATGAGAGGTATGATTAGTTGTTTTCCTTAAGACCGATTGCCTGGTTGCAGGTAATGATGATGGTCTTGTAGATATCTTCGGGATAGCAGCCGCGCGAAAGATCGTTGACGGGAGCTGCAAGACCCTGAAGAACCGGACCTACAGCCTGAACACCGCCGAGACGCTGCACGAGCTTGTAGGCAATATTGCCGACTTCAAGCGAGGGGAATACGAGCACGTTGGCACGGCCTGAGAGCGGACTGTTGGGAGCCTTGCTGTTTGCCACTCCGGGGACGAGGGCTGCATCGGCCTGAAGTTCGCCGTCAAGAACGAGAGAGGGTTCCATTTCATGAGCGATCTTTGTAGCTTCGATTACTTTGTCGACACGTTCGCTCTTGGCGCTGCCCTTGGTTGAGAAGCTGAGGATGGCAACACGGGGTTCGATGCCTGCGATGTCACGCGCGGTTTTTCCAGCTGACACTGCGATCTGGGCAAGCTGGGCCGCATCGGGTTCGGGCACAACCGCACAATCGGCAAAAATCAGCAGTCCGTTTGTGCCATAGGGAGATCCTTCGGGGAGCACCATCACGAAAGCGCCTGAAACCACGTCAATGCCGGGCATGGTCTTGATTACCTGGAACGCTGCGCGCAGCACGTTGCCGGTAGTGTTGAGCGCGCCGGCAACCTGGCCGTCGGCATCGCCGGCCTTCACCATAAGACAGCCGAGATACAGAGGGTTGGCAGAAGTCATGCGGGCCTCTTCCATCGAGATGCCTTTTTTCTTGCGCAGTTCGAAATAGATAGGAGCATATTTGTCAATCACTGTTTCATCAGCGGGGTTGACGATTGTAGCTTTGCCGATATTCTCAAGATTGAGATCCTTGGCCATTGTCATGATCTCGGCCGGATCACCGATCAGAATGATGTCGGCTATACCGTCGGCTATGATGCGGTCGGCAGCGGTGAGAGTGCGGGGTTCTGTGCCTTCCGGGAGGACGATGCGTTGACGCTTTGCTTTTGCGTTAGCGGTAAGTTTTTCAAAAAGACCCATAGGTATGTGATTTAATATTAAAGATTTTGACAATTACAATTTGTCAGAATGCGCTCAGGCTTAAGAGGCTGTTTAAGTCGGGCCATGCTGAATTATCGCACAAAGATACAATGATTTCGCCGCTTTTCCAAAATAAAATATTCACATGATTTCTACGTTAAATTATCAAAAGCATATCTGAACGGCTGTACAAGCCTTATAAGAAACTTCCATCATCACCAGTCATGACCCGTTTATACCACCTTATATATATAGCGCTTATAGCAGGCGCACTGGCCGGATGTTCCGGAGCAAAGATGAGTGTAGCCGACGAGCAGCTTGCCCGCGGCGAATATTTCGATGCCCAGAAAACCTATCGAAAAATCTACAACAAACTCAATCCACGCGAACAGCGCAGCCAGCGGGCTGAAGTGGCTCTGAAGATGGGCGAATGCTACACACGCCTTGGCCAGGACGCACGTGCGACTGCCGCCTATCAGAATGCCTTGCGTTACGGATACCCTGACTCCACAATACTCCTTCAGCTTGCCAGCGCCCAACACGGGCAAGGCAACTACGCCCAAGCAATCAAAAGCTATGAAGATTATCTGAAGATCAAACCGGACGACAGCCATGCCCGGCAGGCTCTTGCCGGTGCGCGCCGAGCAGCAGAGCTCAAGCGCAACAAGACACGCCACGTGGTCAGAAATGCAAACCTCTTCAACTCCCGCCGTTCCGACTTCTCTCCCATGTTTAACGGCGAGGTGCTGTATTTCACAACGACCAATGAGAAAGTAACCGGATCGAACCGCAGCGAGATCACCGGCATGAAACGCAGCGACATCTGGATGGTGCGCAAGAACGAACGCGGCGACTGGCAGCGGCCCGAAGCCGTGGAGGGGGAAGTGAACACAGAATGGGACGAAGGCATCATTTCGTTTTCGCCTGACGGATCGACCATGTATCTCACCCGCGCCATACGTACGCCCGACCGGAATACGGGCGTAGACATCTACACCTCGCGCCGCTCCGATGCACAATGGAGCGCACCGGTGAAGCTTGAGATCACCAACGACACGCTTTCGAGCTATGGGCATCCGGCAGTAAGCCCCTCCGGAGAGTATCTCTATTTCACATCCGACATGCCCGGACACGGGGGCAAAGACATCTGGCGCATCAAACTTAACGAGCGGGCCGGAAGCCTTGAAAATCTCGGAGACGCGATCAATACACCAGGCGATGAGGTATTTCCCTACATGCTCACCGACTCTATAATGTATTTTTCGTCTGACGGACATCCCGGCTTGGGTGGACTTGATATATTCCGGGCCACGCTGACCCCTTCCGGCGGCTGGCTGGTAGAGAATATGGGCTCGCCCATAAACTCCGAAGGTGACGATTTCGGCATCACCTTCGCCAACCCAGGCAAAGAGTCAGGCTATTTCAGTTCAAATCGCGGCGACGGCCGTGGATATGACCATCTCTATTCATTCGAACTCCCCGATCTCAAGATTCAGATAAGCGGCTGGGTGCTGGACCGAGATGAAGAACCTGTGCCGAACGCCGTGATACGCATCGTAGGCAATGACGGCTCCAACCAGAAAGCCGTAGCCCGCAACGACGGATCGTTCTCCTTCCCGCTGCAGCGCGGAGTGCGCTATGTGATGCTCGCCGGCGCAAAAGGTTATCTCAACGCCAAACAGGAATTCACATCAGATACTGCCGAAGAAGACGCCGAATACGGCATAGACTTCATACTGGCCTCGATCTCAAAACCAAACATCGTGGAAAATATCTTCTACGATTTTGACAAAGCCACTCTGCGGCCTGAATCAAAAGGCGCTCTCGACAGCCTCGTGCAGATGTTGCGCGACAACCCCAACATAACAATCGAAATGGCATCACACACCGACCGCTGGGGGTCTGACGAATATAACATACGCCTCTCCGAACGCCGCGCAAAAAGCGTGGTCGACTATCTGATAGAGGCAGGAATTCCGGCAGCTCGGCTTCAGTATCAGGGCTATGGCAAATCGCGCCCGAAAAAGATCACCAAGCGTCTTGCCCGCGAGTTTCCTCTGTTTGAAGAGGGCCGGGTACTTGACGAGGCATTCATTGAAAGCCTTCCGGAAGAGCAGCAGGAAATTGCAGACCAGATAAACCGCCGGACTGAATTCCAAGTGCTCTCGGTAGACTATCAGATGTATTGACAGAGGCACTCAGAATAGCAAAATCGGCCTCCGACGCCGATTTTTGGCGCAACAAAGCAGATATTAGCGAAAATAGTTGTAACTTTGCACCCTGAAAAATTTTTGGACAATGCAGAAGATTAGAAATATTGCCATCATCGCCCACGTGGACCACGGCAAAACCACGCTCGTAGACAAAATGCTAATGGCCGGAAAACTGTTTCGCGACAATCAGTCAACCGGTGAACTCATACTCGACAATAATGATCTCGAACGCGAGCGAGGGATAACAATCCTCTCCAAAAACGTCTCAATCAACTACAACGGCTACAAGATCAACATCATTGACACTCCGGGACACGCCGACTTCGGTGGCGAGGTAGAGCGAGTGCTCAACATGGCCGACGGCTGCCTCCTCCTTGTCGATGCCTTTGAAGGCCCGATGCCCCAGACCCGATTCGTGCTTCAGAAAGCCATCCAGATGGGCCTGAAACCGGTAGTTGTCATCAATAAAGTCGACAAACCCAACTGTCGTCCTGACGAAGTGCAGGAAATGGTGTTCGACCTTATGTGCAATCTCGATGCAAGCGAAGATCAGCTTGATTTTCCCACCGTCTACGGTTCGGCAAAACAAGGCTGGATGAGCACCGACTATACCCAGCCGACTGACAACATCACTGCCGTTCTTGACGCCATCATCGAATATATCCCCGAACCAGAAGTGCTTGAAGGCGATGCACAGATGCTGATAACTTCACTGGACTTCAGCAGCTATGTAGGCCGAATTGCCATAGGCCGTGTACACCGCGGTGAGCTCTGCGAAGGCCAGGACATAGCGCTCTGCAAGAAAGACGGCACAGTTGTACGTCAGCGCATCAAGGAGCTGCATACCTTCGAAGGCATGGGCCGAAAGAAAG
>Ga0137307_103223_pt1 | contig 10132 bp, 8 predicted proteins | sample NAcewD2O_March_2_FD_97180 | JGI IMG/M metagenome (GOLD analysis project Ga0137307, IMG submission 97180) | Mouse cecal microbial communities from Vienna, Austria - N-Acetylglucosamine amended D2O_March | ecosystem: Host-associated > Mammals > Digestive system > Large intestine > Cecum | place...
TCCAGCCTTGTTCTTTCCTGTCTGCTGTATCAGGAACATTTCTATTTTACAGTTACCTTTACTGAGGCCTTCATGCCATTGATGGAGAGAACATAAACGGTACAGCTTCCTTTTCCAACTGCCCGGATGACACCATTCCCTGATACGGTAGCAACTTTGCTGTCAGTTGTGAAGTAGCGAAGCTTCTGGATATGCCCCAGCCGCCGTCTGCTCCGGTTCTGGGAAACAGCTCTAACAACTAGTTTTTTACTCTTTTCCCGTTTTAATGACAGGGTCTTTGGGGATACTGTCAGTTTTTTTACATTCGTATACTTTTTATTGGAATCCGTTACTGCATGTACGGAATAGCTCTTTGCAAGATACTGCTTTTTGCCATTGAAAATGCGGTATGCCCTTACCAGGGCTTTATAGGATTTCTGGATTTTCAGTTTCCTGCCATTCACCTTCTTTAATGTAAAGGAACGGGTCTTCGGACTGGTGATGGTTTTTACAAGCTTCATGCTGGTTCCGCATTCTGCTGCATAGACTTCATAGCCGTCGGCATCGGGAGCCTTTCCCCAGGAAACAATCATGCTCTTCTTTTTCGCGTTCCAGAATATTCCGATCTTTTTATTAAGTGCCACAGCATTTGCAGCTTTGTCCGGAGGCGTTACGGTTACTGTACATACGGCTTGCTTTTTGCCGTCTGCGGAGGTGGCAATAATCCGTGCAGTTCCGGTCTTTACTGCGGTTACTTTTCCTTTTGCGTCTACAGCTGCTACCTGTGGGTTGTCAGATCTCCAGGTAATGGTTTTGTATGTCGCATCAGCCGGGAGGACTTCTGCATGAAGTGTCATTGTGCCGTCGTCCTGTATGGAAGCAGTGGTCCGGTTCAGCTTTATACCGGTAACCGGAATTACGATGACAGTAATCTCACTGGTTCCCGTAATACCGCTTCCATCTACAGCTGCTGCTGTAATTGTAACCGTTCCGGTCTTTAATGCTTTCACGGTTCCGTCTGCATCTACAGAAGCAATGGAAGGTTCACTGGAGGTCCAGGTAATCCCGGGATTTGTTGCATTTTCCGGTAAAACCTGTGACTTCAGAGCGAGCGTTTTCCCCAATGGAAGGGTTGTGGATACTGGTTCTAGTTTTATCTGCTGAACCGGCACTGCTTCTACTGTAATGGCACATTCTGCCGTTTTGCCGCCGTCCTCTGTGGTAACGGTAATCGTAGCAGTTCCGGCATTTTTTGCAGTTACAAGTCCATTCTCATTTACAGAAGCAACAGCTTCATTGCTGGAGCTCCATGTTACATCTTTGTTGTCTGCGTTTTCCGGAGTTACTGTTTCTGTAAGCTGGAGAGTCTTTTTTACACGAAGCTCTGCCGTAGTATGATTCAGGCTGACTCCTGTAACGGGTATTTTAAGTACTGTAATGGTACATTGTGCCGTTTTGCCCCCGTCCTCTGTGGTAACAGTAATAATGGCGGTTCCGGCATCTTCTGCAGTTACAAGACCATCTTCATCTACAGAAGCCACAGCTTCATTACTGGATGTCCATGTAACATTTTGATTGTCCGCGTTCTTTGGAATGACAGTCTCTTCAAGCTGCAGGGTTTCGCCTATATGCATCTGTGCTTCAGTCGGATCCAGGCTGACATCTGTGACTTTTGTCCCCGGGACAGTAATGGTGCATTCCGCTGTTTTTCCGTTTGCTGTACTGGCTGTAATGACTGCTTCTCCGGAGTGCAGGGCTTTTACGGTTCCGTTTTCAACGGATGCGACACTGCCGTCGCTGGAAGACCAGATAATCGTTTGATTTTCCGCATAATATGGGACAATAACGGCAGAAAGCACAATGCTTTCTCCAACATTTAAGTCTGCTTCCTCCGTATCCAGTGTAATCTCTAATACCTCTACACCGGTCACCTTTCCCTTATCTACATTTTCAATCTGCTCCCCGGGATCTTCCAGATTTCCCTCTACAATAATTGTGCCGGAATTTTCGATCGTGCCGGTTACAGTCAGTGTATGGTCCGCCGGGACGGTAAGAGTCCGGCCTTCCTGGATTACAAGCAGCGTATCCTCCGGAATTTCCAGGTCGCCAGGAAGCGCTGCACTGCGGGGAAGAAGCATACCGCCGGATTCGGCCTCTCCTCCTGTTATGCTTCCGGTCATCACGCCTTCCGGCTCCTGGAATACGATACTGTTTTCAGCCATCCCGAGATCATAATTCATGCCGGTACTCTCGACCCAGGATCCGGAAGTGGTCACAGCCTTGCCGGCAATGATCCCTTTTGTGCCTTTGCGTCCCATGGCCTTTACATAGCTATTTTCTATGTAAATGTCTCCGGTAGAATATATGGCAGCATTTCTTCCCGCAGATACGGTTATACCGGTTCCTGTAATGGTCAGGTCACCCTCTACAGAGATACCATGTGCTTTGCCGCCTGCGTTTATAGAAAGACTGCCAGAACCTGTAATAATCAGATTTCCTTCTGTTTCAAGTGTATCATTAATGGGTGGTATCTGTCCATCTACGGTTAAGATAATGGCATCATCGGTTGTCTCCATAGATGAAAAACCATAGTCTCCGGCATTTTCCGGCAAAACCACCGTTCCTCCTATGGTAAGAACCGGGGTGTTCTCCACGGCTTTGGCAGATATATTTGCCGGAAGCAGTGTTATTATCAGTAATACTGCTAAAAAGAAGGCGGTCAGACGCCTGGCCGCCTTTACTGGTTTCTTCGGAAAATCATAATCCGATACATCTTTTCCCATATTTCTCTCCTCCTTTTGCTTTTTGCACATACTTTGTAGTGATAACTCAATTCTACCCTAAAAAAAATTGGAAGTCAATGTTGTTATGTTCGCTGGTCTGCGCATGGTTACTATGAACGGTCTCCCGGGCCGTGAATAGTACCCAGGGGACTATCGGATTTTTTGATTTTTAGTTTGATTATATCTGAAGGCTGCGGTATACTACAATGGTAAGAGGTAAACAATTTTAAGCAGCAGAGCCGGATATCTGATTATAAATGCACTGATAAGATTAAGGAGGAGTGATGGCATGGGACTGTATGTAAATCCAGGGAACCGTCAGTTCAAAGAGGTTGTGAACTCGCCGGTCTATGTAGACAAGAGTAGACTAATTGATTATACAAACAGTGTTTTAAATACACAGAGGAAGAATATATGTGTCAGCCGGCCGCGCCGTTTTGGGAAATCCATGGCCGCAGATATGCTCTCTGCCTATTACAGCAAAGGATGTGATTCCAGGGAACTGTTTGCGGATCTGGACGTATCGAAGCAGCATAAAACGGTATCAGACATGGACCGGGAAACCAGGCGGATGAATGCGTACAAATCGAATTTAAACCAGCATAATGTAATCCGGTTTGATGTGCAGAGATTTTTATTTGATGAATCTCATATACCCGTTTTTATCAAAAGGATTCAGGATGTGATTATCAGGGAGTTAGAGGCAGAGTTTGAAGAATACGTTGACTTGTGCACAGGATTCATATGGATTACCAGGAGTGTTAGAGCAGATTTACGCCCATACGGGAGAGGAAGGCACTGCTGATTGAGTTAAAATGGAACAAGTCTGCCGAAGGGGCTGTCAGGCAGATCAAGGATAAAAAATATATGGACTGGCTGAAAAGCTATACAGGGGAAATTCTTCTTGTGGCAATTAATTATGATAAGAAGAAGGATATTCATACGTGTATAATTGAAAAATACCTGGATTGCATAAAAAAATGAATCGTTTTAGTGAGTTCGAGTGAATAGAGAGCAGGTGAAAAGTATACTTCAAATGAGCGAATTGTGAGCGAATTAATGAGCGAATTAGTGAGCGGAAAAATGAAAGAACCTGTACAGCAAATAACAAACAGGAAAAAGAGTTAAAACAAAAGCAGGAGGTTTTGAAAACATGAGAAGATACTGGAGATTATGGATTATGGCATTACTTGCCGCCTTTCTTTTTTCCTTCCCGGCCTATGCAGGCGAGAAGGCCGCAGAACCGGAGATGATCTACCCCACGGGGCTGGAGCCGCTGCCGGAGAACATCCCGGATCCCCGGGTGGAAGAGGATGCGGATGGCATACAGCCATACAACGTAACAGTACCATACAGTGGAACAGAGACGGAACTTTTTTTAGAACTGGAAGAGAAGATGAAGAACGCTCTTCTGGAGGGAGAACCGGAGCTTAATGTAACAGATATGAATATAGATGCCGCGGATTATAAGATCTACAGGCTTGTATACTTTTCGCCCTATCTCAGCAACGGGATTGACCTGGACTGCTACTATAACCGTCTGACGAATACCTATACCCGTGTCGAGATTGAAAATCCCATGTCCCTGGAGGAGACAAAAGCATACTGCCTGAGTATTGACAGTGATGTGAGCGAGATTATGCAGCAGGTATCCGACGAAATGGACGATGAGACAAAAGCACTGAGAATTCATGACTATTTTGTATATGAGTACGAATATGATAATGATAACCTTCTGGCGGATACACTGCCAGAGGATTCTTTCCGCAGCGGAGGAATTATCAGAAACAAAATCGGAGTCTGCCAGGCCTATGCTTATGCATATTCCTATATTATGAATAAGATGGGGTTAGAGTGCCATGTAACCGGAAGCGATCCCATGAACCATGCATGGAATATTCTTAAGCTGAACGGAAGCTATTACCATGTAGACTGTACATGGGATGATCCGGTGTACGACAGGCTGGGAAGAGTAGGACATGAGTTTTTCCTGCTGAGTGATTACGAGATTCTTTACGGCAGAGCCCAGGGACATTATGGATGGGATCTTTTGATTGATTGTGATGACAACAGGTATGATGATTACTACTGGACAGATATTATTTCGCAGATTATCCTGGACGGAAGCAGTATGTACTATATAAAAAATGAACGGGATGCGGACGGAAGGATTGACCATGGATTTATCTTCTGTCAGGAATCCTATGGAGCCCCTAAAAAGCTAAAGGATCTGGGAGAATGGACGGACTGGGATGATCCAGACCAATACTACTGGCCAGGCGCCTTTTCCGGATTATTCCTCCAGGACGGGGAGCTGTATTATAATACAGCCACGGAGCTGAGGAAGATGTCCGTGGACGGCAGCAGCGATGTAAGGATCTGTGAAGACGTATCAGATACAGAGGAAGGATATCTGTACGGCAGCAGGAAGCACGGAGACCAGCTTGAATACATGCTCTGCACGTCACCGCAATTCGAGGAAAAAGCTGCAAGGTTTCATGTGCCGGTTCCCTTTTCCATTGCCCCGTCACAGATTATTCTTGGTACAGACAGTATGAAGCTTGGAGTTGGAAAATCCAAAACCATAAGCTATAAGCTTGTCCCCGCGGGGGCATCTTCCCAGATTCAATGGACTTCAGACAATACGAATGTGGCAGGGGTAGATGCAAATGGAGAAGTAACCGGAAGAGCGGAAGGAACAGCGAAGATAACCGCTTTGACCGGAAACGGGAAAACAGCCGTATGTACGGTGAATGTATCAAGAAAAAAATATAAGGTTACCTTTGATGCCAATGGAGGTACTGTATTAGCAGAGACAAGGGAGATTGAACTGGGAAATACATACGGAACCATGCCGGTGCCCGTCCGGGCAGGTTATCAGTTCGCTGGCTGGTTCACACACTCTGTGAACGGTTCGGAAAAAACAGAGGGTGACCAGGTGCGGGAAAAGGATCATACCCTGTATGCGCACTGGAAGGCAAATACTTATCTGGTCCGGTATGATAAAAACGGGGGTTCTGGCGGAAGTATGGCAGATACTGTCTGTAAATACGGCGGTTTCGTTTTTTTTCGTCCCAATGGCCTTACAAAATGAGGGTGTCATTTTTCCGGATGGGCGGAGACTCCCGGCGGTTCTGTTGCCTATCAGGATCAGGCTATTGTGAGGAATCTGACAACTGTTGATGGCGGAATTAAGACACTCTATGCCAAGTGGACTCCTGCAAGGTATAAGATCACCTATAAGCTGGGAGGAGGGAAAAATAATAAGAAAAATCCTTCAGGCTACTACATTACCTCATCAAAAATTTCCTTAAAGAATCCCACCAGGAAGGGATGCATCTTTAAGGGTTGGTACAGTGACAGCAAATATAAAAAGAAAGTATCCGCGATCCAGGCCGGCAGTACGGGAAATAAGACTCTGTATGCAAAGTGGTCAGTTAAGAAGTATAAGATTACCTATAAGCTGAAAGGCGGAAAGAATCATAAAAAGAATCCAAAGACTTATCAGGTGACAACGAAAACAATCAGCCTGAAAAAACCTGTCAGGAAGGGCTATACCTTTAAGGGATGGTACAGTGACAGCAAGTATAAAAAGAAGGTAACAAAAATCAAGAAAGGAAGTACAGGGAATAAAGTATTATATGCAAGATGGAGCCGTTAATAAAAATTCCTTGATTTTCCACGGAATCAGTGCTATAATCCTCTATAGTTACATAATGACCCGGCGGAAGAGTGAACAGAAAAAGTTCACTCTTCTTTATTGCCGGACACACGACAAAAAACGTCAGATGAATGTTTTTAGTTGAGTGAAAACGTCAGGAAAGGAAGTTTTGCATTGTCAAAAAGAGAAATTTACGAACAGAAGACGGAAGAGATCCTGCTCCCCATGATGGAGGAATACGGATTTGAGCTTGTGGATGTGGAGTATGTGAAGGAAGGCGGCACCTGGTATCTGCGTGCATATATCGACAAGCCGGGAGGCATTACCATTGATGACTGCGAGGCAGTAAGCAGGAGACTGTCAGATATTCTGGATGAACAGGATTATATTGACGATTCTTATATCATGGAAGTGAGTTCTCCGGGTCTTGGCAGGCCCCTTAGGAAAGAGAAGGATTTTAAGAGGAGCCTTGGCAGTGAGGTAGAGGTAAGAACCTACCGCATGATTGATAAGAGTAAGGAATTTACAGGAATACTGAAGGATTATGATGATACCACAGTGACCATAGAGCTTTCGGATGAAACTCTTAAGGTATTTCAAAAAGGCGATATAGCGCTCATCCGCCTTGCGTTCGATTTTTAAGATAGGAGGAAATGGATAATGAACACAGAATTATTAGAAGCGTTAACGATATTGGAGAAGGAGAAGGATATCAGCAAGGAGACACTGTTGGATGCGATTGAGAACTCGCTGCTGAATGCCTGTAAGAACCATTTTGGAAAGGCAGATAATGTGCGGGTAATCATGGACAGACAGACATGCGATTACCGGCTGTATGCAGAGAAGACAGTTGTGGAGGATGTGCTGGATCCCATTGAGGAGATCAGTCTGGAGGAAGCCAAAAGCATGGATGGGAAATACGACCTGGGCGATATTGTCCAGATTCCCATTGAGTCCAAGTCCTTTGGCCGTATCGCCACGCAGAATGCAAAGAACCTGATTCTGCAGAAGATCCGGGAAGAGGAAAGGAAGGTTGTATTTGACCAGTATTTCGAAAAGGAGAAGGACATTGTTACCGGAATTGTACAGCGCTATGTGGGAAGAAATGTGAGCATTAATCTTGGAAAAGCGGATGCCATGCTGACGGAGAATGAGCAGGTCAGGGGCGAGGTCTTTAAGCCTACAGAGCGTATTAAATTGTATATTGTAGAAGTAAAGAATACGACGAAGGGACCGAAGATTCTTGTGTCCCGTACTCATCCGGAGCTTGTGAAGCGTCTGTTTGAGTCAGAGGTAACCGAGGTCAGAGACGGTGTGGTTGAGATTAAAAGCATCGCAAGAGAGGCGGGAAGCAGAACGAAGATCGCAGTATGGTCCAATGACCCGGATGTGGATCCCGTAGGTGCATGTGTGGGTATGAACGGCGCGAGAGTGAATGCCATCGTAAGCGAGCTAAGAGGAGAGAAGATTGATATTATTAACTGGAGCGACAACCCGGCGATCCTGATTGAGAATGCCCTGAGTCCGGCAAAGGTTATTTCTGTTATGGCGGATCCAGATGAGAAGGTGGCGAGCGTCATCGTACCGGATTACCAGCTTTCTCTTGCAATCGGTAAGGAAGGTCAGAATGCAAGGCTTGCGGCAAGGCTTACCGGGTATAAAATTGATATTAAGAGCGAGACACAGGCTATTGAGTCAGGTGAGCTTCCGGAAAACTATATGGAGCTTAGCGAGGGCGTGTACGAGCAGGAGATGTATGAGGAAGGCTACGAAGAGGGCTACAGCGAGGAGGATTATGGCGAAGAGGGCTATGGTGAAGCAGACTATGGCGAAGAAGGAAGTGGTGAAGCAGACCATGGCGAAGAAGGCAATGGTGAAGCAGACTATGGAGAAGAAGGCAATGGCGAAGCGGACTATGGCGGAGAGAGCGAGGCGTATGCCGGTGAAACAGAGGAACTTAAGTTTGATGAGATTGAGTTTGTGGAAGTGGAGGAGTAGATGATTCGTTGAGCGGGAAAAGAAAGATGCCTGTGCGCCAGTGTGTGGGCTGTCAGGAGATGAAGAATAAAAAAGAGATGATACGCATCATCCGTACAAATGAACAAGAATTCCTTCTTGATACTACGGGAAAGAAGAATGGCCGCGGCGCCTACCTCTGTCCGGATCCGGAATGCTTTGAAAAGGCAGTTAAAAACAAAGGCCTGGAGCGTTCATTCAGGCAGGCAATTCCGAAGGAAGTATATGAGATGCTGAAAAAGGAGATGGAGAAGCTTTGAAACAGGATAAGGTGGCAGGTCTGATCGGTCTGGCTACGAAGGCAGGCAAGACTGCAGATGGAGAATTCTGTACAGAAAGAGAAGTAAAGTCAGGAAAGGCTGCACTCGTGATTGTTGCAGGAGATGCGTCGGATAATACAAAGAAAAAATTTCAGAACATGTGTGACTTTTATAAAGTGCCAATCTATTTTTATAAGGATAAAGATACCTTGGGGCATGCAATGGGAAAAGAATTCCGTGCATCGCTGGCCATACTTGACCAGGGGTTTGCAGGGAGCATTAAGAAGTATATGGAAGATGCCAGACAGTCTGGCAGAGAGTAATACAATTGCATAGAGGAGGTAGTGTATATGTCAAAAATTAAAGTTTATGAGTTAGCAAAAGAGCTGGATAAGCCAAGTAAGGAGCTGGTGGAGTTTCTTACAGGAAAGAATATAGAGGTAAAGAGTCATATGAGCGCCATAGAGGAAGCGGATGCAGATCTGGTGAGAAAGGCTTTCGGGAAAAAGGAAAAGGCAGAAGGCGAGGTGAAGCCTGAGGCTCCCAGGAAAAAGAACATTGTTCAGGTATTCCGTCCGCAGAATACCCAGAGCGGTGCAAGGCAGGGGAGACGGCCAGGAGGAAAGCCGGCCCAGCAGATGGGAAGACCGATGCAGGTGAATAATGGCCGCCCGTCCAGGACATCAGCAGCCGGGACAAAGCCTGTGGGAGCCAGAATGCAGCCAGAGAAGCCGCAGCCGGTAAAACCACAGCCAGAGAGATCCCAGGCAGCAAAGCCGCAGCCGGAGAAGCTCCAGGCGGTAAAGCCGCAGCCGGAGAAGCTCCAGGCGGTAAAGCCGCAGCCAGAGAAGTCCCAGGCAGTAAAGGCACAGCCTGAGAAGGCGAAGACGGAGCCAGGCATGCAGGCAGCTAAGGGACAGACCAGGATGCAGCCGGAGAAGCCTCAGACAGCAGAGAAGCAGTCTGCGGAGAGGCACCATGAGAGGGCTGTAAAGACACCGGTTCAGGAAGAAAGAGTACAGGAAGCGGGTACTGACAGAACAGCAGCAAGACAGCAGAATGAGAGATCCCAGTCTGAGAGACCAATAGAGAGACAGTCCAGGGAGACCCAGAGACCTGCAAGACAGAATTCCCGTTCTGAGAGAGGTCAGGATCGTCCGCAGGGAGACAGGAGAGACGGGAACCAGGCAAGACGCTCTGACAGAAGAGACCGGGATCAGGATGGCCGCCGGGGAGACAGAAGAGACGGAGGCCGCCCATTTGGAGAGAGAAGAGACAGAAGAGACACAGACCGTCCGTTTGGAGAGAGAAGAGACAGAAGAGACGCAGACCGCCCGTTTGGAGAGAGAAGAGACAGAAGAGACGGAGACCGCCCGTTTGGAGAAAGAGGGGAGAGAAGGGACGGAGGCCGTCCATTTGGAGAGAGAAGAGAC
>Ga0137307_103227_pt1 | contig 10120 bp, 7 predicted proteins | sample NAcewD2O_March_2_FD_97180 | JGI IMG/M metagenome (GOLD analysis project Ga0137307, IMG submission 97180) | Mouse cecal microbial communities from Vienna, Austria - N-Acetylglucosamine amended D2O_March | ecosystem: Host-associated > Mammals > Digestive system > Large intestine > Cecum | place...
ATAGCCGCCCCCGGCCCACTCCTGCGTGGGCATGGAGACGCGCCCTCCGGTCCAGTTGGTGCCGCATTTGAGGCCGCCGTAATTGTAGTATTGGGACGCCAGCGTGCTCTTCCCCCAGCCGCTCTCGTTGATCATCTGGGCGATGATCGGGCTTATGGTCTTGAAGCCATACTGGGGCGCCCATTTCTGCAGGTATGCGGCGATGTCGTGGACGAAATCCCCGGTCTCCTCCACGATGATATCCCCCACGTCCGTGCTGCCGGATACGCCGCCGACCTTGGGGCCGCCGCTGAACTCCACATGGTCCCCCGGACCTAAACGTCCCCGGCACTTGTGCATCTCGATCCTCATGAGGTACCCGGTCCCACTGTCCAGATCATGGGTCACCTTATCGACGAAATACTTCCCGCTCAGCTTCAAGAACCCCCTCACCTTGACCGTCATCCCTGCCCGGATCCGCTGGTCCGCTGGGATGGTGATGTTCATCGTGACGGCTTTTTCGTTCTCCGCGTTCAGCCGGGCGCAGGCTTTCACCGCACCGTCCTGTCGGTTTTCGAAGGTCTCGTTAAGGACCAGCTTCCGTTTCCCGGTCCCTACCTTACATTTCAGGGCTGTGTGCTCTTCCGTCTCCGCACAGCGGATCTCGACACATGTGTAGGTGCCCACCAGCGTCTCGTTGTAGGACCAATCCGTCACGTCCAGCCGGGGGATGGTCAGGGTAGGCTTTTTCTCCTCATATCTCTTCTTGCTATAGATCTTGAGCCTCCCGCTGTTGACCTGGATGCCCAGGCCCATATCCTGGCATATCCTGGTCAGGAAGTCCAGGTCGTCCTCATGGTCCTGCTTTTCCGTGACCGTGTAGGTCTCATCTGCGGAGAAATCCAGCGTGACCTTCAGCTTATATCTACCCGCGATCGTCTCCGCGATCTCGGAGACCGATACGCCCTTCCATGTCTTTGTGCGCTTGACGCTCCGGATCGCGCCGAGCTCTGGGACAGAGGTGGCCTTTAATACACAGCTGGCCTCCGGCCCAGAAATGGTCACATCGTCCAGACAGAACTTCCCGCAGGAAAATCTCTTACGCTTCCCCGCCTTTTTCCAGTTCTCCGAAACGATCGTGGCTTTTAGGCGACCCCCTCTCTCAGGGAACCACTCAGCCACGCCCCTCCTGGATCCGTCTGTCCATAGCACGCCCTTGAAGGCGACCCCGACCTCCAAGGTGTCGCTCTGCGCGTCTGCGTTTTCTATGAACGACATGCTGTTTGCGTGTCGGTTGAAGATGAATGGGGCCGCCTTGCCCCCTTTTTTGGGTCTCTGGTAGCGTATGTCCACATATGCCTGCCGGGGCAGCTCTTTATCCACTTTTTCCGCCATGGCTATACCTCCTCTTCGTCCTCATCTGTCTCTGCGTATGGGTCGTCCTCATCCTCAGACTCCTCATCTCCGGCGTCTGTGCTCACAGGGAGTGGGGGTGCGTTCAGGACCATGCCTTCTGGGAATACCAATACGTCAAGACACCAGAAGTTGTTCTGCATGAGCCAGTCCGCATAGGATTCCTTCCCGTAAAGCTCTAGGGCGATATTATCCCAGGTATCGCCCTGGGAAGTCTCATAGGTCTCCTCATCCATGTGTCTACCTCCGTCTGAACAAGGTCCGTTCCAGGTCTTTTTCGTGTTCTTTCCACATTTTTTCGATCATCCTCTTTAACTCTTTCCGGTTGATCATGTCTGCTTTCTGGACATCCTCTGCAGATGCACTCCCATGCAGGTGATAGACGGGGCTGTATTCGATATGTAAGACGGCTTCCCCGCTGCCTGCATCCATAGCTGGCTGCATCTGCTGGGGATAGCCCCCTTTCGTCTGGCCGCCAACACTGCTGAGCTTTTCCAGGAGCGTCTCGATCAGGGATGGCCCCTCGGGCTTGTCCCTGTCGTCCAGGATCCCCTCCATTCTTTCCCATATGCTCTTGGATATCCGCATCCCGAGGGTATCCGGGGAGCTGCCTGCGGTGGCTCTTTCTGGTGCGGCGGCCTGCACCTGCAGGGTGGGGATGTCGGGAAGGACCAGGGGTCTCCCCGCGTCCAGGATTTCTTTTAGTTTCGTCCATAGTGCATCCAGGGGGAGGACGGCCTCCGCGCCCGCTTCACCGACGCCGTGTACACCAGACTTTGTGTCAAAAAGGGTGGGCTTTTTGAATATCCCGCCTTCGGCGTGCCATATGGTGGTGAACTTCGGGATCTCCACACGTCCCCGGCTGCGCCCGTTGCCGTAAGTGACCGTCTCGCGGGTGACCTTGATCTCTGGCAGTTTCGGTTCGGGAATCTTGATCACCATGCTCTCAAATGCCCTGCGGATGCTGTCTGCGGACCGCTGGGCATCCTGCGCCACGATGGCGTTCAGGGTGCTCATAGCGGCCCTGGCCTGTGTCTGTATCCGCCTCCACGCTGCATCCATCTGGTGGTCTATGTCCGTGCCGAGCTTTTTGATTGTCCGTATGGCTCTTGATGCGCCTTTGGTGACCTCGGCATTGAGTGCGGCGGCGCCCTTCCTGCCTGCTGCCCGCATGGAGCTGACGAGCGGCTTTGCATCTATCTTTACCTTTCCCAGGCTGACTTTTGCGGAGCCAGCACCTCTCTGGAGCACGCCCTTTAACTTCTGGGCCGCCCACCTGCCAGTGTTTTCCATAGCGGCATTGAGGGCCCTTGCATCCACTTTTATATTGCTGAGGCTGATCTTCCCTGTCCCCTTCTGCACCCCGGTCTCCAGGGCCTTTGTGGCCGCTGTGTCTGGGACGCCGGTGTTTTGGAGTTCTGTTCTTACCTGTGGGACCGCTCCCGTCTTTGTAGTCCCCGTCTCGATCTTGGGGATCTCCGTCTCGATCTTAGGTGTCTCCATTTTGATCTGGGGCGTCTTGGCTTTCGCCTGGATAATCTCCGCTGGTGCCTGGGCTTTTTCGGGTCTGAGGGCCTTGGCGGGCCTTGCCTTTTCCGGGATAGGGGCCTGCGCCTTGGCTGGCGCTGCCTTCCCTGTGACGCTCCCCTCCGTTTTCGGTGTCTCAACAGACGCCGGGACCTCGACTTCCTTGCCTGTGAACAGGCCCTTTACTGTCTTCCAGAGCGCTTTCCCCGTTGAGGCGATCCCTCCGATGATCCCTTTGATGATCTTGATCCCGAGGCCTTTCCAGTCGACGCCCTTGAACCACTCCCATGCTTTCTTCCCGATGGACTTTAGCGCTTTCGGGATGGCGTCTACCATGTCGTATATCCCGGACCGGATAGCCCGGATCACGCGCGCGCCCCCTGCTTTCCAGTCCACGTTCTTCAGGGCTTCCTTGGCTTTCCCGCATATATTTTTAAATGCTCCTGGGATCGCCTTTGCCGCCCCCGTGACGCCGTTCTTGATGGCCGTGACCACGGTCCCGCCGAGTTTTAGCCAGTTGAACGCCATGACCACGGACACGATAGCCTGGAGGATCTTGGGGATCTCTCCGATGATCACTGGGATAGCTTGTATCAGTCCGGCGCCCAGCTGGACGATCAGTGACAGCCCAGCGGAGACCAGCTTCGGGGCGTTATCGTTGATGATCCCGCACAGGTTCGTGATGATCGTGGGGATCGTCTGCACGAAGACTGGGATGTTGGCGATCAATGACTGTGCCAACGCCATGACCATACCAAGGCCCGCATCCACCAGCTGCCCGACATTCGTCCGCAGTGTCCCTGAGAACTCCATGAGCGCGGTCATAGCCGCCGGTATGATCTGAGGCAGACCGCTCGTGATGCCGGACGCCAGGCCATTGAGCATCTCCACGCCCATCTGGGATAGCTGCGGGATGGCGGCCATGAAGCCCGTGGCGAGGGTCCCGACGATCTGGACGGCGGCGTTAAAGAGCTGTGGGCCGTTGCCGATCAAGCTGGTCGATACCGCCTGGATGAGGTCGAGACCTGCCTGTCCCATCTCCGGCAGACGCTGGGAAAATCCAGCCGCAAACTCGGTGATGGCAGATGCCCCGGATGTGCCCATCTGCGGTATCTGCGCGGTGATCCCCTGGAGGAACCCGGTCATCAGGTCCATGGAGAGCAGGAACATCTGCGGGACGATGGGGCCCATGCCGCTCACAAAGCTGCCCACAGCCTGTGCGGCGGCTCCAGACAGCGCCCCGGAGTTTTGCGATATGCCGCTTATCAGGTTCTGCATGAGGCCCACGCCAGCATCTACCATCTTTGGGGCGGCGGCGGCCGCAGCGTTCGCCACGTCCGCCAGGGCGGTCCCGACGGAGGCGGCCATGCCTCCCATGCCCCCGGTGGAATACCCTTTGGAGAGCGTTTCCGCCATCTGCGTGCCTAACTGGACGGCGCCCCGCAGCGGGGTGTTCATGTCCTTATAGATGCTGATGCCTAAGTCGGACACAGCTGAATTTAAGATCGCAAGGTCCCCCTCAAGGTTATCTATCTTCCTGGCCGCCATTTTTTCCAGCGCGCCGTCACAGCCTTCCAGTTCTTTTGTGAGGGCGGCCCATTCCGTGATCCCTTTCTCGTTGGTGGTGTTGAGGCCGGCCATGAGGTCATTTAGGGCGTCCACATGCTGCTTGCCCCCGATGGCGGCAAGGGCAGCGTTCCTCTCTTCGTCCGTGCATCCTGAGAGGGCCGCGTTTACCTGCTGTAAGGTGTTTTCCAGACCGATGAACTTCCCGCTGGAGTCAAATGCCGATATGCCCAGCTTTCCCATCATCTCCCCGGCCTGTCCCGTCCCAGTGGTGAGGTTTACCATGATGGCGTTCAGGGCTGTCCCCGCTTCGGAACCCTTGATGCCCCTGTTTGCCAGTACACCGAGGGCCGTTGCTGATTCCGTGATCGGGACGCTCAAGTTGTTCATCGTCCCGCCTACGCCAAGATAAGCCTCCATCAGCTGCTCCGCCGTCTGGTTCGACTTATTCTGTGCCTTTGCGGCCACATCCATATAGCCGGGCAGCCCCTCTACGGACACGCCGAGTGCGGACATGGAATCCGTGATGAGGTCCGATGTGCGTGCGAGCTCCATGCCGGATGCCTCTGACATCTTGAGGACAGAAGGCAGGGCGGAGATGGACGTGTCCACATCCCATCCCGCGAGGGCCATGTACTCAAGGGCGGCGGCGGATTCAGCCGCGGTCTTGGATGTGGCCCGGCCCATCGCCCTGGCGGCCTCCTCCATCTTCTTATACTGCTCCGGCGTCGCGTCTGCGGTCGCCGCTGCTGATGACATGGCTGTCTCGAACTCTTTCCCGACCTTGACGGAGGCTGCCCCGATGGCGGCGCCAGCGGCGGCGGTGCCTGCCGCCATCGCTTTCGTCGTATGTACTGCCGCCTTTGAGATGGCGCCGATCTGCCGGGTCGCTTGGCTTATGGCGTTCTTTAAGGTCGCCTCCACCTGCCCGCCGATCTTTATGGCGATCTTCATTTCCTTATTTCTTGCCATAGTACCGGGCCGCCTCCCGCGCGATGTCTAAGAGCTCCTGCAGCTGTCTGTTTTCCAGGGAATCGATGCTGTTATTGGTCACGAGTGAGAGCCTGACCACCAGCTTCCATAGGTCATCGCCTTTGTAGTTTACTCCACCGCCCCGTACAAAAAATTTACCACGATGTTCTTCAGCTGTACGGCGTCCGCAAGGGGCATCCACTGGAAGAACTCCACGGGCTTCCTGGCTGCCTTTGCCGCAAGGATGCAGGCGTTCTCTATGGTCATCTCTGGGGTGAAGCTGCGGGTCCCACCGTTCTCCATCTCCCGGCTGGCCTCGATCAGGTCTTTAGCCCTCAGCCTGCGCAAGCCGCTCAGGTCGATGCTCTCATAGGTCTGCCCGGCGAATGTGTACGGTCTCTGGAAGTTGAGCTCCAGCTCGTTTTTGGACTCGGCTTCCGTCTCCAGTTCGATGACCTCCCCCGGGATGTCTGGATCCCACGTCCCTGCTGCCGTTCCCTTTCCTGTCCCTCCTGCGCCGATATCTGCCGTTCCTGTCCCGATATCCCCCGCTTCTGTCCCGATGTCCTCCGTTGCTGTCCCGATATCTGTCATCTTGTTATCTCCCATCGCTCTCTCCTCCTTATTTGCACATGTCCCTTAGTTTCTTCAGCACATCCACACCATGGACAGTGTAGACAAAATTGAACTTATCCAGCTCGATCTCCGTTACCCCGTTGATCTCGATCAGGATATAGGTCAGCTCCAGCTTTATGCTGCTCCCTGTGCCTGCCGCCTGCTTGAACTTTCCCAGGGATAACGTCTTATTTTCCCCCCGCATGACGATGCGGGCGGGCCACCAGTCGATGTCCCCGGTCTGTGAATCCCGCTGCTGCGCGCCCCCTAGGATCTTTACGTTCACGGACGGCCCCATGGAGACCAGGTTGAACATCGTCGGGTTGACCTGGCGGAAGGGGATCTCGATCTCCATGGATCCGAAATGCCCGAACGCCGCCGTCTCCACCTCCCCCAGGACACCGGGCCCAGCCAATGTGTCCGTCATGGCCGTAAATTCCGGGAGGGTGATCTCGTCTGATATGCCGATCAGCTGGTCGTCGTTGTGGTATACACGGAATGCGCCGATCAGTTCCGGCATTGAAAATGATGTCCCTGCCATTTTTTCAGCCTCCTTTTTTTACTCCAGCGCGCTCTGCAGCATCGCTGGGTCAAATTCCAGTATGTTCACGATGTCCTCTGCGGGTGGGAACGGCGCCAGGTACTGCCGGAACGTGATCTTCCCGTTTATGATGTCCGTGACCGGGTTGTCGTCTGGCTGGTACACGATCCGTGCCCCGGCGCATTTTCCTTGGGCGACATAGGCGTTCCCACGGATGTTCTCCGCGTCGCAGATGCTCTTTACGAGCCGCTTGCTCAATGGCCGGTCCACATACTGGAAATAGCTCAATATGAAACTGTTCCCCCACCAGGAGAAGAACCTCCGGCAGTTGAACCACCGGTCTTTCGGGTCCGTGCTGGACGGGTATACGGCGGTGTTGTTGCCCCATGTCCTGAACCCGTTGATGTTCGTGGCCGTTATGACGCCGTAGCTGGCTACCATGTTGGCCTGGGCCTTGTCGATGGCGACCTCTGTATCGTCCTCATCATCCAGGCATGTAGCTGTGACCGCCATCATCTTGTTGGACGGGCTCAGGTTCGGGATGTCATCGTTCCCCGCGTCCGTGTATGCTGTGATAGCCGCGAAAACGGCGCTGTAGTAGAGGGCCATGCCCCCCGCCTTGACCTTGGGCCACACCGCCGCCATATGCGGGCTGACCAGGCCGGACTTTTCCTTCACGGCCTTCACGTCCGTGTATCTCTGGGCGCCGTCTGCTGTACAATCCACGTCCACGACGCATTCGCACCGGAACATGTCGTTGATGTCCTCGCATTTTGCCGCCATCACCGCCGATACGGACGGATGCCTGGAAAATCCCGGGGCGACGATCAGGCCCGGCGTCATACCGAAACGCGGGTAGACCTGCCGTATGAGCTCGAGGCCCGATTCCTCTCCGGTGGAGACGTTGTAGCCGCCGATGATGTCTCTTTCCGTCACCTTTGTGGGGTCTATCTTGTCCCCCGTCACCGTGAGGGTCTCTGCCCCAGCCCCTTTCCCGTCTGCCAGGAGTGTGAGGACCACATAGCCGTCATTGTCGAAAGTGGCAAGATAATCCTCCCCCTGCATGAGGTCCTCCGCGCCGTTCTTTACGTTCAGGGTACTGAGCAGCACGCCTGTCTGCTCCATGAGCGCCTGCCCATCCTTTACGGGGCAGGATGCCTCCTCGCAAGCCTTCTTATGTTTCTTTGGGTCCAGGACATTGATGAGTATGACCGGGGCCACTGGGAACAGCTTGAAGCTCGCGTATATGCTCTGGTTCAGGGTAAAGGACATATCGTCCGAATACCCTACTGCGGCGGACGCTTCCGCAAAGCTGTTCGCCACCATGGGGGTGTTCACTGCCCTTTGTGGGTCCTCTGCCAGGTTGACAGGGGATGTGCCCACGATGACCTGCAGGCCCGCCGTCCCGATGATGGGGGCTGTGAGGGCTGTGGGGTTCTCTAGGATCCTGACGCCACGGTTGTAAGCCATGCCTATCCCTCCCTTCCTTCAAGTGTCTCTTGTGCTTTCTGGTATAGGATGCTCAGGCCGCTCCCGCTGCGGGAGAGCTCCACGTTTGCCCCCGCCAGCCTTTCAACGGGGACCACGAGGCCCCTGAATATGGGCGCGGCCCCTATCTTTTCCTTTAGGGCTTCCGGGAGGCCGCCTGTGTAGACGGTGTACCTCTTCGCGCCTGGGAAGCTGGGGCCGATATAGATGCGGGCCGTGCCCTGGTCTTTGTCCCCCGTCCCTTTTCCTAAAGGGACGGGCGGGGGATCGTCCATCTCCAGGTCTTCCTCGTACCTTTCGGCTTCCTCCAGTATCTCGTTTTCGATCTCCATGTCTTTGTTTTCCATGTCTTTGTTTTCCATGTCCTTGTTTTCCATCATGTATATGGTATCTCCCTTCTTATGGCGGGTACCAGCCAGTCAAGCTCCATGGCCCCGAAAAAATACTCGTGAGGCTCATCCTCCTGTAAGTACCAGTTGATGGGGAACTTCAAGACGTACTTTTTCCCCATGACCGGCATCCTGGAATATCTGTCATAGATCCGGTCTATGATGTTCAATACATCCTTTGCCCCCTGCCTGTCGCGGCCATTATGATATGTGCCAATCACGAGCACTGTCGAAATGGTATGGTCTGCGTTCCTGCCCTCCGGGATCTCACCGGATGTGAGGTTTACGCAGATATACGGGAACCGGGGATCTGTCGGCTTCTTTAAGGCGGGCTTCCCCTGTGCTGCCCTCTGGTCTATGCTGTGCTCCCGTATCGGCAGGTACTGGGCGAATACGTTCAGCGGCCGCCTTGTGCCGTCCGGGGCCTGGGATCGGAAGTCCGAAAACAGGTCCTTTAGCTCCTCCACCAGTGCGTCCTGTAAAAAGATAGGCGTCATACCGTCACCCCCTAGTATAATAATGGTATAGTCAATCAAGACTACTTAGTTAATGTATTTCTAAATCAGATAACAAAAGAAGGTGTTCTCCCTTCATCAGATGTTATCCATAATGATCATCATGTCTGACGGTTCCTGATAGACACCAGATGAAACATAAGGTATCATCCCATTAGGATAGGATAAAGAATGTACACCCCCTTGGGAAGCTGATCCTTATCAGCCTATACCTACAATTAAGTCAATTAGTCCATTCGACAGGATTTTATGTTTTAGCTGGTTGGGAGCCGGAAGGCTATACCCGAATAACGCGCTAGGTTGTGTACCTGCCAGATTGGAAATGGATCCCTATCAGAAAGGAGCTGTTGCTCATGTCAGACAAAGTTATTTTTGATCTTGATGAATTATTCATCTCCGTTGGTATTGATGTTGGCGCTGACTTCTCTTGGATGTCTATTGCGCTCCCAAACCAGCAGTTTGTAGGGAAACCTTATAAGATCCTGCACAATAGCATGGATTCCCTTACAACTGCGGTTTCTAAAATAAAAGAAGCAGAAGAGCTGTATTCTTTGGAAAGCCGCATTTTCCTCGAATCCACGGGAATCTATCATTACCCACTCTTCTGCTATCTTCGTGATAAGGGTTTTAACTGCTCAGTTATCAATCCTATCATCACTAAGAATAGCACAAACATGAATATCAGAAAAGTGCATAATGACCGTTTTGATTCCAAAAAAGCTGCATTAGTAGGACTGAAGCCTGATCTGAAGGTCTCGCTTATGCCATCCGACCTTACCCTCAACTGCCGTAACCTCTGCCGTGAATACTACGACTTAATGGATAACCGCAGTGCCTATGTGGATAAACTCCAGGGTGGATTGCGTATGGCCTTCCCTCAATACCTTGGGATCTTCTCCAAGGTTACAACCAATACTTCTCTTGTTTTATTGGAAACTTATACATCCCCATCTGCTTTTATTGAAGCAGACAAACAAGAGATCATCGACACGATCAGATCTACTGCCCGTTTTGGGCTTACCTATGCTCAGAACAAATATAATGCCATTATCCAAGCCGCAAATGAAGCGGATGAATTTGGTTACATCATTGACAGCAATATCAAACGTATCCGC
>Ga0137307_103228_pt1 | contig 10118 bp, 11 predicted proteins | sample NAcewD2O_March_2_FD_97180 | JGI IMG/M metagenome (GOLD analysis project Ga0137307, IMG submission 97180) | Mouse cecal microbial communities from Vienna, Austria - N-Acetylglucosamine amended D2O_March | ecosystem: Host-associated > Mammals > Digestive system > Large intestine > Cecum | place...
AAAGCGGGGTATCTGAATTGTAGGCGCTTTGCGCCTAAAACAATCCCGACAAACTCATTTGCCCTTCAATATAGTCAGTTCTATATATTTTGTTGTATTCATCTCCTTGATTTTTTACATAATTTGCTATCACTTTCTCATTTCCATGTTCACTTACAGTCGCTACATAAAATCCATCTGACCAGAATTCCCCGCCCCACAACTTCTTTTTTACATCCGGACATCTTGCAAAGACTTCTTTTGCCGTTATGCTTTTTATTATTCTTACTATCTGCGTTGGACTATATTTAGGCACGGACTGTATTAGAAAATGCACATGATCCTTATCTGTTCCAATCTCCAAAAAACTAATCTCATACCTCTTGGAAATTTCTTCACATGTTTCCTTTATAACTTTATCTACCTTTTCATCTATAACTACTCGCCTATACTTGGCCGGAAATACAAAATGATACATAAGATTTGACACATTGTGCGACTTGTGGATGCTCTCGCTCATCGACACATCTCCTTTCGCATCCTATTGTATCATCATGCTACAGATAAATAAAGTTTCTTACGCGGCAAGCCGCGGGGAATTAGACCCACCATGTATTAAAAATGCGAATTTCACATTGTATACCCCCGTTAATCTTAATTACTGATTTCAGTATACCAGAAACTTCGCATCATTAAAAGACCTTATCGATCAGCCCGAATTCCATCGCTTCCACAGCCGTCAGATAATGATCCCTATCCGTAGCCGCCTCTATCTCCGTCTCTGTTCTGCCTGTATTCTCTGCCAATATCCGGTTTAATCTCTTTTTGCTGCACTGGATATGATCGGACATAATCTTAATATCCGCTGCCTGCCCCTGGATTCCATTCCCATGGATCGCCGGCTGGTGTATCATGATCTCCGCATTCGGCAGCGCCATCCGTTTCCCTTTCGTTCCCCCGGCAAGCAGAAATGCCCCGAAGCTTGCCGCCATTCCCAGACATATAGTAGAGACGCCGCATTTAATATACTGCATGGTATCATAGATTGCCAGCCCCGCTGTTACGGAACCGCCCGGACTGTTGATGTAAAAGTGGATATCCTTCTCCGGATCCTGCGCTTCCAGATATAGCATCTGCGCAATGATCAGGCTCGCCGAGTGATCGCTGACCTCCTCACCTAAGAATATGATCCGGTCTGACAGAAGCCTGGAATAGATGTCGTAGCTTTTCTCCCCTCTGCCAGTCTGTTCAACCACATAAGGTACATAACTCATGCCGCCATCCTGCCTCCTGTCACTCCAACCAAAACAAATCTCATGCGAATCCTGCGCTGCTTCGGAATAAATACACCGATCCGCCTGTATTCCTGCGGCGTACAGGCATATATTCTCCGAAAAGCCTGGGTAAACGCCTGCTGAGAACCATAACCTGCTTCCAACGCGATCTCTACTATGGGCCGGCCGGTTTCTGCCAGCTTCCTTGCCGACTCATCCAGACGCCTGCCCTGGATATATTTATATACCGTCATGCCTGTATTTGCTTTAAATTCCCTTGCAATGTAATATTTTGAATAACTAAACTCCTTTGCAATCCTCTCTAACGATAGTTCTTTATCCAGATTATCCTCAATGAACGAGAGTATTTTCTTTGTTAATGTAATATCTCCCATATACTGATGCCCCTTTTCGTTTTTGTCTATTGTAGCATACAGCATTTGGCACGTCTTAATAAAAATTGCCCTTTTCAAATCCTCTCTTAAAAACATTGTAAATTTTAAAAATAGAATAACTCCTCGAATTTCTTATCCAGTACAATACACAGGATCAATGCCAGCTTGGCAGTCGGATTAAATACCCCTGTCTCTATCGAGCAGATCGTCTGGCGGGACACGCCCGCCAGCCTGGCAAGCTCACTCTGAGACAAATTCTTCTCTGTTCTGGCCTGCTTCAAATTATTTCTTAATATGAGTTCCGTATCCATATGTCCTCCATCAGAAGATTTCCACCAAGTATCCAATGAATAATCCGACCGCCATTCCGAACCATAAGATCCCATAACACAGATCATATTTCCTTCTGAGCCTGATCCACTTATAGAACCATTGACCGCTCGCTATAAAACAATAGATCGCATATACATCATAGTACGGGAGTCCTGCTATCATCTTCACAATCATTGCAGCAATACAAGCAATAAATCCTGCTATCACTCCCACCTTACAGCCCTTGTTCAAAATATCCTGCTCCATCTCATCCAGTGCGTTGGGCTTCTTATCTTGTATTCTGCGCAATACCTCATCTCTATCCATGGATGACACCTCCTATATACAGTCAAGTTTTCTTGTCATCTTCATTATATATGTGTCAAGTTTTCTTGTCAATACTTTTCTGTCAATACACAAAAAGACACCAGCCCTCTCCGACTGATGTCTATCCGTAACAACTATCCTTCTTCAATCCATAATGATCCCGCCGTTCACATCCAGGATCTCTCCATTAATATAAGCCACCTTATCATTACACAGGAATGCCACCGCCTCCGCGATCTCGCTCAGCTTCCCCAGGCGTCCTGACGGAATCAGCGGAAGAGCATCCCTCCACCTGTCATTTGCCAGCACCTGAGCGGATTCTACCCATCCCGCCGCAACGGCGTTGGAATTAATATTCAATCCTGACAACTCGCTCGCGAAGGACTTGGTAAGACTGATCACACCCGCCTTCGCCGCTCCGTATATCGCAACACCTCTTCCTGGATTCTTCCCGTCACAAGAAGAGATATTCACGATCCTCCCGTATCCATTTGGCAGCATAGCAGTTTTCACTACTTCTTGCGTTAGGAAGAATAACCCTTTAAGATTCACATCTATGACAAAATCAAACGTACTTTCTTCCACTTCGAGGATCGGCGCCGCAGGATACACTCCCGCATTATTCACCAGGATATCGATCCTCCCCATCTTCTCTATGATATGACCGACAGAAGTATGGATGTCTCCAAGCTCCATAATATCACACTCTACAGCCAGTGCCTTCACACCCATTGCCGTACAGTTCCGGATTACCTCGTCTTCCGCTTTTATCTTCATATCCAGGATCACCAGATCTGCCCCCTTATCTGCAAGAGTCTCGGCGATACATTTCCCGATTCCTCTCGCCCCGCCTGTCACAACAGCCACTTTTCCGTTCAACTCTTTTTCTGACATACTAACTCCTTTCCGCCGCCTTATATATCATATAATCCGTTATGATCACATCAGTTCCATCCTTTGGCGCCAACTCTTCCATCAATCTTCCCATTCCCATCTTCTTGATCTCAAGCATCATCTCATAAGGGTTTCGGATATCGATCCGTTCGCCCAATGCCTTCAGCACATATTCTAAGAATAATTCGCCCCTTTCTACAACCTTATCCGCCGTCTCATCTATCCTGTCCCAATCGATCATCTTGGCGTACTCAGGCACATAAGCTTCCAATTCTCTGGCATATTCCAGGGTTCGCACGATCTCCTCTGCCGTCACATCCGCAGTCAGGCCTCCATCCGCCATTGCAGTGATTGCATGACCAGTCCGATAAAGGAACTGCCCAGCCATATCACAAAGAAGGCATTCTGATAAATGTGCCGTATTCAGACCTTTATCTTGATGATTCCGCCCCAATTTATTGGTAAATATCATGGAACCTGTCATACTTCCTTTATGTATTTTCTTCAAAGCAGACAGGAACACCAGCCTTTTGAACGGCGAATGGAACATATCACCAAAGGAATGTGCAAGCTTCGCGTGCAGCAGCTCTTCTATAAGATATTTTTCCAGCAGCGCGCATCCGGCAAGAAGACCGAGATCTCCCGCCGCATTACCGTACCCGTCGTCCAGGTTAGAATGAATCAGCGTGCCATACTCCCGGCAGTCTGCCATAAGCCTGATTGCCGCTGCCGTACTCTTTGTACGCATTTCCACATCCTGATATTCCGGATAATCCCAACCGAAAAACTGTGAAATATTCCCGATTGTTGTGACTCCCGCTTTCAAAGCCGCCCTTACATTTTCATAAGATGCGGGACTTCCAATCATATTGTCTCCCAGATGCGGCTGCATATGGGCAGAATGTCCCAGCATATTCCAATCCGTCTGTTTCACCATATAGAGTCCCTGTCCGCTGCGGTATTTCTCCCTCTCACCTTCCGGAAGCGCCATAGCATAATCCAGACTGACTCCAAATCGGTCCAGATGGAGATTCTTCTCGGCAAGCTTCCGGCCAAGCTCCTCCATCTGTATTTTTAATTCCTCAAGAGACGGGCAGCACAGGTGAAAATGATACATGAATCTCCCTTCTTCAGCCATCCTCTCTTTATATTCCCTCTCCGAAGCGAATCCATTTCTTTTCATAAAATTCGTTTTCCCCGGAATTATTCTATCTCTTTCTTGTATTTCCATCTATATTTCCTCTCCTTCGCACTCCGATACCTGTGACGGCGCAGAACAGCATGACTACAGGTGTCAACATTCCCAGAAAATAATACGGGACATACGATCCTACTAATAACCCAAGTGTCTCCGAACAGTAGATTCCGTTCGTTCCCCATGGCACCATCGGACAGACAACCGTCCCGCCGTCTTCCAGGGTACGCGACATCACGCTTCTTCGTATCCCAAGCGCATCATACCTTGCCCCCAGAATATTGGCCGGCAGTATCATCGCCAGATAAGGGTCCGCCGCAAAGTAGCTCAAAAGGAACGTCAGCACCCAAGTCACGACGATCAATCCGATACTGTTCTCTGTAAGTCTGCCTGTTTTCTCCAGAACCGCGTTCATGATCCCCGTAGAGCGCATTACCCCGGCCAGAGAAAGCGACATCAGCATCAGTGTAACCGTCCCCGTCATAGAAGTCAGGCCGCCTCTAGTCAGCAGCGTATCCACCGCCTCTATCCCCGTTGTGCCCGCGTATCCGGAATACATATAATGCAGCCCATCTTCCACATTTTCCCCCTGAACGATGACCGTGCAGATCAGTCCCAGAGCAGAAGCAATCATCATGGTTGGGATCGCCGGAAATCTCCGTATGATCAGAATCAACAGCACTAACAGCGGAAGCAGCAGCGCAGGTCCTATATAGAAGCCTTCTTTTAGCCCCGCCGTTATGGTCTGGATCTGGGAGATGTCTGCTTTCTTCCCGCCATATTTCACCCCAAGTATCAGGAAGATAACGAGGCTCATCAAATATGCCGGACCTGTCGTATACAGCATAGAACGGGTGTGTTCATACAGATCAGTCTTCGCCACCGCCGCCGCAAAATTCGTAGAATCACTGAGCGGCGACTGTTTGTCTCCAAAATAAGCGCCGCATAGAATCGCGCCGGCCGTCATCCCTGCCGGTATTCCAAGTCCCGCACTGATTCCCACAAATGCGACCCCGATTGTTCCGATGGTCGTCCAAGACGAACCTGTGACAAGGGACATCACGCTGCATAAGACCACCACCGACACCAGGAAAAAACGGGGTGAAAATATCTGAAACCCATAATATATGATCGCCGGTACCGTTCCGCCTGCCATCCAAGTACCAATGGTCACTCCGATCAGGCAGATGATCAGTATCGCCTCGATAGATTCCGAGATACTCTCTATCATACCGGCACGCATTTCTTGCCATGTATTACCATTCATCACACCATACAGCATAATGATAACAGTGCTGAAAACAAGCGGGATATGAGGGTTCTGCTTAAGCACCAGTACCCCGTATATCAGGACACCGATTGCAAGCAGCAGGCTTACACACGCCGCAGGAAATATATACTTGTCCTTCCTCATACACCGCACTCCTTCCTTGTTTAATCCTTGTTTACTTTATAATTTCCGATTCCAACCGCTGCAAATAGGATGCACAGCAACGGCGCCAAATATCCCATAAAATAATATGGAATATACGATGAGACTGCGATTCCCAGAGTAGCCGATACGTAGAGTCCTCCGGATCCCCATGGCACCATCGGCGCAAAGAGGACCGCATTGCCGACACTTCTGCACAACACGCTTCTATTTAACTCCAGATCGTCGTAAGCGCCCTCCAGCGCCTTGGACGGCAGCGTCATAGCCAGGTACGGATCTGCCGCAAAATAGCTGAATACAAATGTCAGAATATTGGTAAGAGATACCAACGGCACAATCTTTGTCACCATTTTTGAAATCTTCTCAAGCAATACGGATATAATGCCCACGCGCTGGAGCACACCTGCCATCCACATGGAGAAGATCATCAGTGCGACCGTACTCATCATATTATTCATTCCGCCCCGGGTAATGATACGGTCTACGTCAGCTACACCCGTATTCCCCACATACCCGTTCATCAGATATCCCAATGCATCTGCCAGACTATCTTTCTGGCAGAACACGTCAACCACCACGCCGCTTACAGCCGCAAGGATCATGGTCGGGATTGCCGGCAGCTTGACCGCAAGAAGGATAAATAACACGATTGCCGGCAACAATACGGCCGGAGTCATATGAAATCCCTGCTCCAACCCCGCAAGCGTCTCCGCAATCTGTTCCCCGGAGCTTACATTTGCCGAGACAGAATAACGAAGGCCGATGATAATATACACGATAAAGCTGATCAGAAGCGCCGGACAGTTCGTACAGAGCATCCCCTTCACACCGTTGTACAGGCCCGCTCCTGAAATAGCCGTTGCAAAATTACAGCCGTCCGACATAGGAGACTGTGTATCTCCGAAGAACGCTCCACAGCAGATCGCACCTACAACGACTGGCGCCGGGATCCCCATCGAAACTCCAATCCCAAGGAACGCGACTCCCACAGTTCCCACCGTCGTCCACGAGCTTCCGGTCAGCGTACTCATAACCGCACAGAGCACCACGGTAAACGGGAGCAGGAATGCAGGAGTAAATAGCTTCAAGCCTCCCCAAATCACATAAGGCACCGTCCCGCAGGCTACCCACGAACCAACCACCATCCCTATGGTCATGACGATAATGATAGCCTCAAGACTGCTGGCTATAGATTCCATCGCCTTGCTCATCATCTCTGCCCACGGTATCCCAAGATACAGGCCGTAGATCACCATGATAAATGTGCAGACAAGTATCGGAATATGCGGCGACAACTTAAGTACCAGAATTCCTGCCATCAGAACACCTACAGAAAGAACCAGCACAAGAAGCGACATACCCAGAACTGCTTTCCGTTCCTCTGGTCTTTCCTTCCTCTTATTTTCACTCATAAACAGATCCTCCATACCTTTTGATAAAACATTGTACCGGCCGTTAATGTTTTCACGATATAATTTTAATTCATCCATTTACTCTTTTCAATTCTTTGACCTGGTATCGTTATACAGGATTCCTCTAACCATTGACCCCCTGTCACCGGCATCAAATATTGAATCTGCCGTGTAACAGTTAAGAGGTCCGCGCATTTGCTTCGCCGACCGTAAGAACATGATTCAGGAATACAGAATCCCATAGACGAAAAAAAGACTTGCAATAGTTAAAAACTATAACAAGTCACCAATGTCTTCTCTGACGATCTCCATATACCGTTTTCCAATGTCCCCTGGACATTCATCTTTATACAGAACGAACCCAACCGTGATCGCTCCTTCTACATTCAAGGGAACCGCCACGATATCCGCCCCTTGAAGTTCTTTATTTACCATCTGCGTACAGATGGTAAATCCGCCGAGCTTCCGAAGCAAATAGAACAGCGTACTTCGGTCGCTGACCTTGATATTCCTTCGATGCTCCAGGATCTTTAATATTTCTTCGGAAAAATAATTAGAATTGTATTCTCCTTTTCCAAAAGACAGAAATGTATACGGCTTCAAATCTCTGAATTTGATCTCTTTTTTCCGGGCTAACGGATGTGTATCCGTCACATAAATATAGGATTTCGATTGAAATAGTTCTGCAAACTCAAGTCCCGCCTCTTCCAAGTTCTTAAGGATCATTCTTGCATTAAAATGATTCATATAGAGAATCCCGATCTCACTTCTGCGGTTCTGTACATCTTTGATCACTTCCTCCGTCGTGGTCTCCCGGAACGTAAAATCGAATTCTCCTGGATCCATCTCCTTAAGCAGCTTCACGAACGCATTGATCGCGAATGTATAATGCTGTGTGGAGATTCCGAACTTCTGCTTGGATGGTTTAGCTCCAAGATAATGCTCCTTAAGTTGGTTCTCCTGTTCCACGATCTGCAGTGCATAACAGAGGAATTCCTTTCCTTCAGCCGATACCGAGATCCCCTGATTCGTCCGGTTGAAGATGGATATCCCGATCTCCCTCTCCAACTCCCTGATCGCGCTTGACAGACTTGGCTGAGAGACATACAGCTTCTTCGCCGCCTCATTCATCGAACCTCTGTTAGCGACCTCAACCGCGTATCTTAACTGCTGCAGGGTCATTCTCTTTCCCTCCTTCTACAACTCCTTTAAGTCAAAGACCTCGCGGGAATCACCGCTCCAAACTCAACAGATAATCAATCGCCCCAAGCAGTTCTCCTTTCTTTCCCGGCAGCACTCCCTGGATCGTAAACTGGCCAAGAACCGTGGTGTCCTCAAACAGGCAGTCTGTAACCGTAAGATTCTCAAGCAGAAGCCTCTCCTCCCTCAAGATCTCCGCCGGCGTCATCTCGTCAAAATTCCCCGCCTTTGCCTCTTTATAGAGAATCGTGTCCTCCCACAGCTTTAATTTCAGGCACCAGATATTGCGCGGATGCACCTGATTCAGCATCCTTGCCGTCTCAATGGCATGCAGGCGCGAGAAGGTACGTCCGCCAAGCCCCGGGATAATGGTCAGATAATAATCGATACCCACCTGGTCAAGCCTTGACAGCGCCTCTATGACCTGCGCCGAGGTAATCCCCTTATTCCGCGCCTCCAGGATCGAATCACTCCCGCTCTCCACCCCGATGTGAAGCGCCTGAACCCCTTCCTCGGAAAGCTTGGTCAATTCCTGATCCGTCTTGCGCAGGATATCGTCAACGCGGGAATACATTGCATATTCCCGCACCTTCGGCATATATCTGTGCGTAAGCTCTATGATCTTAAGGATACGCTCTGCATCCATGCAGAACGCATTTTCCCCAAGGAAGAAGAGACGTGTATCCTCGGGACGAAGCTCGGCCAGGATCTTAAGGTCGTGCTCAAGCCTCTCCATGGGATGGATCTTAAATGTGTCTTTGGCAAAATCACAGAACGTGCATCTGTGCCAGCTGCATCCAAGCGACACCTCTAAGGCCGCCGTCGCCTGCTCATGGGGCGGCAGATAGATGGTGTCATGTGTATAGATCGACTGATATAATTCTTCACGTGTCATGTTCGCATCCCCCCTTAAGACATTCTATTTTTTCTGATTTTCTCTGCCGTTGGGAAGATACTCTTCTCACAGATGATCTCAAACATCCTCTTATAATGCTCCTTCTGTGCAGAAGTTATGATCTCAACACCAAACGCTGTCTCCGGAATATCGTCTACAATCCCCCTGATCTTACCCATATCCACCTTATCGGCAAAGCGAAGCACTGCCGTATTACACTCCTCATTCTGCATACTTTCTATAAATGCAAACGGATGCAGATGTCTCCCGCTCTTATCGGTAAAAAACGAAGTTCCTGTTTCCAATGCATCCTGAATAATATCTGCTTCGTTGCACAGCCTGCGCTCTGCAACTGATGGATTTCGCTTATTAAATAATGCATTCCCGTTATCGTATACCGGTGCCAGCGAGATTGAGCCGTCTCCATTGATAAATATACCCCAATTCCCGTTATTACGGTCATTATTTCTTATAAAAGCATCCACCACAAACATATCCCAAAACCGCTCTTTCACATTTGGGGTATCCTTTAAAATATCCGATGTATCCATTACGATAAGTACATCTTCTAATACCTCTCCATGATGATCGCTGCTTCCTGTCAGATTCGCATCATTCTCAGTCACGGCGTTCTTAATCTTTCCATAATCAATCATGGCCCGGTACGGATCAAAATCCCGGCAGGCAACAACAATCTTTCCATCCCGATATCCCAGTATCGTTTCATGTACCGGAATATCAAGCGACTCATAGACCTTTGATCCTATATATTCACTGATCGGACTTGTCGTATAAGCCGGAAT
>Ga0137307_103234_pt1 | contig 10104 bp, 3 predicted proteins | sample NAcewD2O_March_2_FD_97180 | JGI IMG/M metagenome (GOLD analysis project Ga0137307, IMG submission 97180) | Mouse cecal microbial communities from Vienna, Austria - N-Acetylglucosamine amended D2O_March | ecosystem: Host-associated > Mammals > Digestive system > Large intestine > Cecum | place...
GCGACACCCCAGGCAGTCTATGACATACCATTTTCTACCATTATCGAGGCTTGGATTGACTGCGAGCGCAATAAGCGCTCCAGTAATTCATGCACTAAATTCCGGTGGCACGCCGCCCGCGACCTCGTAGAACTGTGGAAACAAATGCGCTCTGGCACCTACACACAGCGCACCTCTATGTGTTTCCTCGTTACCTATCCTGTTCTCCGTGAAGTTTGGGCTGCTGCTTTCCGCGACCGCATTGCGCACCATTGGGAGGACTTGCGCTTCCGCCCGGTCCTTGAAAAATACTTTGTGGCCGTCGGCGACCGTTCGATGAACTGCCGCAAAGGTTATGGCTCTCTCCGTGCTGTCCTTACGTTCAATAAAATGATCTATGACTACACGGAGGCCTATACTCGCCAGGACTGCTACATCGTCGGAGGTGATTTCGCCAATTTCTTCATGTCTATCGACAAGCAATTACTCTGGGAATTCCTCGAACACATCATCATGGACGAGTATGAGGGCAACGATAAATCGGCCCTCCTCTATATGATGCACACCACACTATCGCACTCCGGCCGCGACAACTTTTTCCGTAAATCACCCGAGGCAATGTGGGCTGACCTTCCACCGCGCAAAAGCCTCTTTCACATGGACGGCCTCGAGATTGGCAATTTGCGGAATCAAATTTGGGCCAACTTCCTCGGTGCCGTCTTCTCCATGTGGATGATCTTCGTCAAAAAAGTCGACGGCTTCATCATCTTCGTCGATGATTTCAAGTTCCTCGGCCGCTCGGCCGAGGACGGCCGGCGGCTTATCAAGGAAATCCGGGAATTCCTTGTCAACGAGCTGCACATCACGCTACACCCCGATAAAATCTACCTCCAGCACTACACCAAGGGAACAAAGTTCGTCGGCGCAGTCATCAAACCTCCGTGCAATCGGCCTTCTGCCCTCAATCACGTCAAGCACCTCCGTAAATGGGTAATGCGAGGCCTCAATCATGACCACATCGTTCCCGACAAATTCCGTCGCTTTCTCGTGGCTCATCTCTCATCTCGCCCTCGTTCCCTTTATCCCGGACGCATCTATGTCTCTAACCGCACACGCGGCCACTTTATTTCCTCCATGAAGGAGTTCAACAATCGAGCCAAGACACATCGAGAACGGCTCGCTCTACTGGAGAAAGTCCGTGCCTCGATAAATTCTTACCTCGGCCTGATGGGGCACTACAATTCCTACAAGGTGCGTCGAAAGATCTGCGAGCAGCACATTCTTCCCACCTGGGGCAAATACCTCTACTTCGTCGAGGATTTCTCCAAATGTGTCCTCCGGCGTGAGTATGACAAGACATACATTATTCGCAAACGCCTGAAGAATCGCCGCTACGCCGCCAAGTTCATACGGCCTAAGTGGTCGCCCGATTAAGAGGTGTGAGGGCTACGCACGGCTCCGGCCCTGTCACTCGACCGCATCGGCGGGGTGTCCCTATATGATGCCGTGTCGGGGCGTTGCCCACGTTCACTCTCGGCACCCGCTCATCACAGAGCGACCGTCTCGATTTCGCTATGATTGGCCGGGGACGAGCTGTGCTCGTTCCCCTAACCAATCTCCGCTACATCTCCCCGGCGCACTGTTCCCTCGCTCCTGTGCTGACGGTTCACTCGTCACACCGCATCACACCAGTCCACCTATCCCGCTGATATGGTCTCGTTATGCGCCGCGCCATATACGTTGCCCTCCATTGTTCCCGCCCACTCCCCATCTCCCATTTAGGCCTCCTTCACCTCGTCAGCCCTGCGGCAACGGGAGGCGCACGTCATAGCCCATGCTCGGCTTGTGGCCCTGGGGATAGCCTCGGCACGGTCGAGTGGGGCGATGCCCCGGTCAGTAGCCGTGCCCGCTACTACATAGATTGTCGCCCTCTCTCCACTACATGATACTCGGCGACCTCCCTTTGGTCGGTTCGCTGTATATCATTCCGTTGCGCTCAATCGACAAACTATTCCCGGGCGCTTTACGCATGGCTGTTTCCCTGCACTCCACCGCACCTCGCCTATCTTATCCCATGGCTCACATCACCGTGCGCTGCCATGCCATTAACGCCTCCCTATCGCCCACCCCTCCCCCCCTCGGCGCAAAGCTCATGGCGCACTGTCGCTCCCTCCGTGAGGCTGTGCCGGTGGGCGGCTCCGGGCTTTGTCCGGCTCCTGCGTCGCAGGCCACGAAGCTCTCGGCTCTCATTGCTACTACACAAACATCTCCCGGGCTGTGCCTTATGCTGTAGCCCAATGCTCCTGCGTCGCATACGGCTACAGCATGGGGCACGGTCGCCCTCCCGATGATTGTTCCGTGGCGATGACCCTGCGGGTGCGAGCTGTGAGCATCGACAGCCCCAAGCCTCTTACCCACTGGCACGGCCTCACTGCGTCCGCTCCACGCACCATCACAATCACGCCGAGCCATCTACCGCCCAAGGGCAGAGAGGTATGCCAAGCGTGAGCCAACCGCCCGAGGTCGGATTGGCTCACACGTTGGCCGCAATACCGCGCACCTCGGTCGAGGGGAGGGCGGGGTGGCGATTTTAACACATTTTTTTACATTTATTAGCATATTCCGAGGGGGTCGAGGGTCGAGGGGCGGTCTGCTCCATAGGGCGGGCGGGGGGTCTTCCGTCGGAAAAAGGGGAAAAATTCCCCTTTTGACCCTTTTAACCGCTTTTTACTTAGCATTTTACGATTTTTACCTCTGGAAAATCGTGGAATTTTGTAAAAATCGGCATCTCTCGCAGTAGAAACGACCTCTGATTTACAGCCTTTTATCCTGCCCTATTTTAGCCCTGTTTTCCTGTCTTTTATCGCCCGAAATGGTTGACCGATATTTGCACAAAAATCTCTCTCCACACCATGAGCGGAATAAAAGACACAGCAACAGTAACCCTGAACGTCAACGGCGCTCAGGCTAAACAGATGATGACCGACTTGGAGTCCAAAATTAAGGACACCGAGGCCACCATCAGCTCGCTAAAGGCCAAAATGGCCGACCCTAAAGACATAGAAAAGGCTAAAAAGCAGCTCCAAACATACCAAAAGCAACTGGCGGAGATTAAATCTGCCACCGAGGGAGTGAACCATGCGCTCGGAAACCTCGATGCCGCCACTCCTCGAGAGTTGGAGAAGGCTCTCCGCACCCTTAACAAGCAGTTGAAGGATATGACGCCCGGGACCGATGTTTGGAACGAACACATCGAAAAAATCAAGGAGTTAAAGGTGCGCCTCGCAGAAATCCGTGAGGAACTTACTCCCCAAGAGACCTTGTGGGGTAAGTTCAAAAATTGGATTAACGACAGCGGTGCGGCCATTCTCGCTCTCGGCCTCGGATTCGACCAAGTAGTCAGCACTTTGCGCGGCTACGTCGACGCTTATGCCGAAATGGAGCAAGAAATGGCCAATGTCCGTAAGTTTACGGGCATGACCGAGGCCGAAGTCGCATCGCTCAACGAGGAGCTGAAGAAGATTGACACTCGCACATCTCGTGAAGACCTTAACAAACTCGCACAAGAGGCCGGCCGCCTCGGCAAGACCTCGCAGGAGGACGTTCTTGGCTTTGTCCGTGCCGCTGACCAGATAAATGTTGCCCTCGATGACCTCGGCGAGGGAGCGACCCTCTCGCTCTCAAAGCTGACGGGCATCTTTGGAGACGAGGCGGTTTATGGAACGGAGCAATCACTTTTGAAAGTGGGCTCCGTCATAAATGAGTTGTCGCAGAACTGCTCCGCCTCCGCTCCTTATCTCTCCCAGTTCGCCGAGCGCATGGGTGGCGTAGGAGCACAAGCGAACATGACAATCCCCCAAATCATGGGCTTTGCGGCTGTGCTCGATAGTAACGCCCAAGCGGTCGAGGCTTCTTCTACGGCTCTCTCGCAAGTCCTTGTCCGCATGATGCAAGACCCTGCCAAATATGCGAATGTCGCAGGGCTCGAGGTCGAGAAATTCGCAACAATGCTCAAAGAGGACGCAAACGGCGCTCTCATTTTGTTCCTCGAAACCCTGCAACAGGCCGGAGGCATGGACGTCCTCTCGCCGATGTTCAAGGATATGGGCGAGAATGGCTCTCGCGCCATCGCCGCTCTCTCCACACTCGCCACCCATATAGACCAGGTCAAGGCTCAGCAAGAGGCCGCTAACAAGGCCTTCGAGGAAGGAACCTCCGTCACCGTCGAGTTTAATGTTCAGAACAACACCGTGCAGGCTGGACTCGATAAGTGTAAAAACGCCGCACACGAGTTGCAGATTGAACTCGGTGAGCGTCTTTACCCGCTCATGGGCCACCTCCTTACTACGGGCTCGGCTCTTATGCGAATACTGCTCAGCACTATCCGTTTTGTCGCCGAGCATAAGGTGGCCATCATCGCTATCACCGCAGCCGTCGCTGCTTACCTCCTTGTCATCAATAAGGAAATCATCATCAAGAAACTCCGAAACGCCATCGACACAATCCACTATGGTTACCTCGTCCTCGAGGCCAAGGCAACCAAGGCTCTCGCTGTCGTTACGGAGGGCGCAAGCCTTATCTATTACAAGTACACCGGCCAAGTCGGTAAGGCCATGGTCGCTCAAAAGGCTTTCAATGCGGCCATGGCATCAACTCCATGGGGCGCCATACTGGCCGCAGTTGCCGCTGTTATTGCTGTGCTCGTAACCTTCGCCATTACTTCTCGTAAGGCTCAGACTGAATCGGAACGCCTCGCAGCTGCTCAAAAGAAAATAGCAGAGGCCGAGAAGGAGGCCGAGGCGAATTGTGCTGTCGAACTTACACAGCTCGAGGCTCTTTATAAGGCTACGCAAAACCAAACACTCGCAATGAGTGATCGGCTTGCGGCAGCCAATAAACTCCAAGAACTGTATCCGGAAATTTTCAAGAACCTCTCCCAAGAGGCTATCCTTGCTGGCGATGCCGCAGACGCATACGAACGTCTGCGCAAGAATATCATCAGGAGCGCTCAGGCTCAGGCTCGAAAAGACTTGCTCGCTGAGACCGAATCTGAAATTTTGAAGGTTGAACGCGAGCGCAACCGCAAAATTTCTGCCGCTTTGGCCGATGTAGATATCGCCGACAACGAAAAGATGTATTACCCAAATAACGAGATGGGTAAGGAAATATACATCAATTCGGAGCATCACCCCGAATATATTATTACACGCCGATACATCGACCAAGTGAGAGAAGACGCTAACGAAGAACTCGCTCAGCTCCGAAAGGAACGTGAGTTGTTAGGCTCTTCCGTTGCCATGGACACCGTTGAAGAGGCCCGTGAGAATGCCGGGAAAGGCGGAGGTGGCAATGGTGGTGGCGGTGGCGGTGCCGGAGGTGGCGCCGCTAAAGACCCTTATGCCGCTGAAAAGGACTGGAGAGCTCGTCAAGAAGCCCTCGCCAGAATAGAGTATGCCAAGGGCGAAACGGATTATGAGCAATACACAACTCGCATGAATGAGATATCCGTCGAGTATAACCAAAAACTGCTCGACCGTGAAGACGTTACGGGCACGGAACGCCTCAAAATCCTTGCGGACTATTGGGAGGCCGTTAATAAAGATACCAAACATTGGAACAGCCTCCTTATTATGGACGAGAACGACTTCTACGAACGCGATCTCACCATGGCAAAAGAGGCCTACCTTCGGAAACTCGAGGCCGGTAACCTCACGGCAGAGCAGCGGGTTCAGGTAGATAAAGACTACCAGGAGCGGGTGGAACTCGCCGAGCTCGAACACTTGCGGAATCTCGTATCGTTTACGGAAGAAGGTACAGCCGAACGTGCTCAGGCTGAAAAACGCTACCTCGACGCTCGTCTTAAGGCGGCTCAACGTCATCAGCAGGAATATGAGAAACAGCAAGCCGAACACGAAAAACGGCTTGCCTCTTTCAAGGATAAATATTTCGGGCTGAACGAGCAGGAACGCCAAAAGGCTTACAATGACGACATCTCGGCTCTCACCGAGGTCTATAATGCTGAAATGCTCGCAGCCGGAGCCAATGCTGATGAACGTCTGCGCATCGAGGAGGCTTTCCAACAGGCGAAACTCGAGCTGCAAAAGAAATATGGACTCTTGGCCGAGGAAGACAACCGCAACGCCATGGAGCGCGGCATTGCGTCCTCGATTGAATGGCTCGAAGGTGATGGCGGCAAAGCTCTAACCGGGACGCTCAGCACTCTTACCTCGGGAATGTCGGCAATCTTCTCCGGACTGTCTTCATTGATTCAGGCCGAGCTCCAGATTCAGACAGCAGCCATCGAAAAGAGATACAACAAGGAAATCGAATTTGCGCAGGGTAATTCCTACAAGGTCGCCAAACTCGAACAGAAAAAAGAAAAAGACCTCGCTAAGGCCAAGAATGAGGCTAACAAAAAGATGTTCGCCATGCAAGTCATTCAGGCCGTGGCTCAGACTGCGACCAATGCCTTGAACGCCTACGGTTCTGCAGCTGCCGTGCCGGTTGTCGGCTATATCCTCGCACCTATTGCGGCCGCCATGGCCGTCGCTGCCGGTGCGGTACAAATCGCCGCCATCAGGAAACAGCAGCAGGCCTCCGACGCACAAGGTTATTCTCAGGGTGGCTTTACCAAGCCCGGTGCCGTCGATGAACCTGCGGGCATTGTTCACGCCGGCGAGTGGGTGGCGTCGCAAAAACTTCTTGCCAATCCTGTCGCCCGTCCGATGATCGAGGCTCTGGACTATGCGCAGCGCACCAACACAATCGGCTCTCTTCGGGCCGAAGATGTTTCTCGCTCCATCAGAGCCAACGACTCGCTCGTCCGCATGGCCGAGACTGATGGTTCCGAGGTCATTGTTGCAGCAGCCGTGGCTCAATCGGCTCAGGCTGTCGCTGAGCTCACTCAACGTCTTAACGAGCCTTTCGTTACTATCAACACCGTAACGGGAGACCACGGCATAAATGCTAAACAAGAAGAATATGCACGCTTGATGGATAATGTAACACCAAAATCTAAACGCAAAAAAGGATGAAAATACTTGTCAATGGAAGAAACGCCATGCTGAAACATGGATTTTCATTTGACTATGTCAGCGAAAATCGTCTGTTCCTCGGGCGTGATGGTTATACGTTGAGCATAACCTTCCCATTAAAGGATTGCCCGCAGAATATTGAAATCTTTGGCCATATCAATAGACTTGATGCGGCCAAGAACAACATACATTTTGAGTGCTCGATTTTAGATGGTAAAACCTCGCTCTTCGGGTCCCTTACTGTCGTAAAAATCTCCGAAATCGAGATTGAGTGCCAATTCGCAGAAGGCCGATGTGCTCAAACTGTAGTAGACCCGTTTGAAGATGTATTTATTACGGATTTAGACCTCGGTTCTGCTCCTTCTACTGCGTACTCGGCAATTACTCCCGAACAGGCTTGGAAGAGCATCGATTCCGGAGCCTCGGAGGTGGCACTGCCATGGGTAAACGAGAATAGCCCGACAGCGCCTAACAACTGGGTTAAATATGAGTCAAACTCATATGTCTGGGATTCGGACAACAGAATGATGTCATGGCAGCCTTATTTGATTGTTATAGCCAAGCGTATATGTGCCGCCATAGACTATGAATATGATTTCTCCGAATGGGAAAAAAGTCCGATGCGACACCTGATAATTTGTAACACATTGCCTGGTGCATGGTATATGCCGGAATATGCAAAAGTCCTGCCTGACTGGACTGTCTCGGAATTCTTTCAGAAACTCGAGCTGTTCCTTATGTGCGAGTTCGACTTCGATCATAAGGCTCAGACTGTTTCAATGCGGTTCTCAAAAAGTGTTCTCAGTGAAGTCGCTCCTGTTCACATCGACAATCTCGTAGACTCCTACAATGTAGAAGTCTCGCAAAGCGAGAACTCTAATTGCGACTATATTGCTGCGAAACGTCTTGCCTATAAAGAATGCTCACACTCGATGTGGCCTTATTATTCGTGCGACTGGTATGTAAATAATTGCCGAATGGTAAAGCAATACGATACCCTCGGCGAACTTATTGAAAAAAATAAGCGCACTGACTCTGTAAGAGAGGGCCAAATTACTCGCGTGTTTTGGGGAGAACAGATGGGTGAGGGATTCGACCCACGAGTTACCACTGTCAACGCCTTGCTGTATGCAAAAAATGTCGATACATACTACATATTCCGTTCCATTGGGACAGAATATCTTGGCTCTACGCCTCTCGGAGATAGATACACACAACTGTATGTGCTGCAACCTGTAAATGTATTCGGGAGCGGGTCTGTCGAAGATGATTCAACAGACAGCGAGGAAATTGAATTTGTCCCTGCTTGCATCATGGACACTTTTATCAGCAAAGATGATGACAAAGGATATATGATGTTCCTGAACCCGTCGAGTTTTGACGCTTCTACATCAGCATCAACCTACGATACTTCGGCCGGAACTCGCCCAGGCGCAAGTGCCGATTATGACCGTTCAGCCATAAGTCAGCCCGGCCCGGCATCATCTATTGCTCGTGGTCGAGGCGAAAAGACATCAAATTATTACGATGAAATATATGTTGCCTTTTGGTCAGGCTATATCGCGGAAAGGGGTAAAACCCCTTACCCGATAATTGATGGAGCAATGGTCTCTCAAGATTGGAAAGACTTGCACTTGGCCGGATATTCTATGCGATTGACTGGGCGCTCGGTGATTTCCGACGCACCTTTGCAAACTCAATTACCACAGATAGAGGCCAAGAAAAAATTCAAATTCTCGTGGCTGAGTTCGGAGATACCCAATGCCCGTGCTATATTCTATATCCGAGGCAAAAGGTATCTTTGCGAAAAAATTACTGCGACATTCACCGAAAACGGCATGTCGCAGTTACTCAAAGGAGAATTTTATCCGCTCGTCGAAGACTAAAGAGCCCCGTCGAGTTTGAAAATTTCCGGATTTACATCTTCCGTGTGGTCAGTGTAAATCTCGGTTATGGCCAGAGACGAGTGCCTTGCCTGGTCTCGAACATCTATCGCCGGCATCTTGGCCTTTAACATGGCCGTGATGCCGGTATCTTTGAGACTGTAGAACTTCCACTCCTTGCGCAGCTTTAACGGCTTGCGCAAGTTATCCCAATGGTCTCGGAAATGTTTCGGATCAATTTCCCTGGGCCCGGGGCGGAGATTGTATGAAAATATAAAATCTCCTGCAGGAGCGGAGAACACTCCGAGCTCCATGGCGTAGAGCAGCACCTTCTTCGGCAGCGTGACCGTCTGGGCCTTGTGGTTCTTGCTGCACTCCGCAGGGATTGTGACCGTTCCGGCCTTTATGTTGAAATCCCTTACTTTCAACCGCGTCATTTCAACAGGCCGAATGAAACAGTAATAGAGCAGATAGCAAGCGAGAAGGAAGTGAGGCTCATGCACCTTGCAGTAATCGGCCAGTTGCCCGATTACGTCAAGGGGTATGCAAGTGCGCCCCTTCTTAAATAGTCGCTTGCTGATGGGAGTGATGCCGTCGGTCGGTTTGCTCGTGAGATAGCCCTTTTCAACGAGGAACCCGGAAAACACTCGAAGGAAATTGAGGTAGTTGTTGCGCGTCTGCGCCCCGTTGTTGCGCTCGATGAATACGTAATCGAGGAAATCAACACAAAATTTGCGGTCGAACTGATAAACGTAGTAAAGCGGATTGACGCTCCTGATGTACTCCCGCAAGATTTTGACGTAGGATTTGTAACCGGCATACGTCTCTTTGCGGTAGTAGCCGCTGCCTAACATCTTCTCGATGTGTCCCTCGTAGCGAGCAAGAGCGTCCTCGAAGATGTAGAGGTCGCTCACGTCCTTTGCGACCCAAGGGTTCCACCCTTTTTGTAATTGATCTCCGATGCGCTTTATCACATTCCGGACATACTGTCGGCGTTTGACAGCACTCTTAATGCGGTTTGTCTTGATTCGTTTACGTCGGAGCTTGCCTTGTTCAGGGTCGAAGGCGTAGAACTCGATGTACGAGCAGCCTTCGTTTTCCCGGTATTCGGGCAAAGTGTACTGGAGCGCCGAGGCGACTCCACTCTGTGCGGTTCTGCACGATTCTGCGCCTATGTTTTTCGGCGCGGGGTTCTGGTCTGAACACAT
>Ga0137307_102115_pt1 | contig 10097 bp, 10 predicted proteins | sample NAcewD2O_March_2_FD_97180 | JGI IMG/M metagenome (GOLD analysis project Ga0137307, IMG submission 97180) | Mouse cecal microbial communities from Vienna, Austria - N-Acetylglucosamine amended D2O_March | ecosystem: Host-associated > Mammals > Digestive system > Large intestine > Cecum | place...
AGTGTACCCTTCCATTTTCCCGCCTCCGCCTACCACAAAAACAGCACTGACGGATTTCCCGCCGTTCAACTCCTTTATTTTATCCGCTACCCCTACTGCCATCGACTGTATCACGGGATCCAATACCTCCAGCAGCTCATCTTTGACAATGCTTTGCTGCAGTCCCATAATATCTTTATACGTCACTTCTTTCATCAATCCTGCGTCCTTTTTTATCTGTTCTGCCGTACCAAAGTCCACCAGGCAATGTTTCGCGATTGTTTCCGTCAAGGCATCCCCGGCCATAGGGAGCATCCCAAATGCAATAATGCTTCCATCCTTCGTAATGGAAATATCCGAAGTCCCTGCACCCACATCCACTAAAGCGATATTCAGCATCCTATACATCTCCGGAATGGCGACCTGGATAGCCGCAATCGGTTCCAACGTCATATTGGCCACATGAAGCCCTGCCAATTCCACTGCCTTATGCAATCCGTCCACCACGTCATCCGGCAAAAATGTGGCAATCATTTCCGCACTTAATATTTTGGCCTTATGCCCTTCCGGATTGGAAATCGGGTAACGATTGATATAATAATGGATTACCGAATGGCCTACGCAGTAAAAACGCATATCCGTATCGTTTTCTTCCTGGAACATTTCATATGCCTTTTCCACACCAAGGGATGTTAAGGCGTACATGTCCTCCTGGGTTATTTCTTTATCATAACCAAATTCCGTATCTACCGTTACATTGACTGTACGCAATACACGCCCCGCAGCAGCAATACAAGCTTCTGTCAAATTCCGCCCAATGGCTTTTTCCAGTTCTTCCTTTACTTGGCGTACGGTTTCCCCTACCTTACGGATATCATGAATCTGCCCGTCCAGCATAGCACGGGTTTCATGTTCCTTTACCCGCTGCGCCACTGCATAAAACCGGTTGTTATTCCGGTATCCTACCGTACCTACGATACTTCTTGTTCCAATATCCAATCCAAAAACCAATTGCCCCGAATAATTCTTTCCTTCTGTCACAGATATTCCTCCAATTTCCTATCAATCTGTCCGTATGTATCCGCAAGGGCGCCGCTATTATCGATTACTGTTTGGCAATGGCTCCTAAACTCCTCCTCCGTAAGCTGGCGCCTCAATATCCCTGCTATTTTTTCTTCGCTGTAATGCCTTGAAGCCTTTAGCCTTTGCCGCCGTGTACCCTCTCCGGCATGGATATACCACAGTTCATCCACAATATCCTCATAACCGTCCTCTATCAATAACGCGGCCTCTATCAATAAGAAATCTATTTTTCCTTCTTCCTTTTGTAACCTTATTTTTTCCAAAATATATTCTTTGACCATAGGATGCATCAAACCGTTGACTTTCTCCAATAAATCTTTATCCCCGAAAATCTTTTCCGCCATTTTCCCTTTGTCTATTTTCCCATCCTGGGCGAGTACACCCTGTCCTAGCAAATCCACCAAAGCGCTATAGCATCTTTCCCCCGGCTCTTTTATTTTATGTGCCACCTCGTCTGCCAGTATCACTTCACAGTTATACTTATCCCTTATATATGCCAGCACTTTTGTTTTGCCGGAACCTACCCCTCCGGTAATGCCAATCGTCCTCATGCTCCCTCTCGTTCCCCTCTGCTGTCTGCTTTCCCTGCATCCCGCCCCTTAGCCTCTTAGGTTAGGCGGGTTCTATTTCGCTTCATACCAATTCTGTCCCGTATGCATATCTATTTCCAATGTTACGGATAAATCGGCGGCAGCTTTCATCTCCTCTTCAAGGATTTTTTTAACCTCTTCTTCTTCATCCTTAGCTGTCTCAATTAAAAGTTCATCATGGACTTGAAGGATGAGCCTGGATTTCAAGTTTTCCGTTTTCAGCCTTTTCCATACACGAATCATAGCTATTTTTATGATATCCGCCGCCGTTCCCTGTATTGGCGAATTCATTGCCACTCTCTCCCCAAAAGACCGCTGCATAAAATTACTGGAAGAAAGTTCCGGTACCGGCCTCCGGCGCCCAAACATCGTCGTTACATAACCGTCTTTCTTGGCATTTTCCACCTGTTTATCCAAAAACTTTTTTACATCCGGGTAAGTGGCAAAATATTGTTCAATATATTCTGCCGCCTCTTTCCTTGAAATGCTCAAATCCTGACTCAGCCCAAATGAACTGATTCCGTACACGATGCCGAAATTCACCGCCTTCGCATTCCTCCTTTGCAAATCCGTTACTTCTTCGAAAGGGGTATGGAATACTTTTGATGCCGTAATTTTATGGATATCTTCATCCATCTTATATGCTTCAATTAGCTGCCCGTCCTCAGACATATGTGCCAACACACGAAGCTCTATCTGGGAATAGTCCGCATCCGTAAACAAAAAGCCTTCCTTTGGGATAAATACTTTCCGAATCATTCTCCCCAACTCCATCCTCATAGGGATATTTTGTAAGTTCGGCTCCGTAGAACTAATCCTCCCTGTTGCCGTAATCGTCTGGTTGAAGGTACTGTGTATCCGGTCTTTATCATCAATATATACGGCCAGCCCTTCCGCATACGTAGATTTTAATTTGGCAAGCCCCCGGTATTCCAAAATCTCTTCTACAATCGGGTAGTCCGGGGCAAGCTTATCCAAAACATCCGCCGCTGTGGAATATCCGGTTTTTGTCTTTTTTCCTCCCGGAATCCCCATTTTTTCAAATAATATTTCCCCAAGCTGTTTTGGCGAATTGATGTTGAAATCAGAGCCTGCTTTTTCATGAATACTTTTTTCCAGTTCGCCGATGCGCCCATTCAACTTTTCCCCATAAGCCCGCAATTCATCCGGCTTTACCATAATCCCTTCCTTTTCCATATCATAAAGGACATAAGACAAGGGCATTTCCATCTCCGCCATCAGCCGTTCCATCCCTGTTTCTTTCAGCCTGTCCGCCAAAACAGGCGCCGCCATCCACTCCGCATAGGCTAGGAAACAGGCATATTCCATCACTTGGCCACCCTTTTCCTTAACCGCTTCCCGAAAAGGAGTCTTCCCAAAAAGCTGTGTCCGCCCAGGTATCAGTAAACCGAGGTATTCCGAAGCAATGTCTGCCGGTTCATAATCATTTTTTAAGGGATTCAGCAAATAAGCGGCAATCAATATGTCGAACAGACCATCCGTCCGGTTTGTCTTAATATATTCATATTTTCTTTTTATATCGAAGGTCACAAGGCAGGAGCCCCTGCCTTCACAGCTTTTTGCCGCCTCGGCAAGTTTTCCGAGCAGATACTTTTTCCTTAGGAATCCTTCCGGCTTCAGGAAATAAATCTCCTTTTCCCCAAAAGCTAATGCCATACCTACAAAATCTTCCTCTTTACGGCTGTCCTCTATAATTTCAAAAGCAGCCCTTTCCCCTGTTTTTAAACTCTCTAATCTTTGGAAGAGACTTTCTGCCTCTCCGAAATCAACCACTTCTTTAAAATATTCGGTCTGCTTGTTTTCCGCCCCATTCTCTTCAAAACGGTTCATCATATTCTTAAACCCTAACCGTTTAAAAATCTTGTAAGCTTCATCGGTATAAAAATTTCTTACTTCAGCCTCTTCATAAGAAAACTCAACCTCACCATCCACTTTAATCGTTGCCAATATCTTGCTCAAATCCGCAAGCTCCTTATTTGCAAGCAATGATTCCCTAATCGACTTTTTGGTGACCTCTTCAATATGTTCATATATCCCGTCTAAAGAGCCAAACCGGACCATTAGTTCCGTAGCCGTTTTTTCTCCGACTTTCGGCACTCCCGGTATATTATCCGCCGTATCGCCCATCAACGCTTTTAAATCAATAAACTGCTTCGGGTTTACCTGATACCTGTTTTCCACATCCGAAGCATAATAATCCTCTATCTCCGTTTTTCCCCCTTTTGTCTTGGGGATTCTAATCTTGATATGGGAAGATGCAATCTGAAGCAAATCCCTGTCGCCGGAAATCAGGGAAACTTCCATCCCTTCTTTTTCGGCTCTTGTTGCCAGCGTTCCAAGGATATCGTCCGCTTCCAATCCCGGCTTCTCTACGGTTTTTATCCCCATAGCCTTAAGCACTTCTTTCATAACCGGAACCTGTTCCCGCAGTTCCTCCGGCATGGGCTTCCTCGTCCCTTTATATTCTTTATAAATTTCATGGCGGAAAGTCGGGGCATGTACATCGAATGCCACCGTTAAATATTCCGGCTTTTCTTCATCCAAAATCTTAAACATAATATTTAAAAACCCGTAAACCGCATTCGTGTGAAGCCCTTCGGCATTGCTCAAATCCGGCACTCCGTAGAATGCCCTGTGTAAAATACTATGTCCGTCGATTAATACTATTTTGCTCATAAATTCCCTGTCTCCGTCTTTCTTATAATACGACAATTAAAACGATAATCGCTATAATTGTTATAATCGCCAGAATTTCCACACCATATACAAGAATACTTAGTATCCGCAAAAACTGCATCCGCCTTTTTGCATCTTCCATCATCTTGTCAAATTCATTCTGCAAATCGAATGTATTCCCCTCTTCCAACCTCGCCATCCCTTCAAGGACAAGAAATTGGATGCTGAGTTCTTCCCTGCACTCTTTGCACTCCTCAATGTGCTTTAAAAACGCCCGCAATTCCTTACCGCTTAATTCATTATCCAAAAAATCCGGTATCATCTTTATTACTTCTTTACATTCCATAGCAGCTCCCCGGCATCCTCATAAGTACATTTCTTTATCTTATGCCCCAACATATTCCCACGATATACCCATACATAATTTACTATACACTAAAACTTGTCTTTTTTAAAGTATCCATTGGAAATTAATTGCAAATAACACTGCAATAAAGCATTACTGTAAAAGTGTATTCGGCACTGCCGGGAAGAACTTTTGACACCCGAATCTTATTATGCAAAAATATAGCGCCACTCGGATGCGCTCCCGCACAGCCAAATGGCACTATGATTGGTTCAACTTATTTTACGAGGGATAATGCCGCTTCATCTGCCACTACTGTTACATTTGGATGAAGCTGCAAAACAGATGCCTGTACCTTAGGGGTAATCGGCCCGAAAAAGGCATCCCTTACAATTGCTGCCTTATCTTCTCCGCTGACAACTACAAGCACTGCCTTTGCCTGCATAATGGTTTTAATACCCATTGTATATGCCTGTTTCGGCACATCGTCATAAGAAGCAAAAAACCGCTTATTCGCTTCAATGGTAGAGGGCGTCAAATCTACACAATGTGTTTCAGGGATAAATTCATCCGCCGGCTCGTTAAAGCCAATATGACCGTTATGCCCAAGCCCTAATAACTGCAAATCAATGCCGCCAACCGATTCAATCACTTTATTATAGTCAGAACATGCTTTATCGCTGTCCGGTTCCGTTCCATCCGGAAGATGGGTGTTGTTTTTATCTATGTTAACCTTACTGAAAAGGTGTTCATTCATAAAATAATAGTAACTCTGGTCATTATCTTTGGTAAGGCCTTTGTATTCGTCAAGGTTTACCGATGTTACTTTTGAAAAATCCAAATCGCCCTTATTGTACCAATCCACAAGCTGCTCATAAGTTCCAATAGGCGTAGATCCCGTTGCCAGCCCTAAAACACATTCCGGCTTGGTAATTACCTGGGCCGAAATAATATTTGCAGCTTTCCTGCTCATATCCTTGTAATCCTTCGCTTTAATTATCCTCATTCCTGCTCCTATCCGCGTATTTGCCACGCTTACCTTATATTTCCCTGTTTTTCCGTTGGCTCCAAAAAAGCATCCCACTATATCTCAATCTACCATTTTCTCAAGCCTAAATATCGGAAGCCCCAATGGGCTTCCGATATTACACATCTATAAATTTATAAATTCTCTTCAAAGAACTTCTTGAGAGCCGCAATTGCCTCTACTTCGTCAGGACCTTCTGCGCTGCAAGTCACATTCGTACCTTTCTTAGCTCCAGCCCCCATAAGAGCCATAATTTTTTTTGCGTCTGCCTTTTTCGACCCGGTATCTACTGTAATCGTGCTTTTAAAAGGTGCAGCTAACTTTACCAGCAGCCCTGCCGGCCTTGCATGAATTCCCAACTCGTCTTTGATTGTGTACTTGAACTCCTGCATAATACAATTCTCCTTTCTTTCTTTCCCTTTGCAAGGATTCTATAGCAATTTTCCATTACTACCCTTTTCAGATTCTGTCATAACTGCCCAAATTATTTGGGTATATAATAACAATTTATACAATTTCTGTCAAGTCAATAAAATGTCTTTTTGTATTTCTTGTCAGTTATCCGATTTTTTTGCCTGATATTATTATGCATTTTATATATTCAGAAAACAGTTTTTCAAATTCTTGCTTTGTTCTCCATTATTCTGCTAAAACAAAATGCCTGTATCAGCCACTATTTCTTTGATGTGCCCAGTATGCTTCCCTAAAAATCCTATGATACAAAAAAATCTGAAAATCCAATAAATGGATTTTCAGATTTTTTAATGCCGGCGATGGGACTTGAACCCATACGTGGTTGCCCACAACAGATTTTGAGTCTGCCTCGTCTGCCATTCCGACACGCCGGCGAAACCTATATAATTGTCATTTGCTGCTGTCTTTCACTCTTTTGTCAATCTCTAACAGCCGAGTTATATAATACCATACTCGGCTGTTATTGGCAAGTGTTTTTTTAAAATTCTTTTTCTAAATTTTTAAAAATTTCCAAATTGTCAAATGTTGCAAAGTAATCTTTCGGCGTTTCCGCCCTCCGTATCAACTGTATTTCGCCGTTTTCTTTCAACAAAAGTTCCGCGGATTTTAACTTTCCATTATAATTGTATCCCATAGAAAACCCGTGTGCGCCCGTATCATGAATAACAAGATAATCCCCTTTCTCAATTTCCGGCAACATCCTGTCTACGGCAAACTTATCATTGTTTTCACACAAGGAACCTACCACATCATATTTACGGCTGCAGGGCGCGTCCTCTTTCCCAAGCACCGTAATATGGTGATATGCGCCATACATCGCCGGACGCATCAAATGGACAGCGCAGGCATCTACACCGATATATTCCTTGTGGGTATGTTTTTCGTGGATTGCCTTTGTCACCAATTCACCATAAGGTCCCATCATAAATCGGCCCATTTCCGTATAAATGGCAACATCATCCATCCCTGCAGATACAAGCACTTCTTCGTATACCCTCTTTACGCCTTCCCCGATGGCACGGATATCGTTCCCTGTCTGTCCCGGCTGATAAGGGATTCCCACTCCGCCGGAAAGGTTAATAAAACGAATATCCGCCCCAGTCTCCTCCTTGAGCCGGACAGCCACCTCAAACAACTGTTTTGCTAAAATCGGGTAATACTCGTTAGTCACCGTATTGCTCGCCAAAAATGCATGAATCCCGAAGTTTTTCACACCTTTGTTCTTTAAAATCCTGAACCCCTCAAATAATTGTTCTGTCGTAAAACCATATTTTGCATCCCCTGGATTGTCCATAATCCCGTTGCTCATTGTAAATACACCGCCAGGGTTATACCGGCAGCTCATAGTTTCCGGAAGCTTTCCCAAAATGCCTTCTAAAAAATCAATATGAGTAATATCATCCAAGTTAATAATCGCCCCCAATTTGGCGGCACAAGCATATTCTTCCGCCGGGGTTTCATTAGAGGAAAACATAATATCGCTCCCTTCCACCCCTATCGCCTTACTAAGCATTAATTCCGTCATAGAGGAACAGTCACACCCGCAGCCATATTCCTTAAGAATCTGCATTAAATATGGATTTGGGGTCGCTTTTACGGCAAAATATTCTTTAAATCCTTTATTCCATGCAAAAGCTTCTTTTACTGCCTGCGCATTTTCACGGATTCCCTTCTCATCATAAATGTGAAAAGGGGTAGGATAGTCTTTCACAATCTTCTCTATCATTTCTTTTGTCACAAATGCTTTTTTACTCATTTTCATCTTCTCCTTTGGCTATCTCAATTAACTTTATCTCATTTCTGAGGGCTTCCTTAAAAACATTGACAAAGTTCCTTTGGCCGGAAAATAGGCACGTATCCGTCTTTTCTCCCGCCACATCTCCAGTCAATACATATAAGGAATCTACTATTAGACGTATCTGCATCTCTTTTTTATCTGTAAGGTGTAAAAAAACATGCTCTATGCCCATTTCCTTATCCGTAATCAAAACAAGTTTCATCCTACGCCTTACCACATTTTCCAGCTCTTTCCTGATACTTTCCAAATATATCCCTGGTGCGGAAAGGTATATCCGGCATTTTGCTTTTTCCAGCATAGCGATTACTTTATTCCTGATATTAGCCGCCCCCGTAATCGTAATATATCCGTCTGAGGCTTTCGCTACCATAGGCATATTTTCAATCAAAAACTCCCTATCCTTCACCATTTCCCTGATTTTGCCGCTGCAAAACTCATCTACCGGAACAGCAATATATTTTTTTGAGCTGCCCTCCATTAAGTAGGCCGCTCCTGCCTTAGTCAAACCGGATAATCCTCCATACACGTTTGAGCGGGAAATTCCAGTCTGTTTCGCCACTTCGTATCCAGTCTGCTCTCCATTTTTGTAAAGGCACAGGTAAATCAGGGATTCCTGCCTTGTCATCCCAAACCCCATCAATTTTTCCAATATATATGACTCATCCATCCGCTTCCTACCACTAGTGTTCCTTTTCAGAACTACTATAATATCTGTTTTTCCTCTTGTCAAGCATAATCTTGCTATAAATATAAATAGAATATAAAAAAGTGTCTTCGACACTTCATGAAGAACCTCCGGTTCTTCCTCAATCTACGTCCTTCTAGCGAAGGACTTTCCTATATGGTAAAAAACATCAATATTTAAGTGCCAAATATCAGCACTTAAATATTGATGTTATAAAAATTCTATGAATTGATGTTATAAAAATTCTATGATAAAACAATCTTTTCTTTCATTCAGATGTCATCAATCTGCCAGTCTACAGGATCAATTCCATGCTCGGTTAAAAATTCATTCGCTTTGCTGAAATGCCTGCAGCCAAAAAATCCCCGGTAAGCAGACAACGGGCTTGGATGAGGCGCCTTTAAAATCAAATGCTTTGGATTCGTGAGCATTGACATTTTATTTTGTGCAGGCCTCCCCCACAAAAAGTAAACAATTGGGCGGTCTTGGGCATTTACAGCCTCAATAACAGCATCCGTAAACATTTCCCATCCTTTACCTTGGTGGGAATTTGCCTGATGCGCCCTAACCGTCAACACGGTATTCAAAAGCAATACCCCTTGGTCTGCCCATTTCTTCAAATATCCATTATTAGGCACACGACAGCCCATGTCGTCGTGTAATTCCTGATAAATATTCTGCAATGAAGGAGGAATGTCCTTTTGCTCCGGCAGTACGGAAAAGCTTAAGCCATGAGCCTGATTTACATTGTGGTAAGGGTCTTGCCCTAACAAAAGCACTTTTACCTTACTCAATGGCGTAAAATGGAATGCATTAAAAATATCGTCTGCAGGCGGGTAAATCACTGCCTTGCTGTACTCATTCTGCACAAATTCAAAAAGCTGCTTATAATATGGCTTGGAAAATTCAGGTTTCAATGCATCCAGCCAATCATTCTGAATCATTGCCATCTTTTGTACCTCTTTTCTTTCTTTATTCCCTTATTGGCACCCCTTGCTCCTTTAAAAAGTCTTTTACTTCACATATTTCCAGCTCTTTATAATGGAATAACGAAGCTGCCAATGCTGCATCCGCTTTTCCCTCTGTCAAGGCTTTATAAAAATCTTCTTTTTTTCCGGCACCTCCCGATGCAATAACGGGGATGGATACATTCTCCGCAATTATCTTTGTCAATTCTATATCATATCCAGCCTTTGTTCCGTCACAATCCATACTTGTCAAAAGGATTTCACCGGCTCCTAATTTATCCGCTTTCATTGCCCATTCTACGGCATCAATCCCTACATCTATCCTGCCGCCGTTTTTATAAATATTCCAGCCGGAACCATCCGATCTTCTTTTTGCATCAATTGCTACCACTACGCATTGGCTTCCAAACTTCTCTGCCGCTTCACTAATCAAGGAAGGATTGTTGATTG
>Ga0137307_103238_pt1 | contig 10091 bp, 18 predicted proteins | sample NAcewD2O_March_2_FD_97180 | JGI IMG/M metagenome (GOLD analysis project Ga0137307, IMG submission 97180) | Mouse cecal microbial communities from Vienna, Austria - N-Acetylglucosamine amended D2O_March | ecosystem: Host-associated > Mammals > Digestive system > Large intestine > Cecum | place...
ACACGGTACGTTCCATTCTTCCATTGTCGAATGTTCGTACTCCATTTCTATACGGCTTGCCCCTTTTATTGTCGGTGTGCTTGTGTCTACTTCTTTGCGATTCCAGTATGTAGTTAAACGCTTTCCGGCTAAAATAAGCGGGTCCCCCTCTGCCCCTGCCGTTGGCGGGTATGCGTCTATTTCATCTGCCAACAATACACGGATTGGACGGCTTCTAAGTTCTGTTGGAGAGTTTGCCCCTGTCATTGTGATACGACCGCCCGGAAAAGACTTTTTAAAAATCGTGTTTCCGCTTGTCCGGCTCTTCTCGTTGATTTTATCTTTTAATGCCGGGGTATCCCTTACCATTGGCATTAGCCTATCTTTGCTTAGTGTTTCCGCAAGGCTCAAAGTCGGCTGCATACACAACATTGTACAGGGGTCATAGTGCATATAATAACCGATTGTATTTAATAAAAAAGCGTCTGTTTTTCCCATTTGTGCAGCAGACATTACTACGACTTTTTCAACGGATATATCGGTTATAGCGTCCATTATTTCCCGCTGCCACGGTGCTTTATCCGTGTGCCAACGCCCTCCCTTGCTTCCCGATTCAGAGGAAAGACGGCGGTATTTATCTGCCCATTGTGATAATGTAAGGTCTGGGGGCGGTTCTAATACCTTGAATATATCTTTGAAAAGGTTAATCGTTTCCCTCTTCATCTTCCTGTATTTCCTCCTTAAAAATTTCCTCAAAATTAGATAACTCTGCCAATGCTTCTTTTATCTTTGTATTGAGGTATAAAAAAATCTTTGCCTTATCCGTCATGGTTGCTAGTTTGTCTGCCTCCTCTGCCGGAATTGCGCTTAGACGGCTCTTAAAATTTATCAGCGTGGCAGACATTATTTTTTTTACATCCTCTGCCTTGTGCAGTTCCCCACGCTTCAACGCCAAATCCAACTCCTCATTAAGACGCTTTGCCTTTGTCAGCTTTGCCCTCTCTTCGTTTAGGTCTACCGCCTCCTCCGTTTCCGGGTTTCGGTCCCTTAAATATCTTATATAGGCGTGGTTGGCTTCTGTCAGCGAATACAATTTCGTTTCGCCCACGGTTCGCAATACCCCTTTGTCTGTCAGCCGTTCAACATTCTTAGGGGTCATATCAAGAAATTTTGCAACCGCATTTTTATCATAAAGTTTCAAAAAATCCTACCCCCTTAAAAAAATTTCCGGCGTTTTGGAAGTCGATTTTTCCCCCGGAGGCTAGGCAAGTTTTGGGGTCACGGCACCCGCAAGCCTTTCAGACGGCTTACAGTACCTTTGACTGTCTGCCCTCATGCCGTGCTGTGCGCCCTCTCTTGTCACTCTTCCACGCCCTCTTGCTCTTCGTTCTCTATGTATGTATCGTCTATCTCTCCTGTGTCTGGGTCAACGTCATACACACCGCTTACCTTTTGTTTCATAAGTGCATAGCGTCTTTCTTCTAGGCTTATTCTTCTTTGCTCTAACTCATAAGACTTGATAGAATCCAGTAGCTTTATAATGCGTCCGTGTATCTTGTTTAACTCTGCTTCTAGCTTCATTGCTCTTTCAAATGCACTTGATTTAATGGTTGTTTCCATAGCCACATCTAACGGCGGTTTACTGCTTCCCTCTGTGGCTTCCCCTGTATATGTGCCGTATGGGTCACTATCCTCCGCCTTTTTAGGTGTACGCATTTCAACTACACGGTCAACAAATAATTCCCCTGTGTTGTTGCTGTTAAGTTCTGCTATCCTCTTCTTTAAATCGTTTTCTTTTGCTATAAGTGTCTGTAACTCTCTTAGCATATTTTCTGATGTATCAAGCGTGACGGATTCTATTAACTTCTTTTCCTCTTCTGTCAGTTCATCAAAATATACTGTGGAATACGCCCCATGCGTCTGTGCATTTCTATTGCGTTTTGGTGCGCCGTGTCCTTTTGCGTTTTGGTTTCCTTTTTGCGCCCCCTGTTTTTTCGGCTTATTTTCAAGTTCTTCTTTCCATTTATCCATACATTTCCACTTTGCTATTTTTGCCGAATCCACCCCCAACGCCTCCGCTATTTCGGGGTTTTTTGCCAATCCGTCAGAATCTAAAAAAATCTGCTTCGCCTTTTCCCTCTTTTCGTCTTTTTTCCGTGGCATGGTATCCCTCCTTTGTTTGTTTTCCCATTTCCCTGAGTTCCATTACCCCGGAATTACCGCATTTTTGCAGAATTTCAAAAATACAGTGCGAAAAGGCAGCGGGATTTTATCAATAATCCTGCTGCCCTTTCATTCCTTTTCACGTTACTATCATACCATAAAAAATCGGGCAATGGTGGGCAATCTTTACTGTAAATTCTCTTTAATAATTTTGCTTCGTGATACAATCCTATTCCTTGCTAATTTTTCGCCCAAGACTTTTAAGGCTTCGCACCTTATATTTTTGGCGTGGCGCACACTGTAGCCTATTTCTTCCCCTATCTGGTCCCATTTCTTCCCCTGTAGGTATAATCCACATATGATTACTTTGTGAAGTGCCGATAATGAGGAAATTTCCTTGAAAATCTGTGTCCTAAGTTTCTTTAATTCCTCAATCCGGCTTTTTAAAGTTTCTACACGTTCCCTTGTGTCCGTTTCTGCCAATTTCATAGCAAGCAAAGCCGTACTATCGCCTAATTTGTTGCCGTGTGGCATACCGTCATATTCAACCGCCCCTAACGGATTGTATCCGGCTTCGTACTGCTCTAGCCACTCACTCGCTACTTTAATATCCAAGTCAATCCACTTGTAAAACTTTAATATTGCTTCCACTTCCGAATTTTTCATAGTATGCAATCCTCCTATTATGTCGGTCTGTATTTTTCCTGCCATTTGATATTTGCTTTTGCCTGTTTTGGCGTTATCCGTTTAATACTGCTGCCGTGCCGGGTCCCCCTGTTCCTACAGGGTTCGCAAATATCTTGTGATACCTCTGTGAACGCTTGCCCCAACGCCTGTAAAACGTCCTGTAAGCTATCCACTAACATATCAAAGGATTGCAATAGCTGATTCAATGAATCGCACGTTGTTTTTATATCCATTCCAGTACAGGCAGACAGGGCAGCTATAACCGCCCTTGTACTATCTGCTGCCACCTGCCCACCTACAAATAAAATACCCTCCTTATACTCAAACCGGCCCATAACGCACCGCCTAACCCTGTAAATACTTCTGATATTCTGCCGTTTTCCTCATAACCCATACAGATAAGGCGTTTGTTATTCTGTTTTCCCATTCAGCCGGACACAACTGCTTTCCTTTGTTCGCTTCCAGTTCGGACGCTATAACCGCCCTAACCTCTTTTCCGATAAGCGTATACTGTTCCATTCCGTATTTTTCTTTTATCCACTTTGTAAAGTCTAATCCCTTTTCCTGTGGTTCGGGTACATATTCCGGGTAATCGCTCATATCCTGCTGCCCCGGTAAAGGTTCGTTTTCCTCTTCCTGTGGTTCGGGTTCTGCTTCCTGTGGCGCATCCACCTCCCCGGCTGTTTCCTCTTCGTTTTCTTCCCCTGTTTCCTCTTCCTGTACCTCTTCCGGGGTATCGTCATAGGATAATTGGTTATTTTCAATCATCAATACCACGATTTCCGCAAGGTCTGAATAGTCAATCAAGAAATTCCCCCATTTTTCAGTATCTATAATTGTGATTCCGTCCGCTTGAAAACGATATATGTATTTACCGCCGTCAAACTTTTTCCCTTGAAAAGACTTGCTGAAATATTTCCTTAGCGTCCTTTCGACTGCTGCCACATTTTCCTTTACCTTGAATACTGCCCGGTTTACTTCCCCCTTGATAGCGTCCTTTATTGCTTCCTGTGCCTTTTCTGCCTGTTCGTCCGTGATTTCTTCCTTTTCTTCCGGCTTCACATCTTTTATATGCAACTCTCCCTTTTCTTCGTACTGCTCATAGGCTTTTTTCTGCCCCTCTTCGTCAAGTCTGCTAATTTCGTGGGCGGTTGAAATATTGATATTGCCTTTTTCAAGTTCCCCTTTAAATTCCTGTGACAGATTATTGCTTATCGCTTCCATTCGCCCTATCTGTGTAGTGGACGTATTAAGCATTTGTGCCACAATTTCACGGATACGCCCGATTCTTTCCCGCTCCTCCTTTGGCTTATCCTTGTTTTCTTCCTGTAAAGCCTTTTTGTACTCTGTCAGCACTTCTTTTAATTCCTCTGCCTGTTTTACCTTTTCCCAATCCGTAAGCTGCCTTGCCGTTGCATTGGTAAAGATAAGGCTTAAACGGTCCCTTATTTCGTCTGATTCTTTCTTGATACGGCACGGCACTTTTCTGTATTCTTCCTTGCCCTCTTCCACCAACTTTAAAGCTGCCAACCGTCTACGGTGTCCGGCTATCACTTCATACTTGCCATGTGCCTCCGGCTTAACAACTAAATTCTGTTCGATACACCCGGACAACTCAATAGCTGCTGCCAATTCGTCAATATTTTCTGTGGAATAGAAATTATCCTTACTCGGCATTAAGTCCTCCACATCAAGCATTACCACATTAAAAGCGTTTTCCGCTTCCTGTGCCGGTCCCTCTTCCCGTACTGCTGCCCCTTTGGATTTTGTGTTAAGCAAACTGTTAAGGTCAAACCCTTTCTTTTTCTCTGCCATTATATATTACCTCACTTTCCTTTATTTTCCGTGTCCGAATCGGTCACATTTTCAACCCTATACTGCGTCAACCTGTCTATCTCACGCTCCACCGAATCATAGCAAAAGTTTATAATATCCTCTATTGGCTTTTCGCCCTTATAGCACATCAAACTTGTTTCCCTATCTTCCTGTATCGCACCCATTACATCACTTTTTATCAGATACCCCACTTTTCAACCGCCACCTTTCCCTAAGTTCTTTTTTCTGTTCTTCTGATAACTTCAATAAATCATTCATTACATTTTCTGTAATTCCGTCTGCTACCTTTTTTGTAATAATGTCTGTATGTTTGTCTATTTCCCTTTTCCGGTCCCTTTCCCCCTCTAACTTGTATTCCAAATCTCTAATCTGATTTTCCAAATCCCATATCTTGCCCTGCATACGCATATTATCTTCTTTTAATTCCTCATACTGCTTTAATGGTATTTCTACCGTTGGCCCTTTTACTTTAAATTCAATAAATGCCTTGTATTCATCTAACGGGATTTCCACCGTTGGAAATGCTTTTATTGGCTGATTCCAACCGCCTAATAACACTGTTTCTTGTTTCGGTCCCTCTATATAATCATTATTTCCCATTTCCTGTACCCTCCGCTTCCTGTTCAAACTGAAATTTTCCCATACACTCATTGCAGATTTTCAATTCCTTTCCGTTAATTCTATTCTTTATCGTGGTTCGCTCTCTGCATGATTTTCCGCAAAGTTCACATTTGTTATTTTTCTGCTGCCGTCTTGATATGTACCCCTCGCACTCTTCTGTATCTTTCAGCAATGTAAACTTGCAAGACCCTGTATAAGCCATTCCCTTAGAAATATGCCTGCTGCAATCCCCATTACAACAATGACTCCTACAGTATGTCGGGGCGTTAGTTGTGTCAACCATAATAATAGGTTTATTCCTCATGCTATACCTCCCTTAATCCGGCAAAACGATATATACAATAATCGCTTCCGTCCAGTCTAAAGTATCAATTTTTTCTTTCATAAGCGGTAATGCCTGTTCGTCCGGCAATTCTTCATCTATGCCACATTCCGCATAATCAAAATACTTTTCAAAAATATCTACCGTGTCTGGTCTGCCCTGTTCGTAAAAAATTACGCCGTAATCCTCGTTTACAATATACTTGTCAACTTCACACCTGCCCCATGCACCCAACCAAAAACCGCCATCATCTGCCACAATCTCACTATCTACCATTGCCACAATCGGCAAATCCGGACGTTCCTCTATCAGCTTGAAAAGTTCTTTGAGGTTGTCCATCTGTTTCTGCATAACCGCCTTTAATACAACATCTTTCATTACCTGTACTCCTTTCCTGTTTCCTTATCCTTTAATACGATACGCCCCACCAACTCAAACCCCGCAAGGCTTATAATCTGCTTTAACATTGTGATAAGGGTTGTTACCGCTTCATTTCGTTTCTTTTCCTCTTTGGCAACCGTTCCCACGGCTTCCCCCGCCGTTGGGTCACGGTATCCCTCACTATTCTTATACGCCATACTATCCCTCCAAGTATTCTTTTACGAATGTTTTATAATCCCTAGCGGCCCCGGAACGTGGGGAATATTCCATAAGGCTTTCATTTGTAAAAGTTACTTCGTCTGCCTTTTCCGTCCGTCTGATATGCGTTTTGAATACCGGGTAACGCTGATTCTGCAACCACGCCTCCCCCTGTCTGCATACATCACGGTTATAATACATAGTTACAAGGCAACCCCTAAATTTCAGTTTCGGGTTTAACGCCTTTGCATTGTTTATCTGCTCTTCCAGTTCGTCCATTCCGTCAAAGGCGTAACCGTCAATTTTAATCGGTATGATAACTTCATCTGCTGCCACAAGTGCATTTATGACAGATACGTTAATATCCGGCGGGCAATCAATGATACAGTAATCAAAAATTTCTTTTACCTTTTCCAGTTCCTTAGAAATTATTGTTGCCTGTTCCCTCTCTTCGTCCTTGATTACTGCAAGGTTGGCTGTCAATAAGTGCATATTCGCCGGAATAACCGCCATATTAGGCATTTTCTCAACCACCTGTACTACACCGCCTATTTCTTCCTGTCCTGTCAGCATATCCGCAAGGCTAGGATTGTCATAACTCCATACCCCGCAAGCCTTTGAAAGATTGCCCTGTTTGTCGTTATCAATAAGCAGCACCTTTTTGTCATACTCTTTAGCCAATATGTACGCCATGTTTACCGCCGTTGTTGTTTTGGCGCAACCGCCTTTCATGTTGATAATTGCAATAGTTTTCATTTGCCTGTACCTCCTCTTAATATTCTTTCAGCTTCCTTAAAATCCAGTTTCTTTAATGCCCTAAGAAGTTTTGCCCATATCGCCCCGGCTTGTCTGCCTAACTCCTTTTTCATAAACTCTAAATCCTTGCCATCAATTACTTTTATCAAGTCCTTATCCTCAATAACTCTGATAGCAAATAATAATTCTGTACCGCATAGGGTTTTTACCCCATTCTTAAAATACTGCCTGTCCTCCTGTGTCATTTTTACCACGTTAAACCCTCCTTGCCTTGCACACTCTATACAACCCCCAACCTTTGGAAGCTCTATAAAGTGTGCAATCATCTTTTCGGGGCGGACCTCTTGCCATTTACACCGCCACCCTTTCCCGGCATTTGTGATAGGCGTTGCAATTTTTCACATTAAAAAATTACGAAAAACCTGTTGACCGTCTACGCACTCTCTAGCATGGTGCGCCCGCTGCTATTTTTTCACTCTATCCCTGCTACGGCTATTGGCTTGCCCTCGTCAGAAAACAGGTTGCCGACCTGTCTTGACGGTTGAGGGGTTGCCCCCTCTTCCGTTTCGGCTATTCGTCGCTCTTTTTGCAAATCAACTCTATACATTTCTGTTTTACAAACTGTTTTATTGCTCTTTCCTGTTCGTCCGTCCATTCCCCAAAATCTCCCGTAAAGTCGTTATTTTCGGTACAAATCATTGCGTTTATTGTGATATTCATACCATTTAAGAATCCTAACGCTGCGTTTCCCGCTGCCTTTGCTCTTTCTTCTGTTTCCGCTTCATTTATCCATTTCTTATAATTTGCAATTTCTACCGCTGCGCTTGCAACTAAATCCATATTGTTAATTTTTCTCATATCTTTTACCTCCGTTTATTTGTTTTCCTTTGATGATTCTATTATATACTTGCACAAGTATATTTTCAACCCGGAGTATTTAACAAAAATACTTATGCAAGTATACAGTATTTTTGTGCAGTTTGTATACTTGTGCAAGTATTACTTAATTTCTGTAGGCTCATTCCATACAACATACCCTGTATTCTCTGTTACTGTCCTTTCTATCTCTTCATCTTCTATCATGTGCGCCTTGTCGTTCGCTTCCTCTAAAGAATCCGCTTCAATGACGCACTTTCTAAATAATGCGTATTCAACTTCATACCTTGCCATTATGTACCCCCTGTTTCTTCTCTTCCAACTGCTGCCGTCTGCCTTTCAGATATTCCATATATTCCCCATATGTCATACCGGGCGGTACAATCTGCTTTTGTAATTCCCTTGCCCTCTGTATGCTTTCCCCTAATACTGCTGCCTTTGATATTTTCTTTTCTTCCCTTTTCGGCGGTTCTTCCGGCTTGATACCTAACCGCCGTGCTTTCCTGTTCGGCTTGTACTTGTTATAGGTTATCTTTGTTTCCTGTCTGAATGGTGTTACTTTTCCTTTATTCCTTGCCATATCTGCCCCTTTCCAAGTCCTCTAATATCTCTGTCAGACTTTGTACACATTCTTTTATGTTTCCGTCTGTATCCTCTGTAATCCTCAATACATTATTTATCTGCCTTAGCTTCTGTATCTGTCCGGGGTCAACTGCTGCCCTTTTTAAGCAATCCGGGCAGACGCAAACAACCTTTAACCCCTCTTTTCCACATATACTACACTTAACCAAATAACCCACCCTTTCTATCAGGCTTTACCGTTTCCCACTCTTTAGCTGTCATTGTGTCGGATTCCGGGTTATATATCAGCTTCATAAACCCTTTGCACTCTATGCAAGTACCGTGACCCGCTTCGTTGTATCCCATTTCATGCAACATACTTTTACAGGCGTACTGCACCTTACCGCAATAAGGGCATACAATTTCATAGCGTTTTCTTTTATCCTCTGCCATATTGTTTAGCCGTCCTTTCTGCCCTTTCTTCCAATGGGCCTATATAATCCCTGCCATGCCTTGACGTATGCTCATATGTGTAAAGTGCTTTTGCCAATCCCTCCATTATCACGATTTGATTTTTTAGTATGCAATCTAATTTCCTATCCCTTTCCCGTTCTTTTCTTTTATTCCATGCGTTCATTGTCTGCCTCCTCTTCCAATGCGTCTAAAATCCCCAAATACACCCTTTCGGCGCAATAGACGCATATACTATTACCTATCGCCCTATAACGTGCTGTGTCGGCTATTTCCGTGCCGTCAGCACCGTATTTTGTCCAGTTATCCGGGTATCCCTGTAGCCGTTCACATTCAACGGGTGTTAATCGGCGTATGATGTATGTAACTTTCTGCACCGCCCTTTTCAGAATGTCTTTTATGCTCTTTGGCTTGCTAGGGATATTCTCCTTTGTCCTGTACTTCTCTGTTACGATTGTTTCCGACCCTCCGCCGTAATCCCCCCCTGCTGCCCTCAAAGTGCCGTTTACTTCCGCTTCCCTGTACCCGCCATGCTGATTGAGTTCAAATGTCTTTCTATCCGTCCGCACCACTAAAGGGGTATCCCCTCTTATTGTGCTGTTTTGGTCTGCTGTCAGCGTTCCGCTTATTTCGCTTTCCCTGTATCCGTTATGCTGATATGCTTCATAGAAAACGCTGTGTACGTCTGCCGTTGTAAGTGTCGGGCATGGTCCCCCGACTTTCCCCACGCCTAAACCGTTGCTTGCCTTATTCCTTGTCACTTCATCACGCAAAGGGATAACGTTTTTCTTTTCAATGGCTACTACGTTCCTGTTTGTTGAATTTCCGCAATATGTAGATAATGTGCCTGTGCTTTCTTCGTCTACGATAATGCTTTTTGCATTTATTCCGTATGCCTTGCTTGTTTCCTCATACATTACACAAGGCGTTTGACCGCCACCACGACCCATATTTTGTACAAGTGTCGGGGCCTTATCGGTAAATGTCCTTACAACGCTGTCAGCGTGTGCAAAGTCTAACCCGATTATCTCCCCCCCCTGCTCTGCTATTTTCTGTTCTAACGCTATCCGCAAATTGTCCGGCAATTTCCTGTTTTTGTTCTTTGCTCTTCGGAGTATACCCAAGCACGCTTTCGGACTTAAAGAGTATTTCCCCGGCACGTTGTCCTCCAAAATCTCCGATAAGGTAGATTCTCTTTCTACGTTGGGGTACTCCCCAAAATTGAGCGTCAAGCACTCTC
>Ga0137307_101817_pt2 | contig 10074 bp, 9 predicted proteins | sample NAcewD2O_March_2_FD_97180 | JGI IMG/M metagenome (GOLD analysis project Ga0137307, IMG submission 97180) | Mouse cecal microbial communities from Vienna, Austria - N-Acetylglucosamine amended D2O_March | ecosystem: Host-associated > Mammals > Digestive system > Large intestine > Cecum | place...
CAACAGTCCCAGGACCAGCACAAGAATACCGCTGAATACCATTGCATATGTGCTGAAATGAAAACACTGCGCCGATTCTTCTTTCCTGCCTTTTCCGATTTGCCTTGCAATCACCGAGCTTGCGCCCATGCCGAATATACATGCGATCGACATGATAATCAGCAGTGCCGGAACACAAAGAGTTACTGCGGCAATCTGGGCCGGAATCTTTGTTAATGAGACGAAATACGTGTCGGCCAGATTGTAAATCAGCGTGGTTAATTGTCCCAGCATGGCCGGTATGCCGATGCTCAAAATTGCTTTTGGTATATTTTTTTCTTCAAATACGTTTGCCATTGTTTTGCTCCTTTTTCTTGTTATTATTGAAAGTATAGCGTATAATCATGGTAAAAAACGAGACATATGTCCTGTTAAGAGGCGTTTTATGAAAAAAATATATGATCCGAATAAGATCAAAAAGGCGGTTAATCACAGTATTTATAAAGAAATGCTGTATTCAACGAATGTTCCATTGTTTTTGCTTGCATACGCCCCCGGAGAAATTGTCGCTGCCCCCTGGCAGGAGCAGCCCTGTTTTCAGATTGTGCAAAAGGGGACGCTGTCCGTTTATTTTATCAGAGATGACGGAAGCCGGTACAGTTTGTCCAGCGGAGGCGAAAATTATATGATTGGTGAAATGAACTTATTTACAGGAAACGGGAATAGCGTATATGCCGAAGCCTCGGATCAGTTGCTTACCATAGCGATAGACAGTCATTTATATAAAGATCAGTTATTAAATAACATATATTTCATGCAGTCGATTGCGTCGGTTATGGCTGAGAAACTGATGATCATAACGAATATGGATGCATCGGCATCTACTTTATCCGACCGTATTATGAATTACATACGGTTTAAATGTGAAAATCAAAGACTTTGCGGATTGGAAAAGGCGGCGTTTGCGCTTCACTGCAGTTCGAGACAGTTACAGCGGCTGCTGAATGAACTGGTGGAAAAGGGGAGGGTTGAAAAGACTGGGAAAGGGAGTTATCGGATGGTGGCGGAGGAGAAACTGGAGGCTTATCAGAAACCATAGGATGGGGAAGAATATGGTTGATTTTTGTTTGGAAAGGTAGTATGTTATGCTTAATGAGCAGAGGAGGAATTGATTGCCATGGAAAAGAAAAAATTAATTATTATCGACGTTCAAAATGATTTTATCACCGGAAGTCTCGGAACGGAAGAAGCACGCCGTATGCTGCCCCGCCTGCTTGAGAAAGTCAGCCGTTTTTCAGGGGAAATTCTGCTGACACAGGACTCTCATTCGGACAATTATCCGGATACGCAGGAAGGAAAGCTGCTGCCGGTTTCACACTGCATCATTGGGACGGAAGGGTGGGAATTCCACCGGGATTTGGAAAAGCTCAGAGCAGAGAGAAACGCAAAGGTATACCGGAAGCCCTGTTTTGGGAGCGTCAGCCTTGTGGATGATTTAAAAGACGCCTATGAGAAAGAGCTGTTGGATTCCGTTGAACTGGTCGGAATATGCACGGATATCTGCGTGGTGTCGAATGCGCTGATGATTAAATCTGCTCTGCCGGAGCTTCCGGTATATGTAGATGCCTCCTGCTGCGCAGGCGTTACGCCGGAAAAGCATAAAGCCGCATTGGAGGTAATGGAAAGCTGCCAGGTGATCGTGACAGGAAAAGACAGCGCTCTTTAAAACAAAATTTATGCTGAATCAAGAATTGATCGGACCCGGATTCCTTATTATTCGGCGGTCGTCAGTATTATAGAAACACTGTTTTAAGCCAGTTTACAATTTAGTAACATTTATATGGTATCCTTTTATCATCTTGAAAAATGTAAGACCGTAACCTTTTTGTTTTGTCGGGTTTTACGGACAACGATATGTTTTGAAACGGGGTGGATAAATAGTGGCTGAAATACTGATCGTGGAGGATGAGTTTTCCATCAATGAGCTGATTCGCAGGAACCTGAATCTGACAGGTCATCGCTGCACCCAGGCTTTCGACGGCCTGGCTGCGGCTGATTTACTGGAGAACGGGAAATTTGATCTGCTTGTGCTGGATATTATGCTGCCCGGACTGGACGGTTATCAGGTGTTTGAGCGGGCTGCCGGAACGCCCACCATTTTTCTGACGGCGAAAAGCGAGCTGACCGATAAACTGAAAGGACTGGCCATGGGGGCGGACGACTATCTGACCAAGCCTTTTCAGATGCTGGAGCTGGCGGCGCGGGTGGAAGCGGTGCTGCGGCGGACAAAAAAAGTCGAGACAGAATTCCGGATGGGGGAACTGAAATGTGATTTTGACAGACATCAGGTTTTTCTTGATGAAAGGGCCGTGGAATGTACGCCCAAGGAGTACGAGCTGCTGGAAGTACTGATCAGAAACCGGAATATCGCCCTTTCCAGAGAGAAACTGCTGGATCTGGTATGGGGATATGATTTTGACGGGGGCACCCGCACCGTGGATGTCCATATACAGAGGCTGCGCCGTAAACTGCATCTGGAGAATCATATTAAGACGGTGTATAAACTGGGATATCGGTTAGAGGTTCGGGAATGAAAAGACGGACCTTTTTTGTGATGCTGATTCTGTTTCTGGTATTTCTCAATTCCATGATTCTGATTGTTTCTACCGTCATATTGAACGATAAGCTTTCCGCGGACAGGGAGAGGTGTCTGGCGGAGCATTATGTCATAGCCTCGTCTCTGATCGGGGATATGCAGGCATTGGAGCAACGGGGGAATGCGGTGGAGGAAAATATAGCGCAGTTGGCGCGCTCTTATTCCAGGTATCTGCAGGGAAAGAGCGGCGGGCTTGCGGTGGCCTATTCCGGAAAATGGATTTACAAAAGTGCCGACCCGATGCCGGCAGGGAGTCCGGAAATTCCGCCGGATACGGAGCAAAAACAGGAGCGGATGGTTTATATGAAAGACGGGACCTCGCCTGTCCTCTGCGTTTACGGCAGCTTTCCGGCTCCGTGGCAGGATTATGGGCTGTTGTATGTGGGAGACTTAAAGGACACGTTCTCTTCCTGGCGGTATACGAAAAATTTTCTGTTTCTGATGGGCGCCGTAATGATGTTTGTTATGGCTTTTTTTCTTTCTCAGTTTCTGAATCTGATTTTCCGTCCGTTAAGGCAGATTTCCGGTGCGTCCGCGAAGATCGCGAAAGGGGATTACGGAAGCAGACTTCTGGTTCGGGGAAGGGATGAAGTGGCCGGCGTGGCGCGGAATTTTAATCTGATGGCGGAGCAGGTGGAAATCCAGATTCAGCGGCTTCGGGAGATCGCGGAGCAAAAACAACAGTTTGTAGACAATTTTTCTCATGAACTGCGGATTCCGCTGACGGCGATTTACGGATATGCCGAGTATATGCAGAAAGCGCTGATATCGGAAGAAGAACGCTATGAATGTACCCGGTTTATTATGTCAGAGTGCGGCAGGCTCCAGAATATGGCGGATCAGCTTCTTGACCTGGCCCTGCTTAAACACGGTGAAGATGAGCGGAAGGCGGAGGACTGTTCCGTGGCCGCGCTGTTCGAACAGTCCGGAAGGGTGATGCGGGTGAAGGCGGAGGAAAAGGGGATTCGTCTGTCTTATGCGGCGGATCGGGATTTTTCGATTCCGGGTAATATGGAGCAGCTTTTGATTCTGCTCAATAACCTGATCGACAACGGGATGAAAGCCAGCCGGCCGGGGGGAGAGATACGGGTTTCTGCCTGTTTAAAGGAATCCGGCGCGGTCGTGGAGGTGGAAGATCAGGGAATCGGTATGGCGCCGGATCAGATTGCCCATATCAAAGACGCTTTTTACCGAGTGGATAAAGCCCGCAGCCGCGCGGCCGGCGGGGCTGGGCTGGGGCTCTCGATTTGTGATAGTATTGTCCTGCTCCATCATGGGGAAATGGATTTTTTTTCCGAGCCGGGGAAAGGAACGGTCGTAAGGCTGTGTTTTCCATTGGGGAAAGGGAAGGATTTTACAGATTTTTAACAACTCCGATATGGTTTTGATATGGGCCGGTTTTATGATGAACCTGTCAAAATCATTTGGAAGGAGGAATTTTATGATGAGACGAAAGAACATGTTAAAAATGACGGCAGCGGCCTGTGCGCTGATTGGCGCCACCACAATCCTGTTCAGTATGGCGGCGGAAGCGACCGTAAAGGCGAAAAGCGGGCAGGTAAATATGGTTTCCACCAATTACCAGGTTCCTGACAGCCAGGCGGCGGCGCTGACGGAGACGAAAGGAAGGGAGGGAAACAAAGAAGAAGTCAATTATCATGTGAGCATGGACAGCCTGAATACCGGGACGCCCGGAGAGGTCGATTTAACGATGGAAGAGGCGGCAAAAAAGGGTACGGATTATCTGAAAAATATTTTCGGGCTGGATTTGAAAGGTGCTTATGTATACATGATGTATAATCCGGGAACCATAACCTTCCCGCGGGCTTTCTGGATGGGCGATGTTCTGTTTGAGAAAAAGCAGACGCCTGAAAGTACAAGGTGGTCGTTTATGGTGGACGCGGTGACAGGGGAGCTGTTCAATATCGGCCACAGCAGGACGCTGAACGCGAATCCTTCCCTTGATTATGATGTATCGTTGGAAAAGAATTACGGCGTATACGCAGAGCTTGCGAAAAAGAAAGTGGAAGAATGCGGGCTGATGAACGGCGCCGTAGACCGGGTGGAATACGGCAGCCAGGGATATGGCGGAAATGATCCGGATATTACGATGGATGTGATTGGAAAAAACGGAGAAATTGTCATCGTGTCTTTTTCGCGGTATGACCAGACATTTTTAGGGCTTATTACCGATTCTTCGCGAAGAATTTCGGAATCCGCGATGGACGATCTGGCAAATGATCTGGCGAATGGCCTGGCCGAAAACTATGAGGATGTTGAGGTAGTGACACAGGAGTTTTCTAAGGGTGAGCCGGCGCTGAAAAGCGCGGAATGAGACATTTGGGGAACGGGAGGTATGAGACTGGCGCTGACGCGGATTTTATTTGACGCGGGTTTCTCATAAATGAAATGATAATGTGTGTCCGGTGTAAAAGCAGTTTTCGGACGCACAAGACGGGAAAGCGTTTGCCGGGAGAAAACCGGCGGGCGCTTTTTCCATGTATAAAAATAAAGATATATTGTTATTCGCGGCCGTTCAGGAACAGATTCTTCAAATTTGTTGTGGCAGCAGGTAAAGGCGGAAAATGAGGAAAAGGCCTGTGAAATAGCGGCTGCCTGAAATGGGTATGATCTTAGATGTTTGTTCGCGACAAAAATCTGATGTTCTTCGGACCATAGGCTGCCGTGAAAAATATTTGTTTGCATATTGCGAATTTCAGAGATAAGGGGTATAATCTATACACGCAATGCGTATATAAGAGGACGATATGAAAAAAAAACTGATCAAACTGAGATTAAGCACGGGAATGAAGCGGAGCGAATTCGCGGAATATTTCGGAATTCCCTACAGGACGTTGCAGGACTGGGAATTGGGAAACAGAGCCATGCCGGATTATCTGTTCAGGCTGATGGTTTATAAGCTGCGGGTGGAAGAGATGACTGAGGAGGAACCGGATGCCGGGGAGGATCATCAGAAGTAAGATAGAAGGAGGTTTCGGATGGGCTGTCTTGGAAACATCATATGGTTTTTATTCGGCGGGGTATGGCAGGGGCTTTCGTGGATGCTGGCAGGCCTTTTGTGGTGTGTCACAATAATCGGCATTCCCATAGGCCTGCAATGTTTTAAATTTGCCTCTCTCGCCTTTTTCCCGTTTGGGAAGGAGATTCAATATGGCGGAGGATTGGCGTCAACCCTGGCAAATCTTGTCTGGCTGATCGTAAGCGGCATTCCGCTGGCAGTGGCGGCGGTGGTGAACGGGGCGCTTTTATGCTGCACGATTGTGGGGATTCCTTTTGGCCTGCAATGTTTTAAGATCGCGAAGCTTGCTCTGATGCCGTTTGGGGCGGAGATTATATAGAAATAGTAGTAAAAGAAAAATACTGAAAGAGCGTGCTTTGAAATGGGTTTACCGATGATTGATTTGCCGATGGTCGGGTATAGGGAAAATGAGGTAACTGAAGATGAGAAAATTTAATTTTTATGTATCAGGAATTCTTTACGGAAAACTGAAATTTAATTCCGACCGGACGTTTTTCAGAAAGTTGGATGTTTTTTCGGGAAAACTGGGAGAATGGGAGATTCTGACAGAACAGGAGAACCAATTTTACCAATCCTTTCTAAAAATGGACTTTCTGTCGATCGCGAAGGAAACGGGATTGTATGAGGAACAGTTAAAAGGAACGGGTGAGGTTTCCTTTGACGGCCAGCGTTATACCAGCGATGACGGTCGTAATTATCTGCAGCGGGATGTAAAATTCCCCAATAATAAACTGATGGAACAAGGGCGGCTGATCGCCGTGATCTGTCCGGCCAGAGAGATGGTAACCGTTTTGGTGGAGGAAGGCTTTGAGGATCGGACGGTCCTGAACATATGGCGGCAGACCTGGCCTGGGGAAAAGCTTTACGGAGTGGAATACGCCGGCAGTTTCGATGTGCCCATGCGGGACGGCATAAAGCTGTCAACGGATGTCTATCTGCCAAAAAATGCCGGGCAGCCGGTTCCGGCCGTTCTGGTGCGGACACCCTATGGAAAAGAGGACGGCTGTGAGATCTATTACCGCTATGTCCAGAGAGGGTATGCCGTCGTGATACAGGACGTGAGAGGGCGGAATGCAAGCGAAGGGGAATGGATGCCCAACTGGTATGAGGTGGAAGACGGAGACGATACGTTAAATTGGATTGCCTCTCAGGACTGGTGCTCCAAAAAAATCGGCATGGTGGGCGGCTCCTATCTGGGCTATGTCCAGTGGGCTGCCGCCGCCAGCGGGAATCCCTATTTAAAAGCGCTGATCAGCGTGGTGTGCGCGGGCAGTCCTTTTGTCGATTCGCCCCGCCGGGGCGGTTCCATGGAGTCAGGGACGCTGGCCTGGGCTTTTGCCGTTTCACAGAAAAAATTTTGTCCTGAGCTGATGGAGCGGGACGACTGGGAGGAAGTGCTGAATATCCGTCCGTTGGCGGATCTGCCGAAAAAAGCCTTGGGCTATGAGGTGCCTTTCCTGACAAAATGGCTGGAAGACAGTGATTATGATGAATTCTGGCGCCGTTCCAACTGGCAGGAGCGCTCCAAAGGAGCCAAAATCCCTGCGCTGATTCAGTCCGGCTGGTTCGATGATAATGGTATGGGGACGACGGAAGCACTGGAGATCGTCCATGATTTTCCGGCCGGTATGAGAAAAGTGGTGCTGGGCCCATGGCAGCACAGCGGAAACAGCCGGTATGATCTGCACGGGGTATCTTTTGGCAGTCAGGCCCTCCGGTTTGATCTGGATCATCTGTATTTCCGGTGGTTTGAACGTCATTTGAAGGGTATCGAGAACGGAATCGACCGGACTGCGCCTGTGGAATATTATACGGTGGGCGAGGAACGGTGGAAAACGGCGGAAAACTGGCCGGTGCCGGATACGAAGGTGACGGAGCTTTATCTGGACGGAGAGGGGCAGGCGAACAGTTCCGGAGGGGACGGCCGTCTGGTGTTTGAAAAGCCTGGGGCGGAGCTGGCGGATGCCTATGATTATGATCCGGAAAATCCTGCCGCTCATATCATCGACATGTCAGAAAATGAGATCGAAGTGCCGGAGGATTATACGGAGGAAGAGAAGCGGCGGGATATTCTCTGCTACACGACGGATGTACTGGACAGGGATCTGACGATTACGGGAGATATGACGGCCGAGCTTTATATTTCTTCCGACGCGCCGGATACGGATTTTATCGTGAGAGTGACGGATGTGGATGAAACCGGCCGTTCCATAAAGCTGGCTGACGGAATTTTAAGCGCCCGGTACAGAAACGGTTTTGAGAAAGCGGAGTTTCTGGAAAAGGACGAAATCGCGTGCCTGCGGATACGAACGACCAAAATTTCCAACTGTTTTAAAAAAGGACACCGTATCCGGGTAACGGTTACGTCAGGCGCTAAAAATTTTGTGTTTCCCAACAGCAATACGAAAGAAGGCTACAACAGCGCGAAAACCGTTGTGGCGCGCAATAAGGTCTGGCATGGCGGAAACCACGGGTCAAAGCTGATTGTCCGTGTGGAGGAAGGTTGTTGAAAATGGATTATGCGCAATTATGACAAAGGAGCCGTATATTTTGAAATATAATAAAATCATCACATTAAAAGACGGCAGGCAATGCTGCCTGAGAAACGGAACGGAAAGCGACGGGCAGGCGGTGTTTGAAAACTTTAATCTGACCCATGAACAGACGGATTATCTGCTGTCGTATCCGGATGAAAACAGTATGGACGCGGAGCGGGAAGGGCAGTTTCTGAAAGAAAGATCCGAGAGTGAAAATGAAATTGAGCTTATTGCCCTGGTTGACGGCGTTGTGGTAGGTACTGCGGGAATCGAAGCCGTGGGCGCGAAATATAAAGTGAAGCATCGCGCCGAAATAGGCATTGGCATCGATCGTCAGTTCTGGGGGCTGGGGATTGGGCGGGGGTTGTTAGACGCCTGCATTGAATGCGCAAAAACCGCGGGATACACACAGTTGGAACTGGAGGTGGTAGCGGAAAATAAAAGGGCCGTTTCCATGTATGAGCAGGCCGGCTTTGTGGAATACGGCAGGAATCCCAGGGGATTTTGTTCCCGGTCGGCCGGATACCAGGAATTAATTTATATGAGATTGGACTGTGACCGTTGAGGTGAGAAGTTATTATGCGGCGCATGGATGTACGGCGGCCGCATAATAACCGGATGACATTTTCTTGTTTCTATAGCTGCATTTTAACCCGCGTCATTTTATTTACAGATGTTCCGATACAGTATTCCCGTAGCCCCTGTTAAAAGAATACAAATCCCGATTTTGAAAATCCACACATATTCCCGGGGAAGAAATACGATGGCTGCGATGCATAAGATCGATAGAATAAATCCGCCCATGCCGCCCAATGTGGCGGACAGGCTCTGTTTTACCACGCTGGCCTCGTTTTCCCAGTCCATTACCGGGAAATGGAGGTTGACAGCCAGGCCGTACACGCAGGAAAACAGGATGATTACCGCCGGAATCAGGAACAGCCAGAGGATATCCAAAATGCCCGGTTTTAAAGCCAGAATCAGCAGTATCTCCGACACAAGATAAAAGGGCAGCATCAAAAGCAGGTTCATTAAAATTTTGGCGTCCATGATCGCTTTTGCGGACAGCGGCAGACTTTTTACGATCCACCAGTTTTTCCCCTCCAGAGAAATAGAGGTGGCCGTGGTGGTCATCGTACAGAAAATGCTTGCCAGGGCAAAAGGCGCCAGGCTGTAGCTGTCAAAAACAGAGGCCAGCGGCCCTGTCAGCATCTCCCCTGTGCCGGAAAACAGAATGACGGCTGAGAGCGCCGTGCCCATCAGGGGGCCGACGATGGTGTTGGTCACGTAGACGCTGGAGGAAAAATACCGCTTAAATTCCCTGCGGCACAGGGCGCTGATCACGGAATGCCGCCGCAGCTTTTCCATCCGGTAATTGTGCTTCGCGAAAGTACCATACAGGTTCTGGCAGATCCAGTGGAAGCGGACGGAAACCAGAAGGAGGATCAGAGCCGAAACAGCCAGGAAAACGCCGGTGCACAGCGCCCATTGCAGAAGGTCTCCCTGGACAATGGCCGTGCCGATCCAGATGGACGGCGGGTAGATTCTGTTCAGCAGTCCCGTTACCAGCACGGACAGCTCCATAAGCATCTCAGGCGTGATGCTGCTTCCCATGGAAGAGAGCAGGAATGAGCCGGCGGTAATGGCCAGAACGGCTATCATGGATAATATCGTGGCCGCCAGGCTTTTATGCTTTGTTCTGGAAGAAACAGCCGTGATCAGAGCGCCGATCAGAACGGCCAGCGCCATGGGAATCAGAGGAACCAGTAAAATGCCCAGGATACTCACCAGGTAAAATGACATGCCGGGCCGGAGCAGCCATCCGTATACGATCAGCCCCGGCGCCATGGCTGCCGCCGCGAACC
>Ga0137307_103243_pt1 | contig 10074 bp, 9 predicted proteins | sample NAcewD2O_March_2_FD_97180 | JGI IMG/M metagenome (GOLD analysis project Ga0137307, IMG submission 97180) | Mouse cecal microbial communities from Vienna, Austria - N-Acetylglucosamine amended D2O_March | ecosystem: Host-associated > Mammals > Digestive system > Large intestine > Cecum | place...
CAACGCCAAATTCAGGGGTTTAAGGACTTCTAAATCTCTGCAAAGTCAAAACATCCCAGACAATTTCTGGTGGTTTCTCTCCCCTCTTCCTTGGCTGATTTTCTCGTTTTCTTATCTAAATGGCATTACCTTGTGAACAAGCCTTTCTTCTTTACCTCCTCCACCACAAAATACATTCGCTCACTGTCTTCCTTAGGTGCCTCCCTTTCACATACCTCATATATTGCCGCCAGTTTAAGACCTGCCTCTTCGATCGCCTTTTTTATCGTCTGCTGATCATATGCCCGCTGGAAATGTGTCTCCTCATACTTTTGATAGCGCCCGTCCTCCTCCCGAATAAAAAGAGTCAGATCATACTCATTGATTCCCTGCTCTTCATCAAAATAATTCTCCCAGATAAAGCTCCCTTCTTCCCGGTTCTCAGCAATCGTCTGCTCTCCCAGCACCTCCCGGTATTTATAAGGCGTATTCATATCAAAGATAAAGATGCCTCCTGGATCCAGATAATTATTGGCCAGACGCAATACCTGCACCAGCTCTTCATATTCCATCAAATAATTCATGGAATCGCAGATACTGACAATCGCCCGCACGGTCCCATACAGCTCAAACTCCCGCATATCCTGCTGCAAATACAAAATCCTGCCATCCTCATTCTGTTGTGCAGCCAATTCCAGCATCTCTCCGGAACAATCTACTCCTATCATATCATAGCCCCTTCCGGCCAGCATTCGTGTCAGCTTTCCGGTTCCGCATCCCAGATCCAGCACCAGCCCTTTTTCCACCCCATGTTCCTTTAAAAGCCCGGTCACATAATCACACCATTTTTCATAGGGAATATCATCCATAAACAAATCATAAACCTTTGCAAACCCTGTATACGCATCCACGCTATCACTTCCCTCTCCCAGTTTCTAAAAGACTATCAAAAAAAGCAGGTAGCCATACCCCAATGTCATTTAGATAAGGAAACGAGAAGCATAAGCACGGAAATGAGGCGAGAACCAATGCCAAACCGTCTGCTCCTTTTTCCGGTTTCGAGATTAAGAATTCCTAAAATCCCTGACTTTTGCTAAAAACGAAACGAAAATATACAAACTCACTTCGTTCAAACAATGTATATTTTCGTTTCAGCGCCAAATTCAGGAATTTAAGGACTTCTAAATCTCTGCAAAGTCAAAATTCCGCAGACGGTTTGGCATTGGTTCTCGCCTCATTTCCGTGCTTATGCTTCTCGTTTCCTTATCTAAATGACATTGAGCCATACCCTCGAGCATGACGATTCCCGCTTTTTGTCCCGCTTCCGTAACGCTTCAGACACTTTGTCCCTATCTTGTCATATGACGGCCTGACATACTTATACGTTCCTGCCACAGCATTTCTTATACTTTTTCCCGCTCCCACATGGACAGGGATCGTTCGGGAAAATCTTCTTCTCTTTACGAACGGTTCCCGAAGCCTTTTGCTGTTTATACAGCTCCTTCCTTCGCTCTTCACTCAAAATCGCATCCCACTGCGGCAATGTATACAACCAATCCGCCTTTGCTGCAACCATATTATAATACAGTTTTTCCGGATCAATCTCGATCTTGACCTCGGTGTCTTCTTCCATCGTATCAATCGGATTCTCATAACCTTTCAGGCTCTCATTGATGCCATCCAAAAAACCGGTCATGATTAAGATCTCCGTCTCATACTTCTCTGCCAGCTCCTTTACCGTCCCGCTAATCACCTCTGACGGATTGGATAAAATTTTCTCATAAATGCCCTTCTCGATGGCAAAGTAGCCTTCCCAGAGCCTGTCCTTCTCTTTATCGTCGGAACCATTGCCATACGCAAGATTCCGCCATGTTTCCAATAATGCCATAACTTGCATCCTTTCTCAACTTTGTTATTCCGCGGCGCAGCCGCACACATCATTTCAATAGTATATAACACTTAAGGAAAATTTGCAATAAAAATACTTGTTCAATCCCCAATGTCATTTAGATAAATTGTGGCAAAAGGTACGCCAAGGAAGAGGGGAGTGAAGTAACGGGAAATCGTCTGTTCCTTTTTTCCGGTTTCGAGATTAAGAATTCCTAAAACCCCTGACTTTTGCTAAAAACGAAACGAAAATATACAAACTCACTCCGTTCAGACAATGTATATTTTCGTTTCAACGCCAAATTCAGGGATTTAAGGACTTCTAAATCTCTGCAAAGTCAAAATATCCACAGACGATTTCCCGTTACTTCACTCCCCTCTTCCTTAGCGTACCTTTTATCACTATTTATCCAAATGACATGACGTTGGCTCAATCCTTCTCTTTGATTTTATTCTATTCAATCAAGTATCTTTCCCTCTTTCCAATAAATGCACCGATTGATAAAAAGGAATCACCACTATCGGCAGCGTAACGCACCATGCCAAAATGGTAGCTAAATAGTAAGCATATTCTCCTATAAACGGCGGCAGAAGAGACACAGAAACCACCCGCGCCACCAACTGTAAAAATCCTGCATACATCGGATATCGTGGATGCCCTAACGTCTGAATTCCAATCCGGTAAAGATACATAGGCGCCATAATGAACATCCCCAGCGTGAGCACCCGTATATCTGTCACCGCCACATGCAACGTCTGAACGTACAAAGGATCGCTGCGAGATAAAAAAAGACTAGCCAGCTGCGACGCCCAGCCCTGTACTACAAGATTCAACAACAATGAAAGCGCCAAAGCAAATCGTACGATCTGACACTGCCCTTTTTTGATCCGCTCAATCTTATCTGCCCCAAGATTCTGGCCAATGAATACAGATAGCCCCGTCTGAATAGCCATGATTACCGATTCCAGCATCGTAAATATTTTGGTGGCCGAAGAAATTCCGGCAGTAAAAAAGGGGCCGACGATATTCACATTTCTCGATACAAAACTGCCTCCAGCTGATATCACAGCACTATTTACAAACATCGGAAACCAAAGGCTAAACATCTGTCCCATTAGCCTTTTATCCAGTTTCCAGTATGAGAGATCCGTGGTAAACATCTCACTTTTCCCAAGAGGCCACACGGTAATCAACATGGCAACAAACTGCGCGATAACCGTGGCCAGCGCACCGCCCTTTACTCCCCAGCCAAATCCCACAACAAACAAAAGATCTAGCACAATGTTAATCACTGTGGAGATAGAAACCGCATAAAAGGTAATTTTACTGTTTCCCGCTGCCCTTAAAAGCGCCGCCGCAACATGATAAATCAAGACAAATGGTATCCCAAGTAGAACCACCGAAAAGTACTCTCTGGTCATTCTTATAATATCATCTTGTACCTGGAACAGTCGAAAAATTCCCTCTCGGTTGTACTCTGTCAGAAATGTCAGAAGAACTGCCAGACCAATCGCGATGCTGCAGGCATTCCCCACGATCTTCTTGAGTTTCTCCGAATCCTTTTCTCCTACGCTATAAGACGCCAGAATGCTCACCGTATTGGAAAAATCCCTGGCTACTGCATTCAAAAGCCAAGTAAGCCAGGAACAGCTGTTCACTGCTGCCAGCGCCTGAATGCTGATAAACTTTCCTACAATCACCGCATCCACAATATAATACATCTGTTGAAAAATATTGCCAAAAACCAGTGGGATCGAGAATTCTATCACCAGCCTGACAGGACTCCCCTTAAGCATATTCGCATTCTGAATTTTCTTCTGCTTTGCCATATTCATTATTTTCTACCTGCTTTTCCAGAAAATCCGGCAAAACGCGCCACTAATCTTTCGCATTTTGCCGGATACTTCGTAATCATGATATTTCTTTACATCTTGGCCATCGCCTGCTCGTCCGTATAATGTTCAAACCAAATATAATACACTTCTTTTCCTGGATCTGCCACTAAGTCATGATCCGCACCTGCCGGAATAAAGCTCCAGTCTCCCGTATGATGTTCTACCACTTCCATATGATTCTCCGCCTTATAGCCGACACTCATATGAAAATTGGAATCTCCCAGGCAGTAGTTCCATTGATGAACCTTCGGATGACCTTGCTCCACCGTTCCCTCACCAATGGCTCTGGTCGTGCCGAGAATGATTCTTCCATGCCACTTCGGGCAAAGAATCATGCGCGCTTCCGTGTTCGGTCCCTTGCAGTCTTGGATATACTGTACACATTCGCTGTGGAGACGGAAGTAGGGAAGGCGAATGTGCCATCGTTCAAAAGCCGCCTTATCCCACGAATTCATCTCAATAACATTATAGATAAATTCCATGTCCTCAATCGCGTGAATCTCATATGCCTCCTTATTCATAAATGGAACATAAAAAGCCACTTCCGTGATTTTATGTACTCCGTCGCAATCGGTCAGTTCCCCCTCGCCCTTTCCAAAGAAAAGAACTACGGACTTATCTTCATAAAGTTTTGGCGCAATCTTTTTCCCTGCTTTCAAAAAGCACTTATAACTCTTGATACCACCGTTATATACTCCTGGCAACAGTTCCACTTTTGCAAAACCATTTTCGTCAAACTGTGCTCTGGCTGCAATATCCCCCGCCTTTTCCACATAAAAATTCTTCGGATACTCTCGTTCCATTTTGATATCTCCTTTACTTCGTAGAAATTCAATGTTTTAATTTGTCTTCCAGCTTATCTCCCTTTGCCAAAGTAAGCATGAAATCTCGTTCCCTTGTATAATGTTCATACCATACATAGAACACTTCTTTTCCCGGATCTGCTACCAGACTATGATCGGGTCCTGCCGGTACAAAACTGAAATCGCCGCTCTTCTGAACAATCGAAGGCTGATGATCCACACAGAGGTGAAAATCCGAATCCCCCACACTGTAATTCCATTGAGCCACCGCAGGATGTCCCTTTTCATCCGTTCCTTCTCCCGTTGCCCGCACAACTCCCATCAATATCCGGCCCATCTGTCCTGGTCCAATTACCAGCCAGGACGTAGTATTTGGTCCCTTGCAATCTTGATCATAGATCTGTCCGTCTGTATATTTGAGGAAAAACGGAAGATGAATATGACTGTGAGCAAACCGCTCCTTATCCCAGGGATTCATTTCTACCACGCTCATGATAAATTCCATATCCTCTATCGCATGGATCGTAAAGGGATCCTGGTCAAAGTTCGGAAGATAAAAAGATAATTCTGTAATATTATGAGCTTCTTTCGTATCCGTTATATACCCACGTCCCTTGCCGAACATATATACCACGGTTTCCTCCCGGTACAAAGCAGGGCGAATCTCGCTTCCAGCTCTCAGAAAGCATTTGTAATTTCGAATACCTCCATCATAACTCCCGGCCAGCACTTCTGTCATAAAGAAGCCGTCTTCCTTATACTTTATGGTAATATCTTCATTCCTTGCAATAAAATATTTACTCATAATCTCTCCTTTACCCCTGTTCCTTCTCGTCCTTCGCCAGTTTCACAATGTAATCACCGGCTCCCCTGGTATACTGTTCGTACCACACATAAAACACTTCTTTTCCCGGTTGGGCAATCAGACTGTGATCCGGCCCCGCCGGAATAAATCTCCAGTCGCCGGCCTGCGTGCGCGTAGTTTCACCATCCACCGTCAAATCAAAATCCGAATTTCCCAGACAGTAATTCCACTGATGAACAGCCGGATGCCCCTTTTCATCCGTTCCTTCCCCTACTGCTCTTACCACTCCCAAAATGACATGTCCCAGTTGTTTGGGATTTAATACATGCCAGGATGTCGTATGGGCGCCTTTACAGTCCTGATCATAGCGAGGACATTTGCTGAGAGGCCGGAAATAGGGCAAACGCACATGAGAGCTTTGATAATCATCCCAGTCATAATCCTCCATATTCACTACAGATTTAATAAACTCCATATCCTCAAAGGCATGTATTTTATAAGGATTTTTGTCAAAATCCGGGAAGTAGAAACTGACCTCTTCCACGATATCATTGACGCCGTTTTGATCGGCAACATAGCCCCTCCCTTTTCCAAACATATAGATCACAATCTTATCCGGAAATAATTCTGGACGGATCTCTGATCCTGCTTTCAAAAAACCTTTATAATTGTGAATACTGCCATCGTGGCTACCTTCCAGAAGCTCTGTGATGGCAAATCCTTTTTCATCATAGATCTTTTCTATTTCATCCGCCCTTGCAATATAAAATTTGTCCATTTGTTTTACCTCTCTGTCGCACTGGTTTATAACGCCTTCGCCTCTCTTAAACGATAGTTCTGACACTGCAATCAACCGTAAATGCCGTCGTTGTAATCTTTAAAAATCTGTTGATATCTTTCCAGAAATTCTTCTCTTGTAGCGGCCCCCGCCACATATTTTGCCCAGTTTTCCTGCATATCTGTGTAGATGGAGGAGGGCATATAAACAAAAATATTTTCAACGCCTTTTCCTGCTTTATTGCAATCAATTACATCCTTGGCAATCGTCGGCAGATTATCCGATACTTCCAGACCCTGAATTGCCGTGGGGCTGCCCATGGTTTCCTGATGCCAGATTCTCGCCGTATCCGAAGATACCAAAAAGCTGACAAAATCTTTAGCACAAGCTACTTGATTCGGATCCTCATTCTTAGTTACACTGGCAGAGATCGAGGCAATTGCCATTTTATTCTTATTTGCATCATTTGATACCGGAAGAATATCCTGTTTTACATATTCCAGCATAGCCGGGTTAGCATTCTGGATATTAGGCGTCTCATAAGAACCTTCTCCCACTAACATGGCACACTCTTCCGCAAAAAACGCATTTCGGCAAGTCCACTTATCCGCAGAAACAGCGCCTTCCTGGGCAAAAGGAATCAAAATCTCTTCGTAAGTATCCAAAAGCTCTGTCATCTCTGGATCGTTGGCCAGATCTACATCTTCTCCTGCCATAAGCCGTTCCAATGTGGCCTTGCCGCCATCCGGCTTGTTGAGCAGCCAGTAGTTTCCCACATTATTAAACAAGTTCAGATAGGTCTCTGCCCAGGGAAGCATGAAAGGCTGAATTCCTTTAGCTTGTAAATCCTTACAATACTGAAGCAGTTCGTCTCTGGTCTGTGGCGTATGATCCCAGCCTGCCTCCTCCAAAATCCGAGTATTATAAAGGATTCCTGTCCCCTCTAGTACCATCGGCATTACTAGCATTCCATATTCGCCGTTTGTGCCATTGGCTATCTGTTCTTCTGTCAGCATGTCATAAGCCGCGCATCCCGTGCTGAGATCCTCACAATACTGCCACCAATCCTGTCTCCGAATTCCATATCCCAGATTAATAATATTCGGGAGATCACCGGCCGAAAGAGCGGATACCAACAAATCATCATACTTGTCAGAGCTAGGGAAGGTAGCTGTAATTTCTCCAATCTCCGGATGTTCTGCTTTATATGCCTCAATCAGAGTATCAAAATTATCTGTCCATTGTCCAAGTGGCAACATAATGGAAAGATCCACAGAGCCGGCCGGAAGACTTTTCACATCTATTGCTTCTTTTGTCGCCTCGCTCTCTGGCGCTTTTTCCTCACCTGCTGCTGTTGTCGTGTTGTCCGCCTTTGCTGCTGTCGTCTCCGTTTTGCTGTTTGAGGAGCCACCACATCCAGCCATCCCCGACATTGTCATAGCCGCCACCATCAACCAAACTACCATTTTTCTTCTTTTCATAACCTTTTCTCCTTTCCTGTAAATCCTCATTTATTTATAAATTTGATTACTCAAATCTATAGTTCTTACCCTTTTACCGCTCCCATCGTAGCGCTGCTCAATACCTGTTTCTGAGCAATGACAAAGAAAATAAACAACGGCAATATCGACAGTGTAACTGCTGCCACCGCAACATCCCAGGAAAACAGAGCTTCATTAAACAGCGACATCATTGCAATCTGAATAGTTCTTCTCTGTGGTTTTGTCAAAATAAATTGTGTCATCAGGTAATTATTCCAATATTTCAGAACCTCTAAAGACACAATGGTAAACATGGTTCCCTTGGTAAGAGGAAATACGATCTTCCAGTACAGATTCACCGGTGAACATCCGTCAATCACTGCCGATTCCTCGATCTCAATCGGCAAGGATTTCACTGCACCGGTAACTAAAAATACCGACATTGGCAGAGAAAAAGTCCAGTTGCTCATGATAACGCCCAAATAACGGTTCCCCAGATTCATAAGGCCAATCATCTTAGCAAAAGTAATCATGATGCACTGAAATGGCACGCTCATACCACAGAGAATCAATACGTAGCAAAGCTTGGTAAACCAGTTCTGATGTCTGGCTAACCAGTATCCCGTCATTCCACTTAAAACGACAGTTCCGATCGCTGAAAAAACCGTGACAATCAACGTATTAGAAAGTACCAGAGGATAATTCAGTCTCGTCCATGCTTCCTTGATATTATTCAAAGTAGCCTTCTGAGGAAACGCGGCAATGTTCGCGGCAATCTCCGGATATGGCTTAAAGGAATTCAATACTGTAAAATACAAAGGAATTAACACCAGCGTACAACTGAATACAATAAATATCAGAGCCAGAAATGTTCTCACTCTTTTATTTCGTTTCATTACAGACTCACCTCATTTCTGGAAGTTAATTTCATCTGACCGAAAGATACCATCAACAATACCAATATGAACAATACCGATTTCGCCGCCCCATAAGAAATCTGGTTGCTCCTAAAGGCTGTGGCGTAAATATTCATCATTACTCCTTCCGATGTCCGGTAAGGATTGCCGTTTGTCAGCGAAATGTTTGTATCATAGAGAAGCATGGCCCAGTTGATTGCAATGAACAGGCATCTTGTCGTTGTCCCTTTTAACAGCGGAAGGGTAATCGATTTCAGAGTTGTCCATTTTGACGCTCCGTCCACAGTCGCCGCCTCATAATAATCTTTGGAGATAGCAGCCAGACCCGAATTATAAATAATCATTAAATATCCAGAAAGCGACCATGTCATAACAATAACCAATGCCCAGAAAGAAGATTCCGGCGTGGTGAACCATTGCTGAGAAAACCAACGGATTCCAGTCCAAGTTCCAAACTGGACAAACACATTCTGAAAAATAAACCTCCACAAAAATCCCAATACCACTCCACCGATAATTCTCGGAGCATAAATCAATGCCCTCCAAAAATTTTTATATGGAATATCTCCAGAAAGCACATAGGCCCATGCAAATCCAATCAAATTGGAAATCACCACTACAAACACAGAAAATTTGATCGTAAACCAAAAAGAAGTCCAATAGGTTCCATCCTTAACGGCTCTTAAATAATTTTTGATTCCTATTATTTTAAATGTAGGATCGATACCGTTCCAGTTGGTAAAAGAATAGAAAATTTCACTCACCAAAGGAAAAAGAAACAACAGGGAAAACAGCAGCATCGTGGGTCCGACAAACAGCATATAATTGCCAACATCTCCTGGTTTTACCCTTCGTCTTCCAGATATTTTTTTGTTCATCTTACGGTATTCCCCCTTCATCACTGTCATTATGCCTAACTTATATGGATATTTCTCTTTTTTATAGTGATAGTTTACCATTCTTATATTTATATTCGTACATACAATTTTGACTTGAAAGGGGATTATTTTGACCTTTTTCACATGTCCTGGCGATATTGTGCCGGCGTCATACCCGTCACCAGTTTAAACTGCCGGGAAAAATATTTGGCATCGAAATATCCTACCTGATCGGCAATTTCCATTACCTGTAGATCGGTGGATTTTAGCAATTCCTTTGCTTTGCGAATCCGAATATTATTGAGGTATTTCGCCATTCCTACTCCCGTATGCTTTTTGAATGCTCTGCTCAGATAATCTTTATTCAAATGAAAATAATCTGCACATTCCTGTTGAGAAATCTTTCTCATATAATTAAGCTCAAGAAAATCCACGACCTTCGGCATCATCCCAGAAACATTCTGAATCTGTTTTCGGCTTTCTATCAATTCCGCAGTACTTTTTAAAAAATACTGATACATACGATTTAATGTGCCCTCCCAAGATCCCGTCAGGATATCACCAAAATTTTTGGCAGTTCCATTGAAAAACAATCCCTCATCCGTGATTTCCACAGCGCTCTCCCACTTCCTGTACATTTGAAAAAAGCC
>Ga0137307_103245_pt1 | contig 10074 bp, 10 predicted proteins | sample NAcewD2O_March_2_FD_97180 | JGI IMG/M metagenome (GOLD analysis project Ga0137307, IMG submission 97180) | Mouse cecal microbial communities from Vienna, Austria - N-Acetylglucosamine amended D2O_March | ecosystem: Host-associated > Mammals > Digestive system > Large intestine > Cecum | place...
TGCTGCAAGCCCAAGATAGAACTTTAGATTTTCATGTACACGAAAATTCCGATGAAATGTTTTACTGTATTGAGGGAGAGTTTGATATTGAATTTGAGGATGGATTGACACATTTATGCGAGGGAGATTTTATAATTATTCCCAAAGGAACGAAACACCGCCCCATTTGTAGAGCATTAGTTAAGTGTCTTTTGATTGAAGTTGAGGGGACTCTCAATAAAGAAAATACAGGAGGAATGTACAACGAGTAACAAAATACAACAGCGTCAAATATTAAATTTGTTGGAAAGAACAACATATCATCACAGAGCCAGACACACAGATGCAGAGCAGATGAACAAGTGAGTAATCACAGTTTGTCGGCTCTATTTTATTTCATAGGGTTTTAAGGCTAACGCCCACCAAATAAAAAAACGGCGTGTGGTGGGCGGTTCTGTTATGCCCGAAAAGACTTAACAGACACTCTCCAAACCTGTTTTGAAGTTTGGAGGGATTTTTTATGTCCTTTTTTCGGGCAGTTATTTATCTGCTCATACGAAGTAAAATCAATCCATACATAGTATATCGGGAACAGGCAGGTATTCCGTTAAAAAAATCCATATCCGTTCACAGGAACTTTGCACCCCAAAAGTAGAAGTCAAATTTCTACATGATAGATATATAATCTCCTTAAACCGTAAAGGTCAGACAGCCTTTGCGGTTTTTCTTTTGTCATTTTTTGTTGGAATGTGCCGCAAGACTGTTTCTGATATGCGGTGTCGTTCGCCGCCCTCTCCATCTGGATTTCAGCATTTCAAAAATTCAGATTGGAGGTATTAGCGGTGAAATACGCACCGAGAAAAGTATATATCAAAGAGAATGGCGGCTATGCGGAACTATCTTACACGGACTTCTGCCGCCGCAGGCAAATCGACCAGACCTATATGGACAAGCTGTTCATCCCCATTCAAGGCTGTTTGCTTGAGGTTGTGCGGGAACAGTACACAGAATTCTATAGGGACAAAGAGAGGTGGCGTTATCTTCAGAAACTGGATACAAGGAACAGCCTGCTCTCATTGGAGGGATTTACAGACAGTGAGGGTAATGTTCTTGACTTCATTGTTGATGAAGCGGTGGACGTTTCGGAAACCGTTATCCATGCAGTAATGGTGGACAGGCTGAAAGCTGCCCTGCCCTTATTGTCGGACGGTGAGCAGGCATTGATACGGGCAATCTTCTTTGATGGACTTTCCGAGCGGGAAGTCGGGTTAAGGTTAGGATTGACCCAGAGCGTTGTGAACAAACGCAAAGCCAAAATCCTTGCAAAGCTAAGAAAAATAATGGAAAGCTAAATTTTATGGCGTTCAGCCCCCCTTGTTTTTTCCTTTGGGAAAATGAGGGGGCTTTTCACCGCCCTCTTAATCTTGGATTTACCTAAATCCCGATTGGAGGAAATGAAAGATGGCATACAACCACGGACGAGAGGACAGGAAATGGCGTATCTGGAAAGAAGCGGAGGAAAAGGTTCTGCGTGAGTGCGGCGTTGATGAAGCAACCATTGAGCAAATCCGTACAGACGACAGGGCGGATTTTAATTCCAACAGGCGGTTTTACCGTTGGTCAAGCGACCTTGGGGAGTACCTTGAGGGCATGGAGGACAGGGAGCGGCAGACGGAGGTTAAGACGGTTACTGATTTACTGGACGAGATTGAGAGTGAAAATCTCTACCTTGCATTAGTCACAGTGGATAGACGCACTTTACAAATCGTCCTGCTGAAAATGCAGGGATATTCCACAAAGGAGATTGCCCCGATTGTGCATTTAACGGCAGGGGCTATTTATGCAAGGTTAGACCATTTGCGGAAGAAGCTGCGGAAAATTTTATAACAATGCAGCCTTCCTTTCAGTGGGATGTTGGGTGAGAGGTCAATGGCTTCTCACTCATTCATTATATAGGGCATATCCCTTTATGTTCTCTAATGGAATTTTACAGATGTTATATTTCAAGAGAACACAATATATAAATCATGTTACACTAAATATGACTGCCTATGCCAACTCATAGACAGCCTTTGTTTAAAAATCATTTTATAATTCTAACAAGTCCGAATATATTTTTCTTCTTGCAGTATTAGATTTATTAGTGAAATTCACGGTGTTGTACCATTCTATTAATTTATCTTTTTCTTTGCTAGTGATTTTATCTTGATGGTAAACAAAGTATCCTATCAAATAATTTATATAGTCAGCACGATTATGTTTCTTTAAATCGTTATCTTCAACAAATTGAAGTGCTTTATCTAATGCATCTAATGTTATTTTAAAACATTCTTGAAGCTGCTCTGGTTTTAATTTACAGAGTTGAGAATCTTTTGCATCTGATGACATGGTTGAAAAATTGTTTGCATGTTTATCAGAAAAAAGCAGTTCATACGAAGGGTTTAAGGCAGCAATAGGATATGAAACATGGGTTTTCTGAGGTTTAAAGTAATCATATCCATATTCTCCAACTTTATTCCCATATGGATGTATATATTGGGTATATATATCAAGTCCATGAGCTTTTAATTTTGAAAATCTCATTTGAATAATACTAACTCGACTTCCTGCATTGTTTAAAACCTCAAACCAATTAATTTGATCCTCTTCTGATAGGTCAGTAGCAAAATTTATGGTGTACTGGTAGGTTTTAATTTTACCTCGAATTTGTAAGAGTGAACTAAGTACGCTTGAGAGAGAACTATGTTGGTTCGTATAATCAATTAACATAGACTCATCCTTGTTAAGTAAAATTCCAACGGGAATTTGATTTCTGCGGACACTTTCAGTATTTATAATAAATTCTCCTTTGCCTAAATCTAAAACAACATTTTTTAAATCGGGATGATTGCAATAGGCTTTATAATTGGTGGTCAATCGTTGCTGTCCATCTACAACAGACATTTGCCCTCTTAAAATGTTTTGCAACAACTCTCGGTCAATAAAAGAAACTTGGGGAACAGCATATTCTGGGTCAGTATTATTGATAATATTTATCGAAATAGCTGATATTGGAGATTTGCTAAGAAGTTGGTAATTAAGCAATTCAACGCATTTTTTTAAAGTCCAACTCAAATCTCTTTGGTATAAAGGTAAGGTCAATTCATTCTTTTCTATGTTTTCACAAAGGGTAAAAATATAGTCTTGTCTACTGTTTTTTGTTGGATTAATATTTGCAGCGGCTAACAATTGTTTATTAACATTCATATAATATCCTTTCTGCTGCTAAAAGTAGCAGCTATATATATTTATCCTAAATTTAACATATAATTACAAATATGTCAAGTGCAGCTACATACTTTTGCTTGAAATGTAATTGAAACTACCCGAAGAAAAATATTTGTTGGCGGGTATTTATTTTCAAAAAATCAAAATGCCATGTCTAAAATTACACTTCCTTATCGGCTACTAGGTGAGAGGTAAACCCCTCCGCCCTTTTTTATTGCCACAAAATAGATGTAATAGATTATTGTTCCTTGAAAACTTCACAGCAGCCACCAGAGGGATACCCGTCGCAGAGGACAGCAGAGCCACGATAAGAGCCTACCCTTTGCTCAATCCGTGCATAGCACTGGTAGTAGAGAGAACGCCGCCCAAATGGGTGTGGAACTGTATAGACTGACTGCATTACATACCCTTGCTTTTTTGCAGGGGTAAATAAATTTAAGGAGGACAAATGCCTATGTGCAACAAAACAAACCGAAAACGGAGGGAGGGATTCTGTGCAGCAGTTGCAGACGGTGGATGCCGATACACTCCTTTATGAGCCGCTTGAAAAACCGTCCTTTGTGGTGGACGGTCTGATACCCACGGGCTTAATCCTGTTCTGCGGTTCACAGAAAATTGGAAAGAGCTGGCTCATGTTAAAGCTCTGTCTTTGCGTGTCACAGGGAATCTCCTTATGGGATATGCCGACACAGGAGGGCGATGTGCTTTACCTCTGCCTTGAGGACACATTCTGCCGCATACAGGGCAGGCTGTTCCGCTTGACGGACGAAGCCAGTAGTCGGCTTCACTTTGCCGTGGCGAGCGATAAGCTGTCAGACGGTCTTATCGTGCAGTTGGAGGACTATCTGAAAGAATATCCAGACAGCAGGCTCATTGTCATTGACACTTTGCAGAAAATCCGCACCGCTTCTAAAGACAATGCCTATGCAAGCGACTATGGGGACATATCCCTTATCAAAGATTTTGCCGACAGGCACTCTCTGGCAGTTGTGGTTGTCCATCACATTCGAAAGCAGAATGACAGCGACGTGTTCAACAAGGTGTCTGGCACGACAGGGCTGACGGGGAGTGCAGACGCTACTTTCGTTCTGGAAAAGGAGAAACGTGCGTCCGATGCCGCCAAGCTGTATGTGACAGGCAGGGACACGCCCTATCAGGAGTTTACGCTCCGTTTCCGTGATTGCAGTTGGGAACTGATGGAGCGTAAGGAGCAGGAGCAGCTTGCAAAAGAAACGATACCAGATGTCCTTTTTCGGTTAGTGGATTTTATGCAGGACAAGAAGGAATGGTCTGGGACAGCCACAGAGTTATTGGATGCTCTGGGGGAAACGGAAACAGCGGCAAACGTCTTGACGAAGTGGATGAACGAGTACCGCCTTGATTTCCTGCTTGAAAACCATATCCGTTATGATTTCAGCCGCAGGAGCAGCGGGCGGATGATTTCCTTTGCTGTTGTCAACGACATTTAAACCTATATGACATTGGCGGCTCTGTCTTATGCGTGACGGTCATGACGGTTATGACGGTGGTTTTGGGATACCCCCTGCCATCGTCACCGTCACAGGGAATGTATGCGGAATCGGCGGCTCTGCCCGAAGTGTGGCAGCTATGACGGTTATGGCGTTTGTTTTGGGACATCCTGCCGCTGCCACCCTTCGGGAGAACACCCCATAAACGCAAAATGCAGGCGTGGGATTTACTCGCCCCCCTTCGGCTCGTAAAGCCACCCCTGCGGTCAGAAAAATCCTCAGATTTTTCCGACTGCGTTTACAGGGTGTAACACACTACACTTTGCCCTGCAAAGTCGTGTGCCAGACGTTCCCTCTGGACTCCCTTATGGCAGGGCTTCGCCCTGCTTATCCTACGCTTTCCGCTTCGGATAAAAGGATGGCGGCATGACGGTTACGGCTCTTTTGAGGGGTATCCCAAAATCACCGTCACAACCGTCATGACCGTCACCCAGAGGAAGATTACCCGCCGAAAGAAAGGAGGAATTTCATTATGCCTTATGCAATCCTGCGTTTCCAGAAACGCAAGGCAGGAGGCGTTGCGGCTTGCGAACGCCATAACGAGCGGAAGAAAGAAGCCTATAAAAGCAACCCAGACATTGACATGGAACGCTCGAAAGATAACTACCATCTTGTGAATCCGCCACAGTACACCTACAAAAAAGAGATTAACCGAATGGTAGCTGAAGCAGGATGTAAGGTACGCAAAGACAGCGTGATGATGGTGGAAACGCTCATCACCGCATCGCCAGAATTTATGAATCAGCTATCACCCGAAGAACAGAAAGCGTATTTTACGATGGCTCTTGACTTCATTTCGGAGCGTGTGGGAAAGAAAAATATCCTCTCCGCTGTCGTCCATATGGACGAGAGAACGCCCCATATGCACCTCTGTTTTGTGCCGCTTACGCCAGACAACAAGCTGTCAGCGAAGTCTATTTTAGGCAATCAAAAGAGCCTGTCCGAGTGGCAGACCGCCTACCATGAGCGGATGTCCGCACGGTGGAATCAGCTTGAACGAGGACAGTCCGTGGTGGAAACCAAGCGGAAGCATATCCCCACATGGCTCTATAAGTTAGGCGGCAGGCTTGATAAACAGTATGAGGAAATCGTGTCTGCCCTCTCCGACATCAATGCCTTTAATGCAGGAAAGAAGCGTGACAAGGCTCTGGAACTGATTGCGGCATGGCTGCCAGACGTGGAGAAATTCTCTAAGGAAATCGGCAAACAGCAGGCGTATATCGACAGCCTGAAAGAGAGAATCGGGCAGGAATCCGACTATGCGGGGCGTATGCGTAATGAAAAGTACGAACAGGAACTAAAGGTACAGAAAGCCAACCAGAAGATATTTGAATTGCAGAGAACCAATGAGCAGATGGGGCGGCTGCTATCAAAAATCCCGCCAGAAGTATTAGAGGAATTGCAGCGGACAGGCAGAACCAGAGCAAAAGAAAGGTAGGAATGTGAATGAAGAAACAGGATTTTAAGGTATTAAAGACCATAGATTTATACCCATTTCCCGACAATCCGTTCCATGTGGTGGAGGATGAGATGCTGTCAGAATTAGCGGAAAGCATTAAGGAGTTTGGAATCGTAACGCCGATAATCACACGCCCGAAAGAGGATGGGAACGGTTATGAAGTGATTGCAGGTCAGCGGCGTGTCCGTGCTTCCGAGCTTGCAGGGATAAATACAGTGCCCGCTTTTGTCCTGCCCTTAGACCGTGACCGAGCCATCATCACCCTTGTAGACAGCAATTTACAGCGTGAAAATATCCTGCCAAGCGAGCGGGCATTTGCTTACAAAATGAAATCCGAAGCCATGAAAAGTCAGGGTTTCCGCACAGACTTAACCTCGTCACAAGTTGGGACGAAGTTGCGGACGGACGATAAAGTGGCACAGGGCTTCGGCGTGGGCAGGATGACCGTACAGCGTTTTATACGATTGACGGAGCTGATACCGCCGATTTTGCAGATGGTGGACGAGGGGAAAATCGCCCTCACGCCTGCGGTGGAGCTGTCTTTTTTGAAGAAAGGCGAGCAGGAAAATCTGTTTACCACGATGGAAAGCGAGGAAGCAACGCCCTCACTCTCACAGGCACAGCGGATGAAACAGCTAAGCCAGAGAGGGCGGCTTGATATGGATACGATATTTGCGATTATGACGGAGGAAAAGGGAAACCAGAAAGAAACCTTGAAAATTAACACGAGCAAGTTGAAAAAATACTTCCCGAAAAACACAACGCCGAAGCAGATGGAGGACACCATCATCAAACTTTTGGAGCGTGAATTGCAAAGGAAACGGAGCAGGGACAGCCGCTAATTTTCTGTTTTCGGTTAGTAAATACAGAGCATTGGAGTAAAGAAAAAATAGAATCGAGGTAGAGAATGAAAGAAATCCAGTATGAGATTGTAAAGGAAATCGCTGTATTGTCTGCGAGCGACAGCGGTTACACAAAGGAAATTAACCTTATCTCATGGAATGGGAAAGAGCCGAAATATGACATTCGCAGCTTCTCCCCAAACCGTGAGAAATGCAGCAAGGGTATCACATTGAACGCTGATGAAGCGGTGGCACTCCTTAAAGCATTGCAGAAAGAAGCAGACAGCGGGGATTGATTGTATTTAATTTGCAGGGTGGGGAGCGTTTTAATTTGCTCCAATCCCTGCCATAAGAGCAAGAGGAAAAGGGATTTTTAAGGAAAGGAAGAGGTAAGTATGGGCAAGGGCGAGGATAAGAAAGCAACTGAAAAGAGAAAACGTATTATGCCAAAAGCACCAGTGCAGATGATAATCAGCCGTGAATATGTCGGCACAGACTGTTACAGAAGCATTTATCCCGATTATCTTCGAGGATATTCGTAAGAAGATTGCCGAAGATGACACCTTCGACAATGAGGGATTATCCGCTTAGAATGTACGCAATGTAACATGAAAACAGATAGGACAGATACGGAGGTTTTACTATATGACAGGAATAAGAACGGAGAATAAGGTTTATGAAGTCGGCATTTACTGCCGCTTGTCAAAGGACGATGGCACGGATAACGAGAGTGCGAGCATCGCGACACAGAAATCCATCCTCACGGATTATGTGAAAAAGCAGGGATGGCATCTGGCAAAAACGTATGTGGACGATGGGTACTCTGGTACAAATTTCCAAAGACCAAGCTTTCAAAATATGATAAAAGACATTGAAAACGGACTGATAAACTGCGTGATTACGAAAGATTTATCACGTCTGGGGAGAAATTACCTTGACTGCGGCTTATATCTGGAAGTCTTTTTCCCAGAGCATAACGTGAGGTATATAGCGGTCAATGACGGCGTGGACACGCTCAATAAATCGGCAATGGACATCACGCCATTCCGAAATATCCTAAACGAAATGTATGCCGCCGATATATCGGTCAAGATAAAATCGGCGTACCGTGCAAGGTTTCAGCAGGGGAAATTCATGGGTACGACAGCACCCTACGGCTATGTCAAAGACCCTGCCGACCACAACCATCTGCTGATAGATGATAAGGTTGCCCATGTGGTAAGGGAGATATTCGACCTCGCGTTAGCAGGCAATGGAATCGCCAAAATCCGCAAGCACATCAACAGACAGCATATCCTACGCCCTGCCGCTTATGCGGCGGAGCAGGGGGCAACAGGCTATGAGCGGCACTTTGAAGATAACGAGGAAAACCGCTATATCTGGAGCGAGAACAGCGTAAGGAATATTTTAAGAAGCCCGATATATGCGGGAAACCTTGCAGGCTACAAGCGGATTGCCGCCAACATGAAAAGCAAGAAACGCCCCTCTAAGCTGCCCGAAGAATGGGAAGTGATACCCGGCACCCATGAGGGCATAGTCACACAAGAAGAATTCGATACTGTCCAACAGCTTATGACGAGCCGCAGGCGGGAACAGAACGCAGGGGGATTTGAGAATATTTTTGCAGGTGTTATTAAGTGTGCAGACTGCGGCTATGCTCTGCGGGCGATGAACGCTAACAGGAGGAAACGCCCCGACATTATCGACTGCGTACTGTATTCATGTAATAATTATGCCAGATATGGGAAAAGCGAATGTACTCCCCACAATATCGAAGCGAGGGATTTATTCAGTGCCGTGCTTGCCGACATCAACCGCTTTGCAGATATGGCGGTGAATGACGAGCGGGCGGTGAGGGCGATTGAAAAGCGGCTCACGGAAACAGACCAGAGCAAAGCAAAAGCAATGGAGAAAGAACGGAAAAAGCTGAACAAACGCCTTGCAGAGCTTGACAGGCTGTTTTCCTCTCTCTATGAGGATAAGGTCATGGAGCGTATCACCGAGCGGAATTTTGAGATGATGTCGGGGAAATACCAGAAAGAACAGCTTGAAATCGAATCACGGTTAAGGGAAGTGACAGAAACGCTCAATGAAAGCTATGAGAAATCGCAGGGAATCCGTGACTTCCTCTCCCTTATCCGCAACTACCAAGGATTAAAGGAACTGGACGCAACGATTGTAAACGCCTTGATAGACAAGATACTTGTTTCGGAACGTGAAAAATCAGCAGACGGAACAGTTAGACAGGAAATCAGGATTTACTATAAATTCATCGGCTTTGTCGGTGAATTACATATCACACCAACAAAGCGGTGGACAGCATTAAAGCCGAAGAATTGTACAGTGTGCAGTGTTGAATACGTCCCCCGCTCCGCAATATCGAAGTATTGTCCAGAGTGCAGGGGAAAGATAAGAAAGGCTCAAGGGACAGAAACGAAACGCAGGAGCAGGGAACGAAGCAGACAGGCATGTATTGAACTGTCCGCAAAAAATGACCGACTGAAATCACTTAGAAATAAGAATGAGCTGTCAGAACTTAAATCTCGAAATCAAGGGAGAATTACCCTTGCCACACGGAATCGACGCTGATGATGGCATATCAAAGCCGTAGGCGGTGTGCGGGATAATACTTCACTATGCGGGGCGGCTGTATCCGCCCACGTATAAAGCGTGAAGAAGTCGTAACTTGATGTCCTAAGTCCTTATGGATATGGAATATATAGTGCGGTCTTCCGAAGACTATGGTTACACGCAGAATAAGCTATGCAGCATCGTAAGAGTGAACGGCATCCGAAAGGGTGAAAGATTAGGGAAGAATGTGCCGCTGGTTTTTCGGTACATTCCTGCATGGGTGGAATACCGTGCAGAATACACGGCAACTATGATTCAAAGTGTATTTGTCCCTACGGTGTAAGGTAGCAGCCTAAGGTCTTCAAGCGGTTAAATCTGCAAAAGGATAGAGATTTAGGAACGTTTGAGAGCCTGTATTGGAGCTGTA
>Ga0137307_103250_pt1 | contig 10050 bp, 7 predicted proteins | sample NAcewD2O_March_2_FD_97180 | JGI IMG/M metagenome (GOLD analysis project Ga0137307, IMG submission 97180) | Mouse cecal microbial communities from Vienna, Austria - N-Acetylglucosamine amended D2O_March | ecosystem: Host-associated > Mammals > Digestive system > Large intestine > Cecum | place...
CATTGCCATAGCGCTTGCGGAGCCAGGGATAGAATTTGTCCAGAGTATTTCGGTTCGGACGGCCAGAGAGGCATTTGAAAATCGGAAGCCAGAGCTGCTCATATTGGATATCAATCTGCCGGATGGAAGCGGATATGAATATCTGAGATGGGTTCGGGAGCGGTCGCAGATACCGGTATTGATCCTGACAGCGAATGATATGGAGATTGATGAGATCAAGGGACTTACGTTGGGAGCGGACGACTATATGACGAAGCCGTTCAGTCTTGCGGTGCTTCGGGCGCGGATCAAAGCCCTGGTCCGGCGCGGACAGGCACAGAAGGAGAGTGTCTATGCGGAAGAGCCGTTTCGATTTGATTTCGGAGGACTTGTATTTGCCAAGGATGGCAGAGAGATAGCGTTAAGTGTGAATGAACAGCGGTTGCTGCGGCTTCTGGTAGAGAACCGGGGAAGGGTGCTGCCCCGGAGTACGCTGGTGGACAGGCTGTGGAGCGACGGAGGAGAGTATGTAGACGAGAATGCGCTGTCTGTTACGGTGAACCGGCTTCGAAGCAAGCTGGAGGATAAGAAGGATGGGTATTCATTTATTCAGACCATATATGGGCAGGGGTATATGTGGAGGAAAGAAGCGGTGTGATATGTTCGGACGAAAGACGTTAGACAGAGTGGAGCATATGTTAGATGAAGCAATCGCGGGGAATTTCCGGGAATCGGATTATGATGAGACACATTTATCGAAGCTGGAGTCCAAGTGGAAGCAATATCTGGGGATGTCGGTACTGACCAGAGAGAATATGGAGAAGGAAAAGGAGAATGTCAAGAGCCTTGTGTCAGATATTTCCCATCAGACGAAGACGCCCATGGCAAATATCCAGTTATATGCGGAGCTTCTAAGAGAGAATCTTGAGTCGGGGCCGGACTTTGCGCAGAAGAGCCAGAATCTTAAGCTGCTGAATGAGATCGGCGTACAGGCGAAGAAGCTTGATTTTCTGATACAATCATTGACGAAGCTGTCGCGCCTTGAGAGCAATATTGTGGAGGTGAGGCCGGTCAGGCAGAAGCTATCGGAATTAATCGGAGCCGCCATACAGGATGTGAGGCTTAAGGCAGAACACAGGGAGATAGAGATCATCAATACCTACGGCGGAACGGGCAGCGCAGCTTACGATATGAAGTGGACGAAGGAGGCGCTGGGGAATGTACTGGATAACGCGGTGAAATATTCTCACTTTGGCGGCAGTATCCGCATATCCGTCGCGGAGTATGAACTGTATGCGGCGGTCTCGGTGAAGGATGACGGGATCGGCATCAGGGAGGAGGATACGGCGAAGATCTTCGGCAGATTCTACCGGGCGGAGGAAGTACAGCAGGAGGACGGTGTGGGGATCGGGCTGTATCTGACCCGGGAGATATTGCGGAAAGAGAACGGTTATATCAGGGTGAAATCCAAACCGGGAAATGGGTCTGAATTTGTAATGTATCTGCCAAGGGAGGCGGAGGAATTCTTTCACAAGTGTTAGATTTCAGTAAGACTCTGGAAAGACCGGTAAGCTATGATTATGGGGAAGCAGTACAAGGGCCGTGTTACCAAGAGCTGCGTGTAAGGAGGTATCAGAATGAATGTATTGCAAACCGATAATCTGAAGAAATATTACGGAACAGGAGAGAATCAGGTCAGGGCGTTGGATGGCATTGACCTTACGGTGGAACAGGGAGAATTCCTTGCGGTTGTTGGAACCAGCGGGAGCGGGAAATCAACTCTTCTGCATATGCTTGGCGGGTTGGACCGCCCTACGTCCGGGAAGGTGTATGTGGACGGCAAAGACATATCCGGATTGAAGGATGACGCGCTATGTATATTTCGGAGAAGGAAGATAGGATTCGTATTCCAGAGTTTTAATCTGGTGCCTGTGCTGAATGTGTATGAGAACATTGTATTTCCGGTTGAACTGGACGGAAATGAGATTGACCGGAATTACGTGGAGCGTGTGATCAGCGTCCTTGGCCTTAAGGATAAGCTTGACAGTCTGCCGTCCCAGTTGTCGGGCGGTCAGCAGCAGAGGGTCGCCATTGCGAGAGCGCTTGCTTCCAAGCCTGCCATCCTTCTTGCGGATGAACCTACCGGGAATCTGGATTCTAAGACCAGTCAGGATGTGCTTGGACTTCTTAAGGTGACCGGGGAGAAATTCGGGCAGACCATTGTGATGATCACCCACAATGAGGAGATCGCGCAGCTTGCCGACCGTATTATCCGCATCGAGGATGGCAGGATCGTCAAAGGCGGTGAGAAGGATGCGTAAGGTGAAGAATCATAAGGTGATCCGCCGGATCGCCGACCGGACGAGGAAGGCGGGAAAGGGACGTAATCTTATAGCGGTTCTGGCAATCGCGCTGACAACGGTGCTGTTTACGACGGTATTCACGGTCGGCGGGAGTATCGTCACGAAGCAGCAGGAGGCAGCTATGCGCCAGGTGGGAGGAACTTCCCATGCAAGCTATAAATATCTGACACAGGAGGAGTATGATATTGTCAGGAAGGATGAGAAGCTAAGGGAGGTGTCCTTCCGGATCCAGGTTGGGGATGCGGTCAACGAGGATCTGGTGAAGCTACGCACGGAGGTGGGTTACTATGAAGATCTGGATGCCAGGATGAGCTTCTGTTATCCAGAGACCGGTCGTATGCCGCAGAAAGAAGATGAGATCGTACTGAGCGACCTTACCCTTCGTGCCCTTGGGATTCCTTGTGAGATCGGAACGAAGGTGCCGCTGTCCATTCGGGTAAATGATGTGGTCCATGAGGATATTTTCACATTGTGCGGCTATTTCCAGGGTGATCCTATTGCAAGGTCGCAGGTTGCGGCGGTATCAAGGGCATATGCGGACCGGGTGGCGCCTACGCCGAAGACTTCCGTGATGGATACGGATATCGACGGGTCGGACTATGCGGGCAGAATCACGGCGGATTTTAATTTCGCATTCGGCTTCAATCTGGGGAAACAGGTGGCAGAGCTGTCCAGGCGGTGCGGATTCCCGGAGGATGCGCCGGCAGGGATCAACTGGGCCTATATGGGGGAAGAAGCGAATCTGGAACTGCTGCTGTTAATCGTCGGTCTTCTCTTGATGATACTGGCATCCGGTTACCTGATTATTTACAATATCTTCTATATCAATATCTATCAGGATATCCGTCACTACGGCCTGTTGAAGACGATAGGTATGACAGGCAGGCAGCTTCGCCGCATGGTATACCGTCAGGCGTATATGCTGTCGCTGTATGGGATACCTGCGGGGCTTGTGATCGGCGTCCTGGTGGGGAAGATCATGCTTCCGGTCGTTATGGGGAATTTTGACTTTACGGCATCAGAAGATACAGAGATTGAGCTGAAGGTACGGGTATTCGCCGGGGCGGCGGCATTCGCCTTCCTTACGGTTATGATAAGCTGTATCAAGCCATGCCGGATCGCGTCGAAAGTGTCGCCGGTGGAGGCAGTACGGTATACCGAAGGGCAGGATACGGGGAGTAGAAGACAGAAGGCAGGGCAGGGCAGGAAAGCCGTTAAGAAGACAAGACGGGTGAATCCAAGAGCGCTTGCCGCACAGAATATCAGACGGAACCGTAAGAAGGTGGTGATCGTGGTGGCTTCCCTGTCTATGGCGCTGGTCCTGCTGAACAGTATCTATAGTCTGATCCGGGGATTCGATATGGACAGATTCGTTTCGGGGAAGGTGCTCAGTGATTTCTCTGTCTCAGACGCTACGTTAGATAACTTCTCGGTAACCAAGGAATCGATCGTAACGGATGGTGTGACGGCGGATTTTCTAAGAGATCTGGAGAGACAGGAGGGAATGGAAGAGATCGGGAATATCTACGTGAAAGAGATTGACCCGGTGATCAGTGAGGAGAATTATGCGTTGATCGAGGAGCGGATCTTCGATAATCCCAAGGCACAGGCAACCATGGAATGGAAGTTCGGAGATGATCCGGAATTGCTTGATTACTACAGAGAAGAGCATTATATGGACGGGAAGGTATATGGCATCAGTGAGTTCGTGATGAACCTGCTTGAGAACCCAGGAGGAGAGCTTGATTGGGAGAAATTCAATTCCGGAGATTATGTGATCGCGTCCAGATTCGATACGATTGAGGAAGAGGGGATTGATTTCTTCCTGCCAGGTGAGAAGGTGACGGTGTATAACGAAGCGGGTGAAGGACGGGAGTATGAGGTGCTTGCGTCGGCAGATATGCCGTATGCCTGCGGCTTGCAGTGGTTTGGCACATGTGACTGTGATTATTTCCTGCCGGAGGGGGAGTATCTGGACCTTATGGGGGAGCAGCAGCCGATGCGGACGCTCTTCAATGTAACACCAGAGCAGGAAGCGGATATGGATGAGTGGCTGTCCGATTATTGTGAGAATGTCGATCCGGCGCTCTTATATACGTCTAAGGCGAAGATTGTGGATCAGTTTATGGAATTTAAGAACTTATTTGCACTGACGGGAAGCTTGCTGGCTTTTATCCTGGGATTGATTGGTGTGCTGAATTTTATCAATACGATCGTTACGTCTGTTCTGTCGAGAGAGCAGGAATTTGCCATGATGGAGGCCGTTGGCATGACCGGAGGGCAGCTTAGGAGGATGCTGTGCTTTGAGGGAGGATATTACGCCCTGTATACGGGGATTCTCTCGGTGATCCTGTCGGCTGCGGTCAGTGTATTGGTGGTGAAGCCTTACGGGGATGAGATGTTCTTCTTTCGCTGGCATTTCACGCTGATGCCGCTTGCGCTGTGTCTTCCGGTGCTGCTGGCGGTGGTGCTCTTGGTGCCGGCGGCGTGCCACAGGAGCATGAACCGGGTCAGTGTGGTGGAGAGGATGCGCCAGACTATCCACTAATTCATTCCCGCAAACTGTACGCATCGCTTTGCAGGATAATCTGTCGCAACTGTTTAATACCGGTCATGCAAGGTGAGCTGGATGCAATCTACTGGTAACGTTTATTGAGTGAGAAGCCGCGCCCGCGTACTTCGCTTACCCGGCTGACGACGATGAAGCTCTCGGGATCAATATTGTGAATGATTTTCTCCACCTTAGGCAGTTCCCGGTTCGAGATGATACTTAAGATAACGGGGGAGGGGTTATGCAGGTAGCCGCTCTCTCCGTTCAGTATAGTAACACCGCGGTCAATCTGTGTCAGGATTGCATCTCGGATCGCGTCTGAATTTGCGCTTATCACTTTGACTTCTGTCCGGGTCTCACCCATGAGCAGCATTTTGTCCAGCACGATCGTATAGATCAATACCAATACGACTCCATACAGAATATTTTCAGCCGGACGGAAGATTGCCTGTGACAGCAGGATGCATACGTCGAAAGCGTACATGCTGACAGAGACAGGGATACGCAGTGTCTTGTGGAGCACTAATGGAGGTATGTCCATACCGCCGGTGGAAGCACCGGAGCGGATTACGATCCCAAGCGCTATTCCGATTCCAAGCCCGGAGAAGAGTGTGCACAGCAGGATATCCTGAGTGAGTATATAGTCTCCCAGTATCCGGTCCAGGAGTTCTAATGATAACGGATATAAGAAGGTGCTTGCGAGCGTGGTGACGGCGAAGGACTTCCCCAGGATGAAGAAGCCAAGAGCCAGCATCAGGATGTTGAATGCAAGGACGAACCAGGAGATCGGAAGGTCTGTCAGGTGGTTGACAGTCAGTGCGATTCCGGTGGTTCCGCCGGACACAAGGCCTGCCGGGAGCAGGAAGAGCTTAACCGTCAGAGCGTACAGGAAATTCCCGATGATTACGGAAATGAGTGATAAGAATGTGTTCATAATAATATGTTCCTCCCATAAAAAATACGCCTGTCAGGGATTTTCCCTAACAGACGTGGATCAAGGCATTTCGCCTAATACGGTATCTATGATATGAAAAAATATTGAAAATGTCAAGATGGTTTATGGAAATAGATGCGGGAATGAAATAATTAGGTCAAATAATGAAGCAGCGAACAGATATATAATATGGGAGTTGAATGGGATGGATAGAAACAGAGAATCTATAGAAACTATGTTATTTTTCTTAGTGGCATATGGTATATGCTGGGGTATTGGCATTTTAAATTATTATGATGAATTTATGAGCGGATATACGATGGCTCTTTTTATGATGACATTGCCGGCTACAGGAGTTTCTGTTGCCAAATTGTATAGAAATGTAAGAAATGATGAGAATAGAAGGATTCATTTGATATATGTGGGATGTTTTGTTGGTTTTGTGTTTCTTATGTTTCTTAGAATCGGAGGTATTATAAGTGAGGCTTTTTTGGAGATGGTCACAAATTATATATTGCTGCCAATAGTATCTGTACTGCTTTTTATATTTGCATTGTTGGACGGAGGCGCACTTAGTGTCGGAAGGAATTGGAAAGAGGTGCGGCGGGTATTGCTGATATTTATGATTTCTTTGATTGTAGGAGGAATTATTTCCGGTATAGGAACGTCGAACATTGATTTCCTATTTATAGCAACGCTTCCGGTCAGCTATGTATTCTTCTTTCTGCAGGGGGCTGCATTTTTTGGAGAAGAGTATGGATGGAGGGGATTCCTGCAGGAGAAGATGCAGAGAAGATTCGGTAAGAGAGCAGGAGTTGTTTTGTTAGGAGTTATATGGGAGATCTGGCATATGCCGATCTGGTTCAGTGTCTATCGGGTGGATGGTCTGGGGTTAGTGTTAAGATTATTCTCTACAGTGAGTTTTGCAATAATCATAGGATACGCTTATATGAAATCAAATAATGTGTGGGTGTGTGCTTTTATGCATTATTCTATTAATTTGTTTGCAACTGTTTTCCCAGGAAATGCCAATAGTTATGATCTTAATGCGGGGCATATTACGTGGGCCAGAATTGCGGAGGTTCTGCTTCTGTTCATTGTTTTTTCTTCATTCTTATGTACAAAACCATATAGAAAATAATCAAAGGGGATGCTGTAGAATCATTGTGATTTACGGCATCCCTCTTGTATATAATTCTTAACAGGCAAGCGCCGCCCCGATCGCCCCCGCATATCTGGCAAGCGGTGTGGTTGTTACCGGTGCGTTCAACGCTTTTGACAGGCGTTCAATCATATAATCATCCTCACACAATCCGCCCGTCAGGAAATACTTATCATTCGGAACCTGCGCAAGAAGCGATACGACCTTATTGACGACAGATTCAATGACACCGAATGCAATGTCTTCTCTCGGCGTCTCTTTTCCGATCAGGCTGATAACCTCTGATTCGGCGAAAACCGTGCACATGGAGCTGATGGTGATCTCATTGCCGTTTCGCGCAAGTGCGGAGAGTTCTTCCGGTGTGACTCCGAGACGGTTGGTCATGACCTCCAGGAATTTGCCTGTTCCTGCGGAGCATTTATCGTTCATGACAAATTTCATGATGCGCCCGTTTTTCAGAGAGATGCCTTTTGTGTCCTGGCCGCCGATGTCAATAACAGTGCCGTTTTCCCCGAAAAGGAAATGAGAACCCTTCCCGTGGCAGGTGATCTCCGTTACGATATTGTCGGCATAGGGTACGGATATCCGCCCGTAACCGGTGGCGACATAAGTTGTATTTTCTTTTGTGATTCCTTCGGCTTCCAGTGTAGTATAGATCGTATCTGCGACTTTCCGGCTGCTGAATCCGGTGTCCAGCAGCAGCGTTTTGATCACTTCATTATCTTTGATCACGGCCGCTTTTGCGGCGCTGGAGCCGATATCTATTCCTACTTGATACATTTTATCCTCCTTTAAAAAGAGCAAGAGATGATCCCCCTGCTCTTTTCATATCTTATTATTCACTATCTTACAACATTTCGATAAATGCGGCAAGTCTTGTTTCGATCTGTCCGCTGTCTGTTGTGGAATAATCGGTTTCCAGTTTCATGTACGGGATGCCCTCGTCGTCGCACATATTCTGCATCAGAGTAGCTTCCACGTTAAAAGTATGGCATGCCTGGAGTACCATCTCGATGACGCCGTCGACTTTATATTTTTGGCACATTTCCTTCGTGTTCGCAACACGGCCTTCATTCGTTGTCATAACGGAACAGTGGATCTCAAGATAACGGTCGGATATGGCTCTTAAGATGTCGTCTGCATTCTCGTCGACGAGCATCTTCTGTGTCCGCTCACCGCCGCAGTCGTCAAGACAGACGATGACGCCGCCGTTATTCTCAATGGTCATGCCGACCTTCTGGATGACGCCGGTCGACGGGCAGCCTGTCAGAAGGATTCTCTTAGCCTTCTCATCAACGGGTTTTGCTCCATTCGCCAATGCCTCTTTTGCGGCATCTAATTTGGCCTTATAGCTTGCGTGCTGTGCATCTACACCGAAGTTGAACATTCCCTGAGCAAGTGTGGACATTACTTCTGTTGCCTTCATTGCCGGAGGTACGGCGCCTTGTAATGCATATAATTCCATCTGTGTCTTTCGCATTTCGTTTCTCTTATGAGCTGCTTCTCTTAATTTCTCGTCCGTGATCTCAATGCCATATTTCTCTTCCATGTATTCTTTGAGAAGCTTCACTTCCTGATACCAGATCTCTTTCGCATAATCTCTCTTCTGGCTCTGAGGAAGGTGGAGCACGTAAGTCTCCTTAATGTCATTGAGAAGCTCGAACATCTTCTTCTTGCCGTCGCAGGTGGTCTCTCCTACGATGAAGTCGCAGAAGTATGTATACGGGCATTTCTCTGTGTAAGCGAATCCATAGCTTGACTTGATAAGCGGACATAAGTTCTTCGGGAGAACCTTCTCTGCATCGGCAATCGGCTCGTTGCTTGTTCCGCACAGTCCCACAACGGATACGCCTGCCGCGTCGAAGAGCTCTAACGGGGTGTAAGAACAGAACATTCCTACCAGATGTCCGCCGTTCTCGACATACTCTTTTACCTTCAGGAATCCGGCCTTTCTCGCGTCAACAAATTCGTCAAATGATTTTGGTAATTCTAAAGTTTCCATATGGTTTATCCTCTCCGTTCTGTAAAATGTCATAGTTTTAGTTTAAAGGTGATAGGGATGAATGTCAAATTTGCAGAATTAATAAGAATATCTATTTATAGATAAAAACTATAAAAGCTTGTTGCGGCGCATCTTAAGCAACTCGTATATGACAAATATACTTTGTTGTGGTAGAATAAAACAATACGGAGCAGAGAAAACCTGTTTTGAGGTGGCAGAAAGTAGGGGATAAAGTATGAGACGGTGGATCGAATATGCTGTAGAGAATTATCGGAGCAAGAATTCATTTGGGTTTCAGTTGGCGAAGGATCTGAAGGAGAGGCAGGTCAGCCAGGCGATAGAGAAGTATGCTAAGATTGTAAAACCGGAAGAAGTGGTTGCCCTGATGGATACGACGGTGTTCAGGTCGGGTAAGACGGGATTTTTGTTTACAGAGCGTTATTTGTACGGCGACCGGTATAAAGACGAGGGGCCGATCGAGCTTATGTTTCTGGAGAAAGCCGAAGTGCGGCCGGAGAATAATAGCTGCTGCGTGCTGACATACGAAGACGGAAGAACGAGAGAGGTGGATGTCTCTGTATTTCTGGATGTGGTCGACGTGCTTAATATGATGATCAGACAGAGGAAGCAGCATGAAGGAGATGAGGAAGAGGGGGAGCATCTTCAGGAGGCAGATCAAAAGGAAAGAGCAGAATTTGAGAAGGCGGCCGTGTCTGTTGCACCTGCAAGGATCACAGAGAGAGTCGGTATGGACGGCAATGAAGACTTAGTAAGAAGCAGAAGAGCTGCAGAGGATGCAGATACACCGGAGTCCGCCGGAGGAGCCGGAGCGGCGGCAGAGGCGACGGAAGGCGGACGGATGGAGGAGAATCAGGCAGAAGGCGCCAAAACAGCGATAGAGGTGACGGAGAAGACGGGCGGCTTTCCGGCGATTGAAGTGACGGAAGGGAGCGGAGAATCAGAGCAGGAGGAGCATCTTCCTATTGAGATTATTCAGTTAGAGGATCTGACAGATTTGGAGGACTTAGAAGATATAGAGGATATTGATGGTTCGGACGA
>Ga0137307_103251_pt1 | contig 10049 bp, 6 predicted proteins | sample NAcewD2O_March_2_FD_97180 | JGI IMG/M metagenome (GOLD analysis project Ga0137307, IMG submission 97180) | Mouse cecal microbial communities from Vienna, Austria - N-Acetylglucosamine amended D2O_March | ecosystem: Host-associated > Mammals > Digestive system > Large intestine > Cecum | place...
AGGATGGCATTCTCATGTCCGATTTCGTGTTGGAACTGACGAATGGACTCTAAGAATGGCTGGCTCTCGATATCTCCGACGGTTCCGCCCACTTCTATGATGGCGATTGTGGTATCGTTGGAAGTGAAGTCCCGGTAGAACCGGCTCTTAATTTCGTTCGTGATATGCGGAATGACCTGTACGGTTCCGCCGCCGAAATCGCCCCGGCGTTCCTTCTGTAGTACGGACCAGTATACCTTACCGGTGGTGACATTAGAATTCTTGGTCAGGCTTTCGTCAATAAATCGTTCATAATGTCCAAGATCCAGATCGGTCTCCGCTCCGTCGTCAGTGACAAATACTTCACCATGCTGGATTGGGTTCATAGTGCCTGGGTCGATATTGATATAAGGGTCAAATTTCTGCATGGTCACCTTGAATCCTCTGGCTTTTAAAAGACGTCCAAGAGAAGCGGCGGTGATACCTTTGCCAAGTCCCGATACAACTCCACCAGTGACAAAAACGTATTTTACTGGCATTTTTAATCCTCCTTAAGATGTGTCTCTATGGTATAAATTGGTAACAGTCCAGACCTGCCTGAACTGTTGCATAAATTGCGATAGACCGACAATTTTTCGTCGGTCTTTCAAATTATCAATTACATCCCATTATACAACGAGACGGACAAGAAATCCACCTATTTTTGCATAAGTTTTGGAAAGTAATTTTAGAGAAAGTTTATAAAAATAAGGAATTCTTCATAGACTTCTTATTGATTTATAATTCGAGATTATATATACTGTAATTTGAGATTATGAAGATACGGAGGATAGAATGGACAATAATAACGACAATAATAATAAAAATCAAAATGGGAATAAGAATGGGAAAAACGGTCAGATATTTTTAGTGTTTCTTTTCATTACTTTGGCAGCTCTATTTGTGATGAGTCTCCTGAATCGGCTGGGGACGGAGATGACGACACAGCGGATTACGTATACAAAGTTTGTGGAGCTGGTAAAGGAAGATAAAATTGAGAGCGTGGAATTTACTTCTTCCCAATATAATATTACGCCGAAATACGATCAGAAGGATATGATACGCGTCACTTATTATACCGGAAGAATGGCGAATGACGAAGAGGTCTTAATTCCGCTGCTGGATGAGCATGGGGTTGAGGTGGAATCCGAGATTCCGAGCGGGACCTCGGCGATTATCTACAACGTACTTAGTATTCTTCTGCCGATTGCGCTTCTGTGGCTGGTGCTTGGCTTCATCATGCACAAGATGGGCAGCGGCGGAGGAATGATGGGTGTTGGAAAGAGCAACGCCAAGGTCTATGTAGAGAAGGAAACAGGCGTTACTTTTAAGGATGTAGCGGGACAGGATGAGGCGAAGGAGTCCTTGCAGGAGGTGGTAGATTTCCTGCACAATCCGAAGAAGTACCGGGAGATTGGGGCAAAGCTGCCAAAGGGTGCGCTTTTGGTCGGACCTCCGGGAACCGGTAAGACGCTGCTTGCCAAAGCGGTCGCAGGAGAAGCGAAAGTTCCGTTTTTCTCGCTGGCAGGTTCTGATTTTGTAGAGATGTTTGTCGGTGTGGGCGCTTCCCGTGTCCGCGATCTGTTTAAAGAAGCGCAGAAGCAGGCGCCGTGTATTATATTTATTGATGAGATAGATGCAATCGGTAAAAGCCGTGATACCAGATTTGGCGGAGGCAATGACGAGAGAGAACAGACGTTAAATCAGCTTCTTGCAGAGATGGACGGATTTGACACCTCCAAAGGACTTTTGATTCTGGCGGCGACGAACCGTCCGGAGGTTCTTGATAAGGCATTGCTGCGTCCGGGACGATTTGACCGCCGGATTATTGTAGATAAGCCCGATTTAAAGGGACGTCTTGAGACATTGAAGGTACATTCTAAGGATGTGTCGATGGATGAGACGGTAGATTTGGACGCACTTGCATTGGCGAGTGCGGGACTGGTCGGTTCCGATCTTGCCAATATGATTAACGAGCCGGCAATCAATGCGGTAAAGCATGACCGGAAATATGTGAACCAGAAAGACTTGTTTGAAGCATTCGAAATCGTAGCGGTAGGCGGCAAGGAAAAGAAGGACCGCGCTATGAGCAAGAAGGAGCGCAAGATTGTGGCTTATCACGAGGTGGGGCATGCGATGGTGACCGCACTTCAGAAAAACACCGAACCGGTGCAGAAGATAACAATCGTTCCGAGAACGATGGGAGCGCTGGGATATACCTTACAGACGCCGGAAGAAGAGAAGTTCTTACAGACCAAGGATGAGCTGGTTGCCAAAATTACGACCTATATGGCAGGGCGTGCGGCGGAAGAATTGGTGTTTGCCTCAGCGACCAGCGGCGCGGCAAACGACATTGAGTGTGCAACGAATATTGCAAGAGCTATGGTAACGCAGTTCGGTATGTCGAAACGTTTTGGCCTGATGAACCTTGCGACTGTGGATCATCAGTATCTGGAGGGAAGAGCTTCGTTGAACTGCGGCGATAAGACTGCTGCCCAGATCGACAAGGAAGTTATGGAGCTTTTGAAAGACTGCTATGATGAGGCGGCGCGTCTGTTAGCCGAATATAGAGAAGCGCTTGATAAGATTTCCGATTATCTTTATGAACATGAGACGATTACCGGTAAAGAATTTATGAAGCTGTTTCGGGAACTGACCGGAATTGAAGAGAAGCCGGACGAGGAAGATGAGCAGAAGGAAGAGGCTTTTCAGGAGGCTGAGAATGGTGAGGAAACGGATGTTCTGGTTGCGGGACAGACAATTGATCTTTTGGCAGGGGATTTTACGGAGTAGCATGTCGGATTTATAGTATAATAAGGAAGTTTCACTTGTTGTTTGGAGGAAACTATGTTTGATATACCAGAAGAGTTGAAAAAGCTTCCGGATTCTCCGGGGGTATATATCATGCATGATATGTCGGATGCAATCATCTATGTAGGGAAGGCGGTCAGCCTGAAAAACCGGGTGCGTCAATATTTTCAGAACAGCCATAACGAAGGAATCAAGAAGGATCAGATGGTAAAGAAAATCTGCCGTTTTGAATATATCATTACGGATTCCGAGTTAGAGGCGCTGGTTTTGGAGTGCAATTTAATAAAAGAGCATCGCCCGAAATACAATACGATGCTGCGGGATGATAAAACGTATCCATATATTAAGGTGACTCTGGGAGAAGAATTTCCCAGGGTCCTCTTTTGTCGTCAGATGAAAAAGGATAAGTCGCGGTATTTCGGTCCTTATACCAGTGCAGGGGCAGTCAAAGACACGATTGAGCTGATACAAAAGATTTACCATATCAGAAATTGTAACCGCGTGCTTCCGAGGGATATCGGAAAGGAACGCCCATGTCTGAATTATCATATCAAGCAATGCTACGGTCCATGTCAGGGCTACATCGGGAAAGAGGAATACAGGGAAAACATTGAGGCGGTACTGGAATTTTTAAATGGAAATTATGCTCCGGTGATGAAGGATCTGGAGCGGAAAATGATGGAAGCTTCCGAAAAACTGGAATTTGAGAAGGCGATGGAATTTCGGGATTTATTAAACAGCGTGAAACAGATTGCCCAGAAGCAGAAGATTACCCAGTTCGATGGGGAGGATAAGGATATCATTGCTCTTGCCCATGATGAGAGGGATGCGGTAGTACAGGTGTTCTTTATTCGGGGCGGAAAATTAATCGGACGGGAGCACTTCTATGTGCAGATTGCCAATGAGGATACGGTCAGCGAGATATTGACGACTTTTATTAAGCAGTTTTATGCAGGGACGCCTTTCATTCCAAAAGAGATTATGTTACAGACCGGAGTAAATGACGAGGCGGTAATCAGTGAATGGCTGACGAAGAAGCGGGGGCAGAAGGTGGTCTTACGGGTTCCGCAGAAGGGGATGAAGGAGAAGCTGGTTGAGCTTGCCGAGAAAAATGCAAAGCTGGTCTTAAGTCAGGACAAGGAGCGTTTGAAGCGGGAGGAAGGAAGAACAATCGGGGCGCTAAAGGAGATTGCCGGATGGCTGGATATGGAGAAATTGAATCGGGTGGAAGCATTCGATATTTCCAATATCAATGGTTTTGAAACGGTAGGCTCCATGATAGTCTATGAAAAAGGCAGGCCAAGAAGGAGCGATTACCGGAAATTCAAGCTGCGCACAGTCAGCGGACCGGACGATTATAAGTCTATGTATGAGGTCTTGACAAGACGGTTTCTGCATGGATTGAAGGAACGTGAAGAATTAGAGGAAAAGGAAATAGAGGAGGATTATGGAAGTTTTACGAAGTTTCCGGATTTGATTATGATGGACGGCGGACGAGGACAGGTCAATATTGCCTTGCAGGTGTTGGAAGAGCTGCATCTGGATATACCGGTCTGCGGAATGGTAAAGGATGACAACCATCGAACAAGGGGACTTTATTTTCACAATGTAGAAATTCCCATTGATACCCATAGCGAGGGCTTTAAGCTGATTACCAGAATTCAGGACGAGGCGCATCGGTTTGCCATTGAATATCATAGGTCGCTGCGCTCTAAGAGTCAGGTGCATTCTGTTTTAGACGACATACCGGGAATCGGACCGACCAGAAGAAAGGCTTTAATGCGCCGTTTTCAATCCTTGGAAGCAATCCGCAATGCGTCGTTGGAGGAGCTTGCCGGAACGGATTCCATGAATGAGCAGTCTGCGAACAAGGTTTATCAATTTTTTCATAAAAAAGTGCATTAGAAACTTTTTTGAATTATAAAAAAAGTGTATAATAGAATGTAAGAGATTATGTTCCTGGCTGATTCAGAATCGTATTAAAAAGAAAAGGAGATTATTATGACAAGAGAAGAGCGATTTAAAAACAAGAGCATTAAGAAAAAGGTAGACGGCACGTTTCAACTTATTATCCTGCTATATCTGGCGAGTGTCGGAATTGCAATCGTTGGAATGCTTGCAATAGCGGTGGTGGATTCGGAGTTTGAGACGTTCATTCTGATCGGCGGAATCATTATTCTGCTTGTATTGGTAGTGACAAGCGTGCTGCTTACGGCGCGTCAGGCGAAATGGCTGGTTCACTATATCGTGGATCCTCTGAAGGAACTGGAGCAGGTGTCGGAGAAAATGGCTGCCGGGGAACTGGATGGGGAAATTACATACGAATCAGAAGACGAGATTGGCGAACTGGTGAAGGCGTTCGGTAAAACGGGAAAGACGCTGCAAATGATTATTGAAGATTTAAATGGAATCTTAGAAGAGTTCTCAAAAGGTAATTATACCGTAAAGTCACAGTGTAAGGAAGTATATGTTGGTAATTTTTCGTCTGTCATGGACAGATTGGAAAGTACGATTACAAATGTGACCAATACGCTTCAGATGATCAGAGAGTCTTCGGAACAGGTGGCGTCAGGTTCCGAGCAGCTTGCGATCAGCGCACAGGATATTGCAAAGGGTGCGACCGACCAGACAGTAGCAGTGGACGATCTGGTCAAATATGTATCAGAGGTTACGGAGCAGGTGGTGGCAAACAGCAAATCTACGGACGTTGTGCACGACCGCGCGAAGATGGTTGGAGCGGAGGCTCTTGTCAGCCAGAAGAAGATGCGGGAGCTGATGGAGGCGATGGAGAGAATTTCCACTACTTCCAAGGAGATAGAAAGTGTGATTGCGGAAATCGAGGGTATTGCTTCCCAGACAAACCTGCTGTCACTGAATGCGTCAATCGAAGCGGCACGCGCCGGAGAAGCGGGAAAAGGCTTTGCCGTAGTGGCGGAGCAGATTCGTATGTTGGCGGAAAACAGCGCAAATTCTGCAGATACCTCCAAACATCTGCTTGAGGCAAATCAGGTGGAAGTAGATCATGGAAATGAAGTGACCCAGCAGACGTCAGCGTCACTCAATAAGGTAATTGATGAGCTGGATGTGATTATTCAGGAAGTTGCAAATATTCGGGTTGCTTCCGATAATCAGGCGACGTCCGTAAAACAGATTGAAAACGGTGTGAGACAGATTAGCGATGTTATCCAGACAAATTCCGCAGCTTCGGAGGAAGCGTCGGCTACCAGTGAAGAGCTGTCAGCAGAGGCCGCTTCTTTAGACGGACTTGTGTCCAGATTTAAGCTGCTGGATTAAATATTGAAGGACAGGGACAATTATGCTACACTAAGGATAATTGTAAATGAGAAGGGAGCATACTCATGGAAGGTGTAAGTGTTGAGAAGGTTGCGAAAAAACTACAGTTGAATTCCTATATGGATCATATGGATTTGAAAAAATTCCGTATTAAACTTCCGGACGTCAATCGTCCGGCGTTACAGTTGAGCGGATATTTTGAACATTTTGAACAATCGCGTGTTCAGATTATCGGAATGGTGGAATATACGTATTTAGAGCACTTGGAGCTGAAAGAGAGAGAAGAGATTTACCGTCAGTTCCTGCATTACGATATTCCTTGTGTCATTTTCTGCCGTGATTTGAAGCCGGATGAACTGTTTCTTCAAATTGCGAAGGAAAACAATGTTCCGATTCTTGGAACCGGAAGAAGTACCTCAGAGTTCATGGCGGAACTGATTTATACGCTGAGTGAGCAGCTTGCGCCCTGTATTACGATTCATGGCGTACTGGTAGACGTGTATGGTGAAGGATTGCTGATTATGGGAGAAAGCGGTATCGGAAAGAGTGAGGCGGCATTGGAGCTTATCCGCAGAGGTCATCGCCTTGTGACTGATGACGTGGTGGAAATACGCAAGATCAATGAGCATACTTTGATCGGAACCTCTCCTGATATTACCAGATATTTCATTGAACTTCGAGGTATTGGAATTATAGATGTGAAGACACTGTATGGTGTAGAGTGTGTCAAAGAGAAGCAGAGCATCGATCTTGTTATCAAACTGGAGGACTGGAAAAAGGACAACGAATATGACCGTCTGGGTCTGGAGGAGGAAGTTACAGAGTTTCTGGGGAACAAAGTGGTATGCCATTCTCTTCCGATTCGTCCGGGACGCAACCTTGCCGTAATCTGTGAGGCGGCGGCAGTCAACCATAGGCAGAAGAAAATGGGCTATAATGCGGCGCAGGAATTATATCGCCGCGTTCAGGCAAACTTAAATAAAAAGGATGACGAAGAATAGAGAAGGATAGTAACAGTTCAGACCTGTCTGAACTGTTACGACGGATATGATAGAAATGGAGCGCATAAAATGGAAAGAGATTTAACATGGGAGCATTATTCAGACGAAGAGAAAGGAAAAGTATTTTCGTTTGCAGAGGAATACCGTCAATTTATATCAGAATGCAAGACGGAGCGGGAATGTGTAGATAGCTTCACAGAACTGGCAAAGGCGGCTGGTTTTATTGACATGGCGGAGATAAAGAAGGAACAAAAAAAGTTAGAACCGGGTGATAGGGTCTATGCCGTCAATCAAGGAAAGGCGATGGCATTATTTGTAGTGGGATATGCACCGTTAGAGGAAGGCATGAATATTCTTGGAGCCCACATTGATTCGCCGAGACTGGACTTGAAACAGAATCCTTTGTATGAGGATACAGGACTTGCCATGCTGGATACTCATTATTACGGCGGCGTAAAGAAATATCAGTGGGTGACGCTGCCGCTTGCACTCCACGGCGTCATTGTGAAGAAGGATGGCACGAAGGTGACTGTGAATGTGGGAGAGAAGCCCGACGATCCGGTGTTTGGAGTCAGCGATTTGCTGATTCATCTTGCTGCAGAGCAGATGGAGAAGAAGGCGAATAAAGTCATTGACGGCGAGAATCTGGATATTTTGATTGGAAGTATTCCGGCGGATAAGAAGGATGAGAAAGAGTTAAAGGAACGTGTCAAGGTAAATATCCTGAACATTTTAAAAGAACAGTATGGAATCGAGGAGGAAGATTTCCTTTCCGCCGAGATTGAGGTAGTACCTGCAGGCGCTGCAAGGGATTATGGATTTGACCGCAGCATGGTCATGGGATACGGTCATGATGACAGAGTCTGCGCATACCCGTCTTTTGAAGCGATTTTGCAGATGGAGAAGCCGGAGCATACCAGCGTATGCCTTCTGGTAGATAAGGAAGAAATCGGAAGTGTGGGCGCTACCGGTATGCATTCCCGATTTTTTGAAAATATGGCGGCAGAACTGATGAATGCGATGGGCGGTTACAGTGAGCTTGGGCTCCGCCGTGCGCTTGCAGCATCAAAGGTTCTTTCTTCTGATGTCAGCGCTGCATTTGACCCGAATTATCCTTCTGTCATGGAAAAAAGGAATGCGGCATATTTTGGCAGGGGAATGGTGTTTAATAAATATACCGGTTCGAGAGGAAAATCCGGTTCCAATGATGCTAATGCAGAATATGTGGGAGAATTGCGTGAAATCATGACAAAGCATGGCGTGTTCTTTCAGACTTCGGAGCTTGGAAAGGTAGATCAGGGCGGCGGCGGAACAATCGCCTATATTCTTGCCAACTACGGAATGCAGGTGATTGACAGCGGCGTCGCAGTATTGAACATGCATGCACCTTGGGAGATTATCAGCAAAGCGGATTTATACGAGGCATACAAAGGATATGTGGCATTCCTGAAAGAGGCGTAGGATAAGAGGAATAGAAGTTAAGACGTTGCTGTTCACACGGCGCCGTTACTGGAACGGCCGAAGGAAGCGGACAGCAACGTTAATACAAAACAAAAAGAATGGAAAGAGATATGGGAAGATTTGTAAACGGACAAATGCTGGAGGAGTTAAAGCAGATACTTTCAGAGGAACAGGTATTTTCGGAAGAACCGATGAACCGTCATACGACTTTTCGGGTGGGCGGACCGGCAGAAGCGCTGGTTCAACCGGAGGCCGGACAGATATCGGCGGTTGTGGACTGGTGCCATGTGCATGGGATTCCTTATACGGTTATCGGGAATGGGAGCAATCTTCTTGTATCGGATAGAGGACTTTCCGGTGTAGTGATTGAGTTTGGCAAGCCGGCTTCGGGGATACGTATAGAAGGACGGCTGATATACGCCGAAGCTGGGGCTATGCTTTCAAAAGTCGCAAATGATGCGGCGCATGCAGGGCTTACCGGAATGGAATTTGCTTCAGGAATTCCGGGCACGATTGGAGGCGCAGTTTTTATGAATGCAGGAGCCTACGGCGGTGAGATGAGCCGGATTATACGGGAAGTTCTGGTGCTTACGCCGGAAGGAGAGAAGAAGAAGCTTTCCGTAGAGGAATTGGAGGTGGGATATCGGCATAGCTGTATTCAGGAGAGAGGTTATATCGTATTGTCGGCGGTTTTAGAGCTGGAGACTGGTGACGAGAAAGAGATACTCGCCGCTATGGAGGAATTAAAGAGAAAACGTGTTGAGAAACAGCCTCTGGAGTATCCAAGTGCGGGAAGTACGTTTAAGCGTCCCGAAGGGCATTTTGCCGGAAAACTGATTATGGATGCAGGCTTAAGAGGGTTTTCCGTCGGCGGCGCCGCAGTATCGGAGAAACACTGTGGTTTCGTCGTAAATAAAGGCGGCGCGACTGCCGCAGATATCGTTGCCGTAATGCGTCATGTACAGGAGGAAGTAAAGAGGCAGTTTGGCGTAACGCTGGAGGCAGAAGTGAGAAAGCTGGGTGAATTTGCATGAAATTTGTAATTCTGACAGGAATGTCAGGCGCCGGAAAAAGTACGGCGCTTAAGATGATGGAGGATATCGGATTTTATTGTGTGGATAATCTTCCGATTCCCTTAATAGAAAAATTTATAGAATTGTCTGAGATGCAAGGCTCTGAATTGCAGAAGGTTGCAGTCGGAATAGATATCCGAAGCGGAGGAGCATTGGAAGAATTACATAATGTGTTAGATCACTTGGAGGCAAACGGCGGAAGCTGTGAGATACTGTTTTTGGATGCGGAAGACTCTGTTCTGGTCAAACGTTATAAAGAGACGAGAAGAAGCCACCCTCTTGCCGGAGAGGAACGGGTGGATAAAGGAATTGAACTGGAACGAAAGAAAATGGAATTCCTGAAGAAGAGAGCTAACTACATTATTGATACGAGCAGGCTTTTGACCAGAGA
>Ga0137307_103253_pt1 | contig 10048 bp, 9 predicted proteins | sample NAcewD2O_March_2_FD_97180 | JGI IMG/M metagenome (GOLD analysis project Ga0137307, IMG submission 97180) | Mouse cecal microbial communities from Vienna, Austria - N-Acetylglucosamine amended D2O_March | ecosystem: Host-associated > Mammals > Digestive system > Large intestine > Cecum | place...
TTCTGTTCAGAACCCCACTTACATAGTATAGGGGATGTCCTGTGGAGATGCCAGGAATATCGAACATCAAAATTCGACATCAATGTGCAAAAGCCTATTTTATAAGGAAGTCATTCTAATTCCATGGGGCAAAAATGGGGCAAATGATGTAATTTCATAGAATAACATAATACTAGAGAACCGCAGGAATACGCCATCTCCACCATTTTGCAATCTCAAGAATCGGCAGACTAGTCCTGTCATCCGCAGTGAATCAGAATCCCGGAGTCCTTTAGAATAAGGGCTTGCGGGATTTTTTCTATCGGTGGCTTCCTTTTTAGTCAAAAAAGTGGTATAATGATTTTCGTACATTTTGTTCTTCGAAGACATGAGGATGGGACTATGCTGGAAAAGAAAAATGAAAAAGAAAAAATTAAACTGAGAGGACAATTGAAGCTGTATATCCAATGGCCGTCTGTCATGGCAGTGCTCCTGGTGGCGATGAATGTGTGGGTCTACATGATCGACAAGCGGGCAGGAAGCCTGATGGTATTCTTCGTTCTGATCTATATCATAATGGCAGGGTCGCTCTATCTGCGCAGTAAGACGGTACTGCTCAAGGATCTGGTGGAATTTGCCGCTCAGTACGGGATTGTCCAGAATACGCTGCTGAAGGAGCTGACAGTGCCTTACGCGATCCTGATGAGCGACGGGAAGACGATCTGGATGAACGATCTGTTTCGGGAGATACTGGGCACCAAGCCAAGACGGGATGTGCCGATCAGCAAGTATATTCCGGAGCTGAACCGCAGTATATTTCCCAAAGAGGGCAAGGATACAATCGAGATGGATGTCTATTACAGGGACAGGGAATATAAGGCGGAGCTTCGGCAGGTGTCTGTGGAAGGGTTTAATGATACAGGACTTCTGCTTCACATGCCGGCGGAGAAGGAGTATTTTATCGCTGTACATCTGCAGGATGTGACAGAGCTGAACCGTTATATTAAGGAGAATGAAGAGCAGCGCCTGATCGCGGGGCTGATCTATATAGATAATTATGATGAAGTTATCAACAGTGTGGAAGAGGTCAGGCAGTCGTTGCTGATGGCCTTGGTTGACAGGAAGATCAACCAGTATATTGCCAGGGTTGACGGTATCGTCAAGAAGATGGAGACGGATAAGTATTTTATCGTACTTCGGAAGCAATACTTCAAGCAGTTAGAAGCAGATAAGTTCTCGCTTCTTGAGGACGTCAAGTCTGTGAATATCGGCAACGGGATTCCGGCGACCTTAAGTATCGGGCTTGGCCTGAGCGGGGATTCTTATTCTCAGAGTTATAATTATGCCCGCGTGGCGATCGATCTTGCCCTTGCCCGCGGCGGCGACCAGGCAGTGATCAAGGACGGCGGCGGGATCACCTACTATGGAGGCAAGCGGGAGCAGACCTCCAAGAACACCAGGGTGAAGGCCAGGGTGAAGGCGGAAGCGCTCAGAGAATTCTTGACTTTGAAGGACAGGATATTTGTCATGGGACATAAGCTTACGGATGCGGATGCGTTCGGAGCGGCGATTGGTATCTGCCGGGCTGCGGCTGCGATGGAGAAGAGAGCGTATATCGTGATCAATGAAGTGTCAGCGTCTTTGCGTCCGTTGTATGAGTGCTTCGTGAGAGACTCCAATTATCCGGACGAGATGTTTCTTAAGTCTGCCCAGGCGATTGAGATGGCTGACGAGAATTCTATGGTAGTGGTCGTAGATACGAACCGTCCCAAGATGACAGAATGCGAAGAACTGCTGAAGAAGACGAAGACGATCGTAGTGCTCGATCATCACAGACAGAGCAGCGATAATATCGAGAATGCGCTGTTATCATACATCGAACCATATGCGTCGTCCTCCTGTGAGATGGTGGCGGAGGTGCTGCAGTATATTGTGGATGATATCAAGATCCCGAAGATAGAGGCAAGCAGTATGTATGCGGGTATTATGATCGATACGAATAATTTTGTGAACCATACGGGAGTGCGGACATTTGAGGCGGCGGCGTTCCTGCGCAGGTGCGGCGCGGACATTACGCTGGTGCGCAAGATGTTCCGGGATGATATCGAATCATACCGTGCGAAGGCAGAGATCATCAGCAGCGCGGAGGTATATTATGAAAAGTTTGCCATTGCCAGAGGAGCGGGACTTAAGATAGAGAGCCCTACGATCATCGGCGCGCAGGCGGCCAATGAGCTGTTGGATATCAGTGAGATTAAGGCGTCCTTCGTATTGACTGAGTATAACGGAAGGATCTATGTGAGCGCCAGGTCCATAGACGAGGTAAATGTGCAGGTGATCATGGAACGTCTCGGCGGAGGCGGTCATCTGAATGCGTCAGGTGCGCAGTTTGACCACACGAATATGGAAGAGGCGGTGAAGAGTCTCAAGGAAGTGATTGACGACATGATAAAAGGAGGAGACATTTAATTATGAAGGTAATATTAAAAGAAGACGTAAAATCCCTGGGGAAGCAGGGAGATATTGTAGATGTAAGCGACGGCTATGCGAGGAATTTTATCCTGAAGAAGGGCAAAGGCGTAGAAGCGAACAGTAAGAATCTGAACGACTTGAAGCTTCAGAAGGCGAATGAGGCGAAGATTGCACAGCAGCAGCTTGAAGCGGCGCAGGAGTTGGGGAAGAAGCTTGAAGCAGGCAAGATTGAGATGTCTATTAAGACCGGTGAAGGCGGTAAGGCTTTCGGCTCTATCGCGTCCAAGGAGATCGCGGCAGAGGTGAAGGAACAGATGGGACTGGATATAGATAAGAAGAAGATCCAGCTCAAAGAGGCGATCAAGGTCCTGGGTAGTCATGAGGTACCGGTTAAACTGCATCCGAAGGTTACCGCAGCGCTGAAAGTTATCGTGACAGAAGAGGCTTAAAGAGGGGGAATCATGGAGGAAGCGCTCATTAAGAGGGTAATGCCCCACAGTATTGAAGCGGAGCAGTCGGTTGTCGGGGCGATGCTGATGGATAAGGATGCGATTACAACGTCTTCGGAGATCATCAGCGGGAATGATTTTTATCAAAGTGCTTACGGAGTGATCTTTGATTCCATGGTGGAACTATATAATGAAGGAAAGCCGGTGGATCTGATCACGCTGCAGGAACGGCTTCGGGAGAAGGATGTCCCGGAGGAGATCGCCAGTCTGGAATTCGTCAGGGATCTCATGACGATGGTGACTACATCGGCGAATGTGAAGTACTATGCTCAGATCGTAGCCGACAAGTCGGTGATGCGCAAGCTGATCCGCCTGAACGAGGAGATCGCCAATACCTGCTATGCGGGAAAGGAGTCTCTGGAGGCGGTGTTGGAGAAGACGGAGAAATCAATATTCGAGTTGCTGCAGAGACGCAATACAGGCGAATTCGTACCGATCAAGCAGGTGGTCCTGAACGCTCTTGAGCGGATTGAGAAGGCATCGAGGAGCAAGGGGACGGTGACGGGTATCCCTACAGGATTTATTGATCTGGATTATAAGCTGTCTGGGCTGCAGCCTTCGGATCTGGTGCTGATAGCGGCCAGACCTTCTATGGGTAAGACGGCGTTCGTTCTGAATATCGCACAGTATATTGCATTTAAGAAGGAAAGAGGCGTTGCCGTCTTCAGCCTTGAGATGTCGAAGGAGCAGTTGGTGAACCGGCTCTTTTCTCTGGAATCCCAGGTAGATGCCCAGTCTATCCGTACAGGTAATATGAAGGATTCTGACTGGGAGAAGCTGATAGAGGGTGCCGGGATTATTGGCAGATCACGTCTGATCATTGACGACACGCCGGGTATCTCCATCTCAGAGCTGCGTTCCAAGTGCAGGAAATACAAGTTGGAGCATGAACTGGATGTGGTTATCATAGACTATCTGCAGTTGATGACAGGAAGCGTAGGCAAGAGCCAGGAATCCAGACAGCAGGAGATCTCCGAGATCTCCCGTTCGCTGAAAGGGCTTGCAAGGGAACTGAACGTACCGGTGGTCGCACTGTCCCAGCTGAGCCGTGCGGTAGAGAGCCGGCCGGATAAGCGTCCCATGCTTTCTGACCTTCGTGAATCGGGAGCGATTGAGCAGGATGCCGACGTAGTTATGTTCATTTACCGCGACGAATATTATAACAAAGACTCCGAGTTCAAGAGACAGGCGGAGATCATTATAGCCAAACAAAGAAACGGCCCTGTAGGGACCGTTAATCTGGCTTGGTTGGGCGAGTACACGAAGTTCGCCAACTTAAGCAGGCAGGAATAATCTTTTTAATTTTTCTACGGGACCGGCTTCCGCCGCACTTTTCCGAAAGGATTGCTGCTGACGGATGAGCTGGTCTAATTTTCTGAACTCTTCTTCTTCCTGACGCTCCTTTGCATCCAGAAGGAAAGACATTTCCTTGGTAAACATGGATAACAGGACTTCATTGTTATGTTCCAACAGCCGTTTCATATGTAATTGATCGCGGGTTCGGCGAAGATCCGGAATCAGCGCTTTCAGCTCGGAGAAAGGTACTCCCTGTTCGTATAGTTCTTTAATGCAGGCAAATAGTCTGGCATCATCTTTTGTCTCCCTCTTCAATTGTTCTAATGCGTTATTGCCCATGGTCTGACCCCCTTATCAAGATATGCTTTTAATGGAAACTATCTGAACTGTTACAACTTGTCCGATTTATGTTGGACAGTTGTATCATAGCATATTGATTTCGCGAAACAAGTAAAATGGTGTCAGGAAGGTAAAAATAAATCTGCAAACAAAAAGACACTCCGGATTCCGATGCGGAAATGGCAGTGTCTCTTTGTCTATTGTCTTTGTCGCCAGTACATCCTGTATTAGCCCTGGGAGATAGCTCCTGTAGGACACTGAGCAGCGCAAGCGCCGCAATCAACACAAGCGTCAGCGTCGATCTCAAAATGATCTGCACCCTGGGAGATAGCGCCAACTGGACATTCAGCTTCACATGCTCCACAGCTTACGCATTCATCACTAATTACGTGTGCCATAGTATGTACCCTCCTTTTTTAGTATATAGGCAGAACCTTAGATTTCGCCTACACATATCATAATACAAAAGGCTGAAATATACAAGAGCAATTCAAAAGTTATAAAAAATTAAGAAAAATTTCAACAATTCCGGCTCGAATTGGTGTATAGTGGTGTGTGGCAAAAAGGTAAAGGGAGAGAAAGTATGATGAAAAGAATACACAGCATAATAGCTGCCGCATTGTGTACGTCGATGTGCGTATGTGCATGCTCGTCCCAGGACAGCGTAGAGAGGCCGGAAGATCCTGTAGTGTCTGAGACAGAGGATGTAAAGAAGGAAACGAAGAAAGAAGCAAAAGAAGAAAAGAAATACCAGAAGAAATTGGAAATGATACACCCTTCCGCGTATGACAATGTGATGGGACTTGAACTTGAGGAGGGGACGGCCCTCTCTGTAATCGGGAAAGCAGACGGCGTGCCTTACTGGGAGGAAGTGAAACGGGGCGCCGAACAGGCGGTGGAGGACATCAATGAGAATCTCGGTTATGAAGGCAGAGACCGTGTGAAGGTTACCTACAGTGCGCCGGGAACCCCGGACAATGTGGATGAACAGGTGAATATTCTGGATGAAGAGCTTGCCCGGTATCCGGCGGCGCTTGGTATTGCGATCGCCGATGTAAATGCATGTGAGGTGCAGTTTGACCTGGCTGCCGAGAGTGATATCCCTGTGGTGGCATTTGACTCGGGGAGCGCTTATCAGGGGTTGATGGCGATGATATCGACCGATAACCAGTTATCGGCGAAGGAAGCGGCAGTAAGGCTTGCTGAACTGGTGGATGATTCCGGTGAGATTATCTTATTCATTCATGACTCTAAGTCTGAGTCGGCGATGAACCGTGAGAATGCATTCAAAGAAGAAATAGAGACGAACCACCCGGAGATCTCTATCGCGGAAGTCTACTATATGGATCAATTGCCCAAGATGCAGAAGATGGTGGCGGCCGAGAGGAACGGCAAGACTTACGGAGAAGATGCCGAAGCAGAAGATGAGAAGGCAGAAGACAGCGGAGCGGGGCAGAACGGCGCCGGTGATGCCGACGGGGACACAGAAGGAAATCAGACAAGCCTGGACGGAGACGGCAGTACGCAAGACGGTACAGAAAGCGCGGAGGATACGCCGCAGGCGCTGACGGAGGAAGAGCAGGCGGCAGCAGAGGCGATCACAGAAGAGGAAGTGATCGATCATATCCTTGCCAGGCACCCGGAGGTGAAGGGCTTCTATGCCACGAACGGAGAAGCGGTGAAGGTTACGGTCAATGCAATGGAACGTAATGAGATAGATGCGGCGGTGGTCGGATTCGATGCGGATCAGGAAGAGATAGAGGCGCTGTCAGAGGGGAAGGTCGACGCATTGGTGATGCAGAACCCTTTCGGGATGGGATATGCCACGATCATAGCGGCGGCTAGGGCAGCGTTGTCAATGGGCAATGAAGCGGTGGTTGACACAGGTTACACCTGGCTTACTAAGGATAATCTGGAGGATGAGACGATACAGAAGCTGATGTATTAGTCAGAAACGTAAAAAGACGGGTTTCAAAAGAAACCTGTCTTTTTGGTGATATGCCATATCTGTATTGTGGGTATTCTGAAAACTGATTATGCCACATCCATCTGTTCATGAAAATGACAATCTCAGATAATCAGCAAAGTAATATATCAATCAACAGCGGCAACCTCGGGTTGAGGAGTCGCCTCTGGAAGGTACAGATGTACGAGTTCAATCCTGTTCTTGTCTAATCGCTCCACGATCATGTGGATACCGTCTTCGGTGTCGATTCTGTCGCCCTCTTCCGGAAGGCGGTCCAGACGTTCGATAATGAATCCGCCCAGTGAATCGTATTCCTCCGATCTCAGATCAAGCTCAAGACGATCGTTGAGATCGTCAAGATTCGTAGAGCCTTCTACGATATACTCGCGTTCGTCTATCTCCTGAATAAAATCTTCTTCATTCTCATCATATTCATCATGGATCTCGCCGACGATCTCCTCTAAGATATCCTCCAAAGTGATCAATCCGGCTGTCTCGCCATATTCATCCAACACGATCGCGATGTTAAATGAAGCCTGACGCATCTCCACAAGAAGTTCGGAGATACTCTTATACTCGTAAGTGAAATAAGCCTCTCTCAGAATATCCTTAATGTGAAAACCATTCGTATTGTCATATAACAGCAGATCCTTCATATTGATGGTGCCGACCACGTTATCCGTGGTATCCTTGAATACCGGAAGCCGTGTGTACTTGTCTTCCCGGAAGATGTCGATCAACTCCTCGTAGGTACTGTCGATATCTGCAAATGTTACATGAACGCGGGGTACCATGACATCCTTCGCCCTGGCATCGCCCAGATCAAATACATTATTGATCATCTGTCTTTCGTCAGACTCAATGACTCCATCTTCATGGCTTACATCCACAATGGTACGAAGTTCATTCTCAGTCATAATATTGTTTTTGGCATTCGGATCTACCCGCAGAAGAAACAGCACGCCAATGGAAAGACCATTGATGATGAAGATCGCAGGTGTCATGATCTTCATGAAAATGCTGATGACAGGGGCATAGATCAGCGCCATCTTCTCGGCGTGTATCGTAGCCATCGTCTTGGGAGTTATCTCTCCGAATAAAAGAATCAATACTGTTAAAATTCCGCTTGCAATCGCAACCATGGAACCGCCGAAGCTATACGCCAGACTCGTGGTCAGGGAAGCAGCGGATAAATTCACGATGTTATTACCAATTAATATGGCGCTTAACATCTTACCCGAATCATCGGTGATCGCCAGAACCGTATCGGCACGTTTGCTGCCTTCTTCGGCTAAGGTACGAATCCGTATCCTGTTGACTGTCGTCAATGCTGTCTCCGCAGACGAGAAGAATGCAGATAACAGAAGCAGAACGAACAGGATAATGAGTTGTGTGACGTCACTCGAATCCAATTGATCAGTTCACTCCTTTTTCATGCTCTTAATATGCAGGAAATCGCCGCCGGCAACTCCCTGTTTATAGCCGTCTGATGATAATATAGCGCATTTGACGGAAATTTGCAAGTATACATTGTAATAAAATTCTTGATTTTCCAATTTGTACTACCTATACTATACTATACTATATTATAATGATATTATTATAAGAAGCATTTTGTGGGAAACGGAGGCAAGGTTGTCATGGCGAATACATCGTCTACACTTATGACGGAAGGATCTATCTGGAAGCGCATCATTACATTTGCGGTTCCTCTTTTTTGGGGAAATCTTTTCCAACAGCTTTATAATACGGCGGATTCTATGATTGTCGGTAATTTCCTCGGAGATACCGCTCTTGCCGCCGTAAGTTCGTCGGGAAGCCTGATCTTCCTGATGGTAGGCTTCTTCAACGGGATCGCGATCGGTTCAGGCGTTGTGATCGCCCGGCATTTTGGCGCCCGGGATATATCAGGCCTTCAGAAGTCTATCCATACCACTACGGCTTTCGGCCTGATCTGCGGCTGTGTGCTGACGGTCGTAGGCGTATTTGCCGCGCCGCAGATCCTGGTGCTGATGGGAACGCCGGAAGCAGTTCTTCCGAATTCTATCGTCTATTTCCGAATCTATTTTTCCGGCTCACTAGCTTTTGTTATGTACAATTTCTTCGTGGGAATCCTGCAGTCAGTAGGAGACAGCCGCCATCCGCTGATCTACCTGGTCATTTCCTCGGTTGTGAATATCGTACTGGACCTGGTGCTGATCGGAGTATTCCATTACGGGGTAGGCGCGGCGGCCTTGGCCACCGTCATCTCACAGTTTATCAGCGCCTTCCTGTGTCTGTTCCAATTGCTTAGAAGTCCGGAAGAATTCCGTCTTTCCATTCGTAAGATCTGTCTGGACCGGAATATGCTGCGTCAGATCGTATCAAATGGATTCCCCGCCGGATTCCAGAATTCCATCATCTCCGTCGCCAATGTATTCGTTCAGGCGAATATCAATCAGTTCGGTCAGATGGCGGTTGCCGGCTGCGGCGCGTACTCGAAGATCCAAGGATTCGGTTTCCTTCCTATTACTTGTTTCTCCATGGCGCTTACGACCTTCATCAGCCAGAACTTAGGAGCTAAGCAATATGACCGCGCCAGGAAAGGGTCTGTATTCGGGATCGTCTGTACCATCGTTGCGGCAGAGCTGATCGGTGTGTTCGTTTATTTCTCAGCGCCTATGCTGCTCTCGGCATTCAATGATACTGCAGAGGTGATTGCATACGGAACCAGCCAGGCGCATACGGAGACATTTTTCTTCTTCCTGCTGGCATTCTCCCACTGTATGGCGGGAATCCTGCGCGGAGCCGGGAGGTCCACGGTTCCGATGGTTGTGATGCTGGTCTTCTGGTGTGTAGTCCGAATCAGCTATATTACGGTAGTGATCCATTTCATCCCTAATATTAAGGTAGTGTTCTGGGCCTATCCGCTTACCTGGAGCCTAAGCTCTCTGGTATTCCTGATATACTATCTGAAGTCGGACTGGATACACGGGTTGGAGAAGTAGAAGATACTAGTACAGCATTGCATATTACTCGAAGATTAATGCAACGCTGTACTAGGCGGAAAGCAAGAGTGTATTTGAAAATATACAATTTGTAGCTGCTGTAGGCATTTTCTACAAAACATTCCATGTTTCCCGCCTTTTCATAGTAATTATTAACATTATATTACAAGAGTGTTAACATTTGAATAATTCGCTCGTAAAAATTTATTGCAAATTTATTGCATTTTCATCTTTTTTCCTCTTGACATTCCACGAAAATAAAGTATAATGCTAGATAGAAACGCATTATTTTTATCATATTGTGGACTTGATGCGGAGGTAATGATGAAAAGAAAAGATGATTTTCTCTCGAAGAGGGAGGACTCAGACCATTCTTCCGATTATTCGCTAGAGATTCTTTATGATGATTCATTTGAAGACAGACCTCTAGACGATAGGAGTCCAAAGGGAGATGGCAGATCAAGGAGAAAAAAGAAGAAAAAGCGTCTTCCTATGCAACG
>Ga0137307_103254_pt1 | contig 10047 bp, 10 predicted proteins | sample NAcewD2O_March_2_FD_97180 | JGI IMG/M metagenome (GOLD analysis project Ga0137307, IMG submission 97180) | Mouse cecal microbial communities from Vienna, Austria - N-Acetylglucosamine amended D2O_March | ecosystem: Host-associated > Mammals > Digestive system > Large intestine > Cecum | place...
ATTGGGGTTCAATAAAATAATGATCCCCGTAGCCGAATCAATGGCATTTAAAATGTCGGCTACATTAATAGAAAAGTCATCTTGATAACCAATCATTTCATGCTTCATGCCAAACATTCCGGCATAGACTCCGTACATTTCAAAAGTAGGGGTCACCGTTAAAAGCTTCTTTCCCTGCTGTCCGAAGCATTGGATAATCAATCTCATCGCTTCGTCTGAACCTGCAGTGACCGAAATATTTTGATACATCACATCATTATGTTCTGCCAGCAGTTCCATCAGCCTATCTTTTTCCGGATAGGTGGCGATATGCTCAGGAGTAATCTTTGACACTACAGCATCAAAAATTTCCCTAGGCAGGCCTTCCGGATTTTTATTCACATAATACATATGTCTGTCTCTAAATTTTTGAAGTTTTTGTCCTATAGTTCCCAGATCTGGTATTATTCTTGTCTAAACCTATTTACCTTTCTAAAATTGTATACCGCCGATCTGTTTCCTTATTAAAATGTGGAAGCATTCCCTGTTCTGCAATCTGAAAACCGGCCTCCAGCCAGCTTTTGTAGATTTGATTATATTCAGCTTCCGTACGGTAGATTACATCATAATCTGCCTTCAATGCTTCCGAATAAAATTCATTCAGTGTAAGCCGCTCCGCCAAAGCAATGATTTCTGTAAAGTAAATCCGCGCATGCTCGTCCATTTTCTTTAGGAGCTGTTCCATTCCTTTTAGTAGAGCTTCATCATTTATGTACATCATAATTCCACAGATCCATAACCGGTTAAATTTTTCAGACACCCCTGTCTCTGGCAATGCACAAAATTCTTCAAAACCATAATTTAGAAAAGTATATGACTTTTTAGGGAAGTGGTTACATTCCTCCGCATATTTGATCATTTCTGATGATAGGTCGGTACCGCAATAATAACCGCATTTGGGAATCAGTGTCTCAGCCCAGCGCCCCATTCCGCAGCCAATATCCAGAACACGGCATGTTTCATCAATCTACATTTTAGGAAGAATGCTTTCCTTTTCAAAGGCATCCCATGCCAACGCATATTCCGGGTTCTGTCGCCCAAAAGTACGGAGACATACGGGTTATTCATATTTTTTATATTCTTTGCTCTGTTGTTGTAAAAATCTTTTGTGTGCTCTGTGTTAATATTTACCTTTTTACCATATATACGGTTTTCTCCATAATTCTTGCTCCTATATTTATTGGTAAATCCAAAAAATAGCTCTTTATTTACTAATCAAGATTCTTTACCTTTTCTTTAAAAAGTTTTAATCTCCTCATGTTTTGTGCTCTTACTGCATCATCAGCCCAAGAGCCATCATAATGATGAATAGCAAAAGTATGTTCTGTAGGCATTATTTTTCCTGTTAAATAACATTTTGGAGATAATACTTTCGCTGGGTAAACTGTCATGCCTTCAATTATTTGATATTGTCCATTATAAATGTAACCCTTGCTATTGAAATAATCCTGTTGTAACTCAGGGGCAGCAACCTGGTTATAGCTCCCATCCTTGTTTTGAAACTTTCTATTTAAATATAAATCTCTCAATTCTTTCATAATATTGGTTTGCTTTTGAGCGCCAAATCCTACCCCCAAATTAATCAACCACGTAGTAGAATCAACACCTGCAAACGCTTGTTGATAAAGTAATTCATCCAAATTTTTGAGCAGTTCAACATCCGTATCTAAATATATCCCGCCATAATTATAAACAATATCCAATTCGGCATAGTCAGAAACAAATCCCCATTTACCAGCTTTATATGCTTCATACATATATTCATTCTTTGTTATATCATAATTGCTTTCATCCCATTTCACAATTTCATAATCCGGACAATATTTTTTCCAGCTTTCCATCCAGATTCTATTTTGTTCAGGGATTTCCTTTTTTCCAAATCAACAATAATGAATTTTTTTCGGAATCATCGGTTTATCCGTTATTCTGTAATTTTGAGGATACTCTATCCCTTCTTCTTCCTTGGCACTTGTTTCACTCCTAATAAATGTAGTAGCCAAACACCAGGTATCATTTAATTTATCATAAGAATTCAGTTGATCATACACTCCACATATATCATTACATGTAATAAGCAAAACGAAATTTTCAATTTTGAGCAACTGTTCTACGCTTATCAACGGTATTTCTGCATTAACGATTTTGAGTTTATTTCCTATATTTTCCTGGTTATTATCAGCTATACAGTAAATATATTTTTCAAAATGTATATTCGAATAATCATCAATAAAATTCTTCAACACTCTTCCTGCACCAAAGCAAATAAGTTTCTTTTTCACTGCTAATTCTTTTAGACGATATATATCACAATTATAAAATTTCATAATTTCTCTCCCTATTTATCAGCGCTAGAGGACACATATATTCAAAAAAACTTAAAAATCCTTTCCACATAAGAAACTTTTCCTTTATTTTTATTCTTCTATAATAGAAAATCCCAACTCCCGGCCATCTCGTTCAAACATTTGTACTGTCTCTAAAGAGAATATCTCCAAATCTTTTCCTAGATTTTCCATCTTTGCAAGCAGATCATTCGTTACCGTAATAATATCTACCCCGCTTCGTTCTGCCTGAATAATGTTGAAGACCTCACGGCAGCTTGCCCATAAACTTTTGGCACCGTCTTTCTGCTTGCACATTTCTGCGACTTGTCTCATGATTATTTCGGGATCTACACCCGCATCAGCAATTCTGCCCGCAAAAACGGAAATAATGTTTTCCGTTCCCTCTTTTAGAACTGCTAATACAGATTCTGCCTGCTTTGGCGTAAAAATAGCTGTTATATTCAGGTTGACCCCTTCCTTGGAAAGCTCCGAGATTAATGGAACGCTGCTTTCTCCCTTGGAATTTGTAATCGGAATTTTAACAAAAACATTTTCTCCGTATTGAGACAATATGAGCGCTTCCTTTTTCATCATTGCAAAATCATCTGCAAAAACTTCGAAAGAAATAGGCATGTCCGGTATTGACCCTATTGTCTCCTTTGCAAATTGGGGATAACTTTTGACGCCTGCCTTTTTCATTAAAGTTGGATTTGTCGTAAAGCCTTTTATAAAACCTTTTTTATACATTTCAACCATTCCATTGATATCTGCGCCATCTGCGTAGATTGCAATCTTTAGATCGGTCATTTTCATTTCTTGTGTCTCCTTTTGTAATGTTCTGGTATGAAGCAATCATAAATTATTGGATGATCGCATTTACCAATAAGTGCCAGATAATCCCCTGCCAGCCCTCCGCATGTGGCGTGATTCTTTCATCGGATACTACAGGAACCAATACACATGCATCTGACACTTTTTTGGAATATCCTCCATCCCTTGATACTATAGATAATATTCTGGCACCGCATTCTTTGGCCAGACGAAGTGCATTTACAATATTTAAAGAAGCCTTATTACTTCCACCGCCAACTGAAAAGATCATCACTCCATCCTGGCTGGATAGTTTTGAAATTTTTAACCATTCCACAAAGGTAGTATCCCATCCTTCATCATTTGTCCGCGCACTCAATTCTGCCACATTATCTGTTGGCGCATATGTTTCAATTCCGCCAATTTTTCGGAAGTCATTGACAGCATGGGACGCGTTTGCGGCGCTTCCTCCTACTCCAAGAATAAAAAGCCTGCCGCTTTGCTCCTTGAGAGTTTTCAATATCTCTATACTTTTATTGATTTCCTCTACAGAAATTTCATTCAGTATTTTTCTCGTTTCTTCCAAATAATTTTCGATATACGCTTTATACATATCTCACTTATTCTCCCATTATATTTTCTAACTCATTGATATTTCTGATAATGTTGTTTGGGCGGTAATCTTGAAGCCTTTGGCATACATCACACTTCATTTCCCCAATAAAAATGGTTTTCAGCCCTGCTTTGTTCCCAGCTATAATATCTGTATAAGAGTCCCCAATCATATAAGAATTTTCGTGGTCGATATGGTATACCGCTAACAAATCTGTAATCAAACCCGCTTCTGGTTTCCGGCATTTGCATTTTCTTATCAAAAACGGTGCGTTCGACCGTCGGCTTCCTACAGGATGATGCGGGCACATATTTACTGCTTCCACGAAGATCCCTTTCGATTTTAAATCCTGGATCATCCAGATGTTTAAATCATACAGACAGGTAAGCGCAACCTTTCCTTTCGCAGCGGCTGGCTGGTTCGTCACGATAAATATAAGGTAACCCATTCTTTGTATAGACAACAGTGTCTTTATTACATCAGGCTTATATATAAAATCTTTTTTTGAAAAAGGTGAATCAACCTGTTCAATGTCATCGTTATAAACAAGTTCATTTATCACCCCGTCACGATCGAAAAAAGCAGCCCTTTTTTTATTCGCAAACCTTTTTTCGGCATATTCACAGAATTCCTGCATAGAAGCCGGACTTCCAATTTCATAAAATCTTTTTGTGACCACTTGGCCGGATAATTTTCCGAGCTTTGAAAGCGAGGTTAGTATTTCTGCTAAATCAAAGCGTTCTTTTTCATTCATGAGGATGTCTTTTGACAACATGGAAATGCCGTAATCAACATACCTCATTTCATTGCTGAAGCTTCCTTTGTTATACAGTACAATTTCCCCATTCTGATAAATGACATTACTTTTGTCATAGCGGTTCTCATTTTCCAAGATAGTCATCAGTGCCAGCTTTCCTTTTGATTTTTCCAGCCAATATCGATATACGGCCTCCTGATAATCCACATCCATAAAAGAATCACCATAAATCAGCAGGAAATCTTCTTCTAATTTTTCAGCAGCATTCCGGAGGGCACCACCAGTTCCTAATTGTTTTTTTCCATCATAAGAATATTGGATGTCAACCTGCCATTTTGAACCGTTTCCATAATAATTTTCAATAGATTCCGCCTGATAGCCGACAAGGAATAAAAATTTGTGGAACCTCCACCGCTTCAGCAATTTTAACTGATAATCGAAAAAAGGATATCCATTAATGTCTGCCATTGCTTTTGGAGTATCTTTCAGCCCCAAACGGGTACCAAGCCCTCCCATCAATACAACAACCTGTGTATCTGCCACGATATCTCTGTTCATATCACCCATAGCACTCATTGTTATAACAACTTTGCCCCTTCTTTTTCAAAACGGAACCGTACTTCTTCCAGCCCCAGGCGGTTCATTGCAGCCCTTAATTTTACCTTGTTGTCCGCATAAAACATAAGAAATCCGCCGCCGCCTGCACCAATCAGCTTACCACCGAGCGCTCCGTTTTTTAATGCATATTCATACCATTCGTCAATTTTCGGATTGCTCATGCCTCCGGATCTTTTCTTTTTATATCCCCAATGAATATTCATGATGTCCGCAAACTTGTTTAAATCTCCCTTTTCCAAAGCATTTTTGCTATCCAGACCTAATTGCTTTACGAAGTCCAGGTTTTTAAGCATATCTCCATCATTTCTTTTGCTTTTTTCATCCTGCTCATTCAAAATGTTTCCGGCAGAATGGGAATATCCGGTGAAAAACAAGATTAAATTATCTTCCAGATTGTATAGTGCTTCCTGGGATATATTAAGTGGTTCTATTTGAACAAAACCATCCTTTTGGATATTCATGCAGACAATTCCTCCATATGCGGAAATATACTGGTCCTGTTTTCCAATCGGTTCCCTAAGACGTTCAATTTCAATCGTACATGCTTCCTCGGCAAGATGTCGTGTACCAATGATATCTCCTTTATATCCGTGGAGTGCGCATAACAATGCAGTTGTAAAAGTACTGGAAGAACCCAGCCCTGTCCCGGCAGGGATGTCTGCCATAGAGCATATTTCCAGGGGTGTCTGTGCCAATCCTGTCATATGTAACGCTTCACGCACAATCGGATGCTGCAATTCAGAGACATGTTTTACACACTCTAGTTTAGAATATTTAACTAAAAATGATTGATTAAAAGTTTTATTTATCAGTATATATACATATTTGTCTATAGCAGCAGAAATAAGAAATCCTTCTTTTTTTTCATAATAAGAAGCCAGATCAGTACCTCCGCCTCCAAGTGTAATGCGCAAAGGGCTCCTTGCAATAATCATACAAATTTTCCTTTCTTTACAAAAGCAACACTTAATGTATCACCGATTGGTATAAAACCTACATTATTTTTTTCTGCAAACTCATTAATAGCTTTTTGCGCCCCATCATACGAAAAGGAAAAATAGTCATGGACAAATATATAGCCATTTTCTACCATCCTCGGCCAAAAATACTCTAATCCAGCCATGATAGGCTTGTACAAGTCAACATCTATATTTACAAACGCATATTGTTCATTTTCAAGCCCTACTGCCGTATCTGGAAAATATCCTTTTCGGATAATACATTTCTCACGATAAGGCATTTTATTTAGCACATAGTCAACAGATGTATTGGCCAGTTTTCCGATATCATTCCTTAATAACCCGTGTGTTATTTCATAATTCAAATCTGTTTCTGGGAAGCCCTCAAAGGTATCAAATAGGTAAAATTTTCTGTCTGGAAATACACTATTGATTACTTTTGCAAAATCCCCTCGGTAAACCCCCAGCTCCGCAACTGCCCCCGGAATATTCTTTTCGGTAAATATAGCCGATATTTTTTCAAGACTTGACTTTCTTGCCCTAAAAGGCAAATCTACATATTGGCAAATGATTTTTTCTTCATCAATTCCATTATCGATTAGCCATTCTTTTGCTTCTTCATATCCAGTCAGCTGCCCTAAGACCACTACATCAGGTGAATCATTTAAGATTTCCTTCCTTGCTCTAATATCCAGAAAATCTGCCTTTTGCCCGATCCTTTTCGGATTTTCATCCACAAAATACATAACTTTATATTTTTCTTTAATCAAGGAATATACATTTTTTCCCGTACCAGTCGAGCCATAAATAACCGCTGTCTTCATCTTTTACCCTTTCAATTTCCTTCATACATTGATTTTATAGATTTTTCAATTGCTTCTTGCGTTGTGTACTGGTTGCTCCATCCTAGTTTACGTATCTTCTGTGAATCCAGACGTACTATTGGCACGTCACCCTTCCATCCCCGGTCGCCGCCTGTATAGCAGTATTCCACATTCTGCAGCCCCATAATTTTGACTGCGGTATCTGCGATTTCTGTGACTGTAATATGTTCTAAAGTTGCAACATTATAATAGTTATATCCATATAATGCCTTTTTTTCTACTGTTCTTAATGCATTTACAATATCATCAATATAAATATAAGACTTGCTTTGTTTTCCATCGCCCAATATTTTTAATTGCTTTGGATTCTCAGCTAATTTTTTCAAAAAATCATATCCCACACCATGTGTTTGATTTGGCCCTACTACATTTGCAAAACGAAACGCCCCTGCATTCATATCAAACATTTTGCAATAAGAACAAATCAAAGCTTCACAGGCCAGCTTACTTGCACCATAAGTAGACGATGGCAGCATCGGTGAAAAATCTTCATCTGTCACAGTTGCCCCTACATCGCCATATACCCCGCTGCCAGACGCATAGATTAGATTCTTTATATGATTTTTACGCATTGCTTCCAGGACATTATTAATCAGGTAAGTCCCCTCCCAAAAATCAATGTCGGGCTGTGAGATTGCCTTCGAGATATCCGGATTGGATGCTACACTATACACCATATCCACCCCTACCATGGCCTCTGTCAACGTATCCAAATCTTTAATATCCTCTCTGACTATATGCAGCCTTTTCTCTCCAAGTATTTCCCGTAAATGCTCATCCCTTCCAGAAGAGAAATTGTCATATATATATATTCGTGCATCTGGTTCTTCTGTAAACAGTTTCTTTGTAACATGGCTTCCTATGAATCCTGCACCACCTATCACCATATACTTCATTTTCTGCTCTCCTCATACACTAAATCAAATAAGTAATTGACATTGCATATCTTTTCTTTTTCTACGCCGTTCTTTATTAAAGAAACTTTCATTTCATCATAGTATTTTGCGCTTGAAATAACGATACGGTCAAATACAAAGAAACGAATCCACTCTGGCGAAACCACCAATCGTCTATTGAACATCTGAAATCTCTTATTCGGATCGCTGTTAATATATGCTCTTATATTTACACAGCTCTCCGGTAATCCATTCAACATATTTTTTGCGGCATCCCCAGTTCCATAAACCATTATTGTAGGGAGCTGTTTATTGTCCTGGGCATCCCTTTCCAAATTATATGATTTAACAGCCATCATCTGCCCTATGCAATTAATGTTATGTAAGAAGTCCACTTTTGCCAGCTGTGTATATTTCATCTGTAAAGAATTTGGTGGGCAATAAGATAAATTTAGGGGTTCTTTTAGCCACTCTATATTCTCATTGTCATCTAAGCCATATCCATTTGCAATTCTGTAAATGTCATGTCCTTCCTCAATTTCCGCAATTTGTTTATTAATATGTTCCCCGTCTTCATTTCCACGGTTCGTCCATATGATGAACTTAATATTGTTGCCATATAACCTTGACATAAATTGTTCCTTACTGGTTACTGGATAATGTGCCATTTTTAGTTGATTTATATGTTCTATCCTTATATCGTCTCCAGAAACATAATGGTGTCCTGTCCCCAAAATGACATTGTTGTGTAAAATCATTTTCATCGGAATCATCACCTTTCGTACATTGTTTCCTTTAAAGTTTATCTTAAAGTTCACTAATCTCCTGGGAATGAAAGGCTCGTTGATATCATCATCTTTACTCATTGCGTAATTTTTCCAACACACCTCATAGACTCGGTCCATTGGCAACCTTTCCATAATTGTTCTTGGGTTCCCGCATCCTGTTAAGAATTCATCTACATCCAGAGGGATGAACAAGTCGGCATCTTCTTCATACGCTATTTTTTTCATATATTTATTGTCCAGGTATCTCTGCTCAAAAGAGATAACGGGTTCCACTATGAGTTCCAAATGATAGCCTTCAGAAATCAGGTTCCTTATAATCAGCAATGTATTATCAATACAACAGGTGCTGACAAAAATCATTTTGTCAATGAAATGACTGTTATATCTGATAAAAGATTCAATAATTTCACTCTCATTTCCTACCATAGTCAACGACACTATTTTCATCCATATTCTCCTTCTAACCCTTATGTAACAACTCGCCTAAGTAAACTATTTACTGGCACGGATAACTCCCCTGACAAGTTTCGGCAATGGTATTTGTTTCAAATTCCTAAATGAAAGAAATACCATATAACCATTAGTTGTGCTGATATTATAGCCATAGTGCCTCATCATATTTGCGATATCATCAAAATCTCTTTCTCTATGATAACTACATATGTATGCATTTAAAGGCTGACTACGTAATGTTTTTTCTCCACCGGCTAATGCGCTTATTTCTGCTCCCTCTATGTCCATTTTTATAGAAGTAAACGTCTCATTCTTTGCCAATTCATCAATAGTAATACATCTGTCATTACAGTTATCTGTTAAATATTTTTGAATAATATGAACCTTACCCTTATAAGGCTCAAATGTATATGTCAACGCCTCTATCCATGCCTCGTCTGCTTCTACCAAATATAAACTTTTTACTTTATCTACGACTTCCAAAGAAAAATTCCCCTCTGCTGCTCCTGCATCCAGGATGACCTCCCCTTCTTTAATCGAAAACTCATCACTTTGGTATCTGTGTGGTGATAACACATCCTGCTCCATTATAATTTGCCGATAATAATTCATCACTTCTGCTTTTTTGAATTTTTTCGGAAAATACATTTTTTTGCCAAAATGTAAGACGTAAAACATGTCGTTTTTTTCATCCCGGTGAACTTCTATCTCCAATTCTGTGTATTTATCTACAAAATCGTCATTGAACACACCAAGCGGGTGGGTACAAATATATTGAATCTGTTTTTCCAATTCTTCTGGTTTATGCTGTTTTTGTTGATAAAATTCCAACATAGCACGTCTTTGTATAAACATATAATTATCGATTCGATCTGGTTCAATATGGTATTTTTCTAGAATTTGTCC
>Ga0137307_103256_pt1 | contig 10045 bp, 9 predicted proteins | sample NAcewD2O_March_2_FD_97180 | JGI IMG/M metagenome (GOLD analysis project Ga0137307, IMG submission 97180) | Mouse cecal microbial communities from Vienna, Austria - N-Acetylglucosamine amended D2O_March | ecosystem: Host-associated > Mammals > Digestive system > Large intestine > Cecum | place...
TATGGAATTTGAAGGTCCTATCCGTCAGGTTATGGATTATTATGCAGGGTTCAGGCGGAATATGCCCGGTATGGAATTGGCTTTGAAACGCCTTGAATTGATTTCCGCCTACAAGGATAAGGTCAAAGCGAAAAATCTGCATGATTTGATGCGGCTGCGGGAAGGGTTCGATCTTTTGGAACTGTGCAAAATCCATTTGGGCGCTTGTTTACAGAGAAAAGAAACCGGCCGCGGAATGTATAAGCTTTCAGACTATCCGAAGCTTGATCCAAGTCTTGATAAGGGATTGGCGGTGCGGAATAAAAACGGTTCGCCAAGCTATTTTTGGATTGAAAAGACAGCATAAAAAGGAGAATGACTATGCCCCCGGTATTTAATGAGGAAAAATGTATCCGCTGCGGAAAGTGCGTAAAAGATTGTCCTGCATATATTCTTGCTTTGGATAAAAAACAAGGCGAAACCCCGCACGTTATCGAAGAATACAAATTTGAATGCTGGCATTGCGGCAATTGCCGGATCAGCTGTCCCGCAAACGCTATCAGTTTTGAATTTCCGCTTTATACATTGGTGTAAGATTCGTAAGCCATTTCCTTTTGGGAATGGCTTATTTGAAAAACTTCTTTGTGAATTTTAAAACGCAAAAATTTCACTATCTTGTTTAAAAATTGCTTGAGCGGTTTTCTAACGGAGGTCTTATGTCGCAAACAAACGCAAAAATGGATTTTCTGAGTGCAAACCAATTATTGGTAAAATGGCTTGTATCGCTTGCCATTCCTACGATTGTTTATTTTATGCTACCTATTGACGGTAAGACGATGACCCATGAAATGGGCATGTTTTTAGCTATTACCATTTTTATGGTTGTTATTTGGGCTTTCGGTCTGGTCAATGAAATCGCAACCGGTATCGTGCTGCCTGTTCTGTATGTGGCTTTGTGCCATGTTCCTGCAAAAGTTATTTATGCGGGCTGGCTTTCTGACGTTCCCAACACTGTTATCGGCGGTTTTATTTTATGTAAAATTTTGCAGACAACAGGACTGGGGAAACGTATAGGGTTAGGCTGCATGTATGCCATGAAAGGTTCCTTTGTGGGCGTTATTTGGGGACTTGCAACAGCTATTTATATTGTTTCTCCCTTTATCCCCTCTGCAAATGGTAAAAGTTTGATTTTCTGCGCCATTGTCATCAGCCTTTGCGAAGCACTCGATATCAAGAAAAAAAGTACGGAAGCGACGGCGCTGATGATGGCTGCATTTTTGGCTGTAACCAGCTCAAAACTTTGTTATCTGACTGGCGGCGGGGACTTGGTTATCGGTATGAATTTGGTGAACGGCGTAACTGGCGGAACAGTTACCTGGTTTGAATATGCTTTATGGAACTTAGTACCTGCAACTGTTTATACCATTATGAGTGTGGGCATTGTTGTTTTCCTGCTTCCATCAAAAATGGATAAAGAGGCATTAAAACAAGTTCTTGTTTCCCGTTATAATGAACTTGGAGTCATGTCAAAACAAGAAAAGATTGCAACAGCTTTCTTTATTTTTACTTTGATATTGCTTGTAACGGATAAGTTCCATGGTCTTGCTCCCGGTATGTCCCTTTGCCTGGTTGCTTGTATCAGCTTCCTGCCAAAAATAGAGCTTATGGACGCAGACAAGATTAAAACCGTGAACTTTGGACCATTGTTCTTCATTATGGGGTGTATGGCTATTGGCGGTGCAGGCAATTATCTTAAAGTAACGCAATGGATGGCTGACGGTACCTTTGGCTATTTCCATGGACTTGGCGATTTTGGCGCTGGCTTAGCTGCTTATGTTGTTGGGGTGGTTGGCAACTTTATTTTGACTCCGCTTGCGGCAACAGCTTCTTTCTCGGCACCTCTTGCTGAACTTGGCCTGAATATTGGTGTTGAACCAAGAATTGTATATTTCTCCTTTGTCTATGGTTTTGATAATATTATCTTCCCATACGAAACAGCGCCGCTCTTGCTGTTCTACGGCTTCGGCTATATCCATTTTGCAAAAATGGTGAAAGTACTGGCGGTAAGAATTTTGCTGGTCATGCCCTTCCTGCTTCTGGTCGCCATTCCGTGGTGGAAATTCATTTTCTAAAGTTGAGATACTTTTTCTCCAAAAAATACCAAAAGGCTATGGCATTTGCCATAGCTTTTTTGGTATTACTTTTAATTTATGTGGAAGGGGATAATAAAAAAAGAATGACAGAGGGTATATTTGTTTTTTCAATTTATGCCGGAGCGCAAGATTGATCTGTTTTTATGAGAATTTCTGCCTCTTGTCTGATTGTTTCCACAAATTCCGCCATTGGAGTTAACAGCGTGGAATTTTTACAGATGTACATGATGTCATAGCGGAATTCGCAGTCTTCAATGTTCAGAAGATGAATATCGCTTTTCATATCCGCCCGCATTTTGACCATTCCTGTATGGGTGCCGACCCAAAATCCGTTGGTGCTGGTGGCTATGTTGTGATTGAGTATGTGGTTGACCTGCAAAATACGGCGGTCGTAGCCGTTTTCCTTGAGGTAGAAATAAAAGGCGTCCTCTTCCGTATCTTTGCTGGTGATATACGGATATTTTGTCAGTTCTTCCAGCGTGCAGGTTGTGCCGGCTGCCAGCGGGTGGGTTTTTGGCACTGCCACATTGATACTGTCCGAAGCCAAGTAATGGGTTTTTATGTTAATATTTTCAATAGTCGCAGGCAGCAGTATGTTTTTTCCTATGCGGCCGAACTGAAGCAGGGCGAGATCGAATTTACCGGAAATCACTTCAAAAATATTGCTGGCACTTGTACGAATGTCATTGATTTTTATATTCAGTTCCGGGGTGGAAGCGTTGGTTTTCAGCATGGCACGAGTGGCAATCATATTGCAGAGATAGGAAGAAACACCAACGGAAATATTTATATTTTGGGGAGTTCCGTTTTTATTCATGTTTGTTATCGCATCAATTTCAGTGCAGATAACTTGAGCATGTTTTAGGATTTCTTTCCCTTTTTCCGTAAGGTGGACCCCTATGGGCGAGCGTTTAATAATTTCACAGCCAAGCTCTTCTTCCAGCTTCTTTATGGCTATGCTTAACGAAGCTTGGGAAATGAACAGCTTGGCTGCGGATTTTGACAGCGATTTGTAAATATCTATATAAACAATAGCCCGCAGTTGTGTAAGATTCATTGAGGAGCCTCTTTAACCGGAGACTGTTTTTTTCGTAACAGCCTCCGGTACGGATTGTGGATTATCCAACCCAGTTTCCCAAAATACCTGTGTATAGGCAAAATTCAAGCCAAATGAGGCTGACAACAGGCAGGAGCAGCAGTTTTTTGAAAAGAACGTCTGCCTCATGCTGATCTTCAAGTCCTGCAAGAGCCATCGCACCGCAGGTTGAAAACGGAGAAGATCCGGTGTAGAAGCCCCCTACGGAAATCAGCGAGAACAGAATGATGGGTTCAATGCCGGTACTGGCGGCAAGTGGCACAATCAGCAGGGCAAGCGTGGGAATGACCACGCCCAGCGTGGCTACGAAGAAGCTCATGGTACAGGCAGCCGCCAGCAGGAAATAAGGAGCTGCGGAGCTGGTTATATTTGTTTGTACCCAAGAGGAGAGGCTGTTGACAAGACCGCCCGAAACTGCGGTACCAATCAGTGTGCCCATGGCGCAAATCATGATTATAATGGAAAACGGCACCTTGTCAATGGCGTCTTTTTCTTTGGCTGCTTTAAAAATGCTACATAGTATGATACCGACAGTGCAAGTAACGGTGATGTCGCAAAAGGAAGCGATTTTTTTAATTACCGCCGAATCCGGCATGAAAACCTTGAGCATGGCAGGAATGACGGTGCAGAGAAAAACCAGACCGACTATCCATAAGGTCTTTTTTTGAACTTCGGTAAAAGGTTCCGGTTTGTCGATTTCCACCTTTTTCGTTTTGTGGCCGCCTGTGACAAAATAGGTGATGATAAAAAATATGGACATGGTTATCAGGCAGTTCATAAGCACATTCATGCACATTGCCATACCTTCATTGCGGAAACCGGTATTTTCAGCTACCTGCTGAATGATTATGCCGCCGACGCTGAACGGAAATTGTGAGCCGATGGTTGCGCCGCAGCAGATAAGCACCGTGGCAAGCACTCTTGAAATTTGTGATTTTATGCAAATGGTCATTACCAAGGGGGAAAGAAATGCGAATGTGGCAGGTGCACCGGCACCGGTTCCCGCAAACATCATGCAGATAAAAAACAGCACAATGGGTAACTGCGTCGGTCTGTTGCGGCTGCTGTAAATAATTTTTTCCGCCAGTTTTACGAGGGTGCCGTTGGATATGGCGAAACCGTAAAACGCCGTGACAATGAACAGCATCAAAAAGAGGTAAATCGGCCATAGCCCGGCAATTTTTTTTATCGGCAGGTCATAGATGAACATGCCGTTGGCAAAAGCGAAGGTCAGGGCGAAGTAACCGATATTGACTTTGAATAGGAAGCCGAGGACCAAAGCCAGCACAAGGGATATTAAAAAGAGGAGTTCTGCACTCATGATCTTACTCCGGATTTAAATAGACTTTTGGGCGAATTTTTGCAGTATCACATTAGAGATTTCGACGGTCGGTGGTGCAACCGCCGAAAGCATGGTCAGCGTATTCTTTCGCGGAATTTTGTTTGCAATCCCTCTGGGGTAAGGGTGACTGTCTGGAATTTATTGTTGAGCAAAGGGTTTGTGAATGGGAAATCGCTTCGTTTATGATAGGCGCCCCGGCTTTCCTGTCTGTCCAGAGCTGAAATGGCACAGGCTTCCGCTAAATCCAGTAAATCCAACACCTCCAGACAACGCATCAGCTCGTGGGAATTTTCCGCTTTGAGCATTTTTTTTGCATAGCCGCGCAAGTCATTGATATATTTTCTGCCTGCTGTGAGCAGGGTTGCCGAACGTATTCTTGTGCCTACATATTCATCCATGATTTTTTGCAAGGTGGAGTTGGCTTCTTTCCAATGTGCCCCTGCTTCATTTCGCATGAGCTGGCGGTACAAGGCAACTTTTTCCTGAATTTTGCTTTGTAGGTTCAGAACATCGTATTCCGGTACATTTTTCACATGTTTCGCAGCTGCTCCAGCGGCATAATCGCCGAATACGGCGGCTGACGTAATGTCGCCGCGCACATTGCCCACGGACATGCCGGAAGCGTATAAACCGGGAATGGTTGTCATGGAGCTTTCGTCCACATCTATGCCATTCATATAAAACATGTGTTCATATTGACCGAATTCAATCATGCTTTTACGCAAATCAATGCCGTATTGGTCGAGGTATTCATTAATGGAGGTGCATCCTTCTGAAACCAGCGCGTTACGCATATGTGCCAGATCATCTTCGCTGATACCCGTGCAGTTCATGAATACCGGTCCTTTGCCTGAATCCATCATTTTTATGAAACAGTCTTTCCAGACATCGCTTGTCGGGTCCGGAAGTTCGCGGCTTACATGAATGTCCTTGACAAATGGCCCGACAATTTTGCCGTTGAGATCCGTAAGGGCGCCAATCCAAGTTCCTTTGCCGGAACGGGTGAAATATTTGGGTCCGGCATGCCGGCTTGGCAGATCCAAATTCACCAGCCGCGCCCCGGCTCGAAGAGCCATGGCTGCACCGCTGCCGGCATTGGCGGGGCAATGGGATGTGTTGAACAGATATGCCGGATTGTTGCCGGGGTACATGCGCATTGCCTCGCCCACGCAAATCAATCCTGTCTTGGCTTGGAAAATTATAATTCTTGGTTCGTCTTCGCGGATATCTATGCCGATAGCCCCTGCAAAGTGACCTGCTTCATTGACCAGCACTTCGTTGACCACTATTTTGTTCATGATTTTGGCACCGGCTTTTTGGGCTGCTTTCGTGAGACAGGCTTTTTGGTTGGAACCGTCATATTTCAGATGATAACGGCGGCGTCCCGGCATGGCATGACCTTCAAAATTCCATGTGCCGGTTGGACGCATGTTGATTCCGTAAGATTCCCATTTGTGGATAAGATCGGCTGAACGTTCCAGCATGAGCCTGAAAAGATTGTTGTCTTGATTGCCGCCGACCAGCGTTTCTTTGACCTCTGCCATAATTTCTTCAAAATTATCACCATGGTATTCGGGAAGGTAACATAAAAAGTGGTCATTGCCGCCACAGCCGTTGCCGGATCGCCGCGTATCCGCTTTTTCCAGAATGAGGGTATCCAAGCCAAGTTCCGCGGCTGTTATGCCGGCTTGAAGACCGCTTATGCCGCCGCCAATGATAAGGAAATCGGTTTTTACAATTTGTTCGTCGATGTTAATGTTCATGGTCGCACCTTTTTATGGTTTTGGGAGCATCATAGTGCAGAAGCATATGGGAAAGCGGATAACGCATGCTGATTGCTTGTTTTGGGCAATCCATGACACATGCGCGGCAATGCCAGCATTCGTCCGGATAGAGCACAACAACGGCGCCATCTTGGTATTTAATGACGTCAAGCGGACAAATGTCTGCACATTTTTTACAAACAATACACAATTCATTGTTTATTAGTGGTGGCATGTTCAACCTCCTTTGGTATTTCTTTTAAGAAAAATATCACAATGTGAAATTTCAATACAAATAGTATTTTTTTATAGGGGGATATGCGGAAGTTATAGCCATATGCCGAGCTCTGCCCTGGATCTGCTCAACAGGCTGTTTTCAGGCAGGGAGAAACGCCGATGGATAGGTGAGAATTAGGGACGTCTTAGGGATGTTCAAGGGTGCAATCTATTGTTTTAATTGGTATGACAGGCTGTTGGTGATTTTATTCTGAATTTGAGCGATAATTATCATATGCAGAGCTATGATTTGTTGAAATAGTATATGTTTTGCGAGGGCTTGTTCTATTTTTCCCATGGAATACGGATAGGCTGATTTACTGAAGCGGCAACTATTGATACTACCAACATTCTCTTTTAACGATTTTATTATTCAATGCGTATTTAAAACGGGAGTGTATCGTTATATCTGATAACAATTTTTTTACGATTTGTTGTTCAGACTTTTTATTATATGAAGCTGTTACCAATAAAAAATGGCGCGGGGATTAAATGTATACCAAAGGAGGACAGGCTTGTATCTAACTATTTTTTATTCCACCAGCTTAGTTTTTTTTTGTGCTGAAACGACAAAAAAAGACTTATACCGCAAAAATGGAAAATTGATTGAAGAAAAAGTCGGCGGGCAATTTAAGGATAATATGACGCCTGCAAAAGCTTCCAGCATACGAGGGCTACGCATTGAAGGGTCTATCCCTACCAATAATGAAAAAAGGGAACGTATCAGGCAGGAAAAGCTTAAAGAAAAAAGTTCGTATTCTTTTATCCGTTTGTTCAGTCTGTTTGAAGAATCAGAGCGTGAAAACAGAAGTCTGAAAGACGACAGAATCCGATTTAGTCTGCATATTGCCCCGCTTATCGGCAAAAAAGCCATTTCGGAACTTACGACACAGGATATAGAAAAAATCCGCCGAAAAATGGAAAAAGAGGGGAAATCCCCGCAAACCGTGAAACACGTGCTGACGCTTATTAAGCGGCTTGTCAATTATGCCTTGAAAAACGGATATATTGAGTCTGTTCCTGCGACCTTGCATTTTGATATGCCCGCTGTTGACAACAAAGTAACCGAAAATCTAACGGCGAAACAGGTTGCTAAGCTTTTGCAGGTTCTTGACGAGGAAGAAGATATTGTCATGGCATCCCTTATCCGTCTTGCACTGTTTACAGGTATGCGAAGAAGTGCCCTGCTGAATTTGCAGTGGACAGACCTTGATTTTGAGCGGAACAGTATTATGCTGCGCGGTGATGTGGCAAAAAAGAAAAAGACGGAATATATTCCCATGAACGAACAGGCAAAAGCCATTTTGCTTTCTGTGCCGAAAACGACAAGTCCTTATGTTTTTCCGGGCCGTGACGATGATAAGCCAAGGGTTAATATAACTGCCGTGTTAAAACGGGTAAAGGAAAAAGCAGGGCTTCCCGAAAGTTTTCGTCCTCTGCATGGCTTGCGTCATTCTTTTGCGTCTTGGCTTGCCAATTCGGGACAGGTTTCCATGTATGAACTGCAAAAGCTTTTGACACATTCAAGCCCGCTTATGACCCAGCGTTATGCCCATTTGCACGATGAGGCATTAAAGCGAGCTTCAAATTTGACGACTAATCTTTTTACCACAAAAGAAAAGGAATAATTTATGGTAAGAAAAATAAATTGGCTTCAAAATGGTAAAGGAAATGTGGCAGTTTCTTATGTTTTGAGTTATCTTGTATTTTTCGGCATTATTTTAGGAATGACTTACTATTATGCTGATAGGTTTGGAGAGTATTTTAATTGGCTGTTGGAAAATGATTATATCAATGAAACTCAATGTTCATTATTAAATCAAAGTACGAATTTAGGAATGATAATTATTATTCCAAATATCATAATGATATCATTTACAGCATTTATACTGCTTATTTTTATTCAAAATAAAATACTAACCCTTTTTTTACCTAAAAAGCAAAAATTAGAAAAAGTTATTTCTTTTGTGTCTGCAATGGATAAGTTAGAAATATTAACTACGAAAGATGCTATTGATTTTATATTAAAGAATAAAATAAAAGTTTATGTTGTTGATGAACCGTTTGATAAAAAGAACAGTATACGGGAAAATTGTTATGCGAAATTTGTTTATTATGCAATGGACAGAACATATTTAAATAGAGGAAAGTTAGAGCAATATATAGGGAAAAATGTTTTATGTTTTGAATATAATGATTTTATATCTTATAATGATATTTTGAAAAATTATAAAAAGGAAATATTGCAGAAAGCTCTGGAAGAAAATACCAATAAATTTAATCAAAAATTTATAAAATTTGTAATGATTATAACAAAGAATTTGTCAGATTAAAAGAGGAATATGAGAAAAAAGAGAAAGAGCTGCTGACAGTTATTGAGTTAAAAAACAAAGCAATTCAAGAAGAGCTGTCATATAAGAATGAGTATAAAAATCAGAAAGTTCAGCTTGAAAAAGAGAAAATTGAATTACAAGATGTTATTGAGAAATTGCAGTCTGAAAATTCTCCTGAAGAAAAAAGAATAATGGAACATTCACCGTTTTATTTTGTTCTTTTGCGGACGTATCAAGATTTGAAAAATAAAAATTCTGTTCATTGGAATGCTGCAGGCCTTATCTTGTAAATATTTTGCAGAAGCTTCTGCCGGGCGGTAAAGTTGTCGGAAAGGAATATACCTGTGCTTCCCCTTGCAGGGCGGGGAAGGCAATTCCTGTAAAACCAATATAGAAACAGGACTTGGCAGTGATTTTGCCACAGGGCAGACTTGGGCAAATATTATTGATTTGGCAGGTAAAGTATGGGGCTGTTCATTTTATGAATCAGCCAAAGAATTGGCAAGGAAATACGGCAGAGAAGAAATTTTTGAGTCAGGTTCTGTAAAACAGTATGACGAAGAACTGATACCGATTGTTCCCGTGCTGTTAAATGCACCGCGGCCCTATAAATCCCACCCGCAATATGGATATGCCCAAAAGCAGTGGTTTTATAAGGATATGGAGAATCAGCTTTTAATGTGTGTTTCCCGCTTTGAAACAGACAAAGGTAAATTTATTCTTCCGCAGATTTATGCTAAGACCTTGCAGGGCAACCCAAAATGGTACTGGAAGGCACTTTACAAACAGCGTCCTTTGTATGGACTGCAAAACTTAAAACAAGATAGAAAGGTTTTATTGGTGGAAGGCGAAAAAACAGCCGATAAAGCACAGGAGCTTTTGCCGGATTATGCTGTTTTGACATGGAGCGGAGGAAGCGGCGCAGTTTCAAAAACGAATTTTTCTCCTGTGTATAATCAAGAACTTATTGTATGGCCTGACAATGATGAACCTGGTTTTAAAGCTTGTTTTGAACTTGCCAAGGTTTTGCAGGATTATTCGGCGATAAAATTTGTTCTTCCTCCTGCCGTGCTTCCCGATAAATGGGACTTGGCAGATGAACT
>Ga0137307_103257_pt1 | contig 10044 bp, 7 predicted proteins | sample NAcewD2O_March_2_FD_97180 | JGI IMG/M metagenome (GOLD analysis project Ga0137307, IMG submission 97180) | Mouse cecal microbial communities from Vienna, Austria - N-Acetylglucosamine amended D2O_March | ecosystem: Host-associated > Mammals > Digestive system > Large intestine > Cecum | place...
CATGACTTCTCCTGCCGCGCCATGGGAATGATGTTTTTCATTCGGCATCATTCCCGTGACAGGACGCCCTGTACAATTAATCGCTGATTGCGCCGCCCGGTACAGGTAGATAAGGTCACAATTCCGGCCATATTGCCAAAATCAGTGTCCGTATCATACAGAGATTCTGCCGCCGCATGGTTCGCATAATCCAGCAGTTCCTCTTTATCCCTGAAATCCATCCGATAATCATCTCCGTCCGCTTTCACACGCCGAACGGAAAAAACAGGGCAGACATGGCAGAATTCCGGCGTAATCACTGTAAATGCAGGGTGTTCCTCAAAAAAATCTGCTGATTCATATTGCTTCAGAATACCAAACATTTTTCCGTCTGCCCCGTTATGGCCGTAAATAATAAAATGAAGGCTCTCCTGATTTGAGCGGCAGTCTAAAAACAGACTGCCGCATACATTTTCACTTCCGTCCGGCAAATGATTCAGATAAAACTGATTATCCGGGCCTGACATCACCGGATAATTCACTGAAGTGTCCGGAATCTGAAGCCAACCAATCATGCCGGGATATACGCCGGACAGTTTGGACAGCCACCGGGAATACCCCGTTCCTTCCTCCATGAACACAGCTTCTGCTGCCTGTTCATAAAATTCATCTCCCTGCCGTATCTCCCTGAACTGAACAGCCAGCGCTGCCACTGCTCCTGTAAAAACAGTCAGAAGCATAACATAAAAAACACAGAATCCTCTATTTCTTTTCATTTCTTTTCTCCGCCCAAAGGCCATACACCGTCATAATTGCCAGCAAAATCCCCGATAAAACCGCAATTATAATAAGCCATTCCGTATGATTTCCTGTCCTGGGAATACCGGGATTTTCTGCTGAATCACTGACATTATGATTTTCTGTATTTTCCGTCGTATCTTCCGGCGGCTCAGGCAGTTTCTCTTTACCGGAACCATTTAGCAAATCTTCCGTTCCGGCAGTATCGGAAGTTTCCCGCAAGGCAGCTGTTTCCAAAGTATCGGAACTGCCGGAAGATTCCGGAACATCCGGCACCTCTGATGAATTCGGATGCTCCGGAACATCCGGGGAATCCGGTGATTCGGGAATATCCGGTGTACCGGAAGGATTCTGGCTGTCAGAGGTACCGGGCGGATTCTGATTATCCGGTGCGGCAGAGGTACCGGGTTCTTCGGGATTCACCGGAACTGTCTTCGGACGGTTGGGCACCGTTACCGCAGCCTCTGCCTCATCCGCCTGATAAACAGCAGTATTTACTTCATAACCTTCCGGCGCTTCCAGTTCTTTCAGCCAGTATTTCCGACCCTTTGCAAGACCTGTAAAAGTGAGAATCCCGTCCTGTCCGCTCACATCCTGTTTCAGCAGAGTGTTACATGCTTCTTCTTCATACAGGCCAAAAACTGCCCCTTCCAGAGGCATTGTGCCGCCGCTGGCAACCTTATGGACGGTCAGCGTCCACTGCTGCTCCGGTATCACAGGGCCTGTATCCGTTTTACGGGCCTCATTCGTCACATCCAGCTCCATTCTGGATTTTGCCTCTCCTGCTGTAATCAGAAGACCTTCAGCTGTCTCTTTTACCCCTTCCGGAAGCTGTTCCCAGCCGGGGGTACTGTCATATCCGGCAATACTTTCCGTTTCCACCAGTTCGTAACTCCCGCCGGGCTTTACCAGAAATGACACTTTCCCCATTCTGTCTGTGCTTCCCTGGGCAAAGGGCAGGCCCCGCGTCTGCTTCTCATTATCCCACTGATACAGAGTAAATGTCACGCCTTCCAGAGGCGCCCGATTTTCCCTGTCTGTTTTCGTAATGGCAATTTCAGCTTTCCGGGCGGCAACACCGCCGCCTCCGCCTCCACCGCCGCCTCCCACCGAAGCGCTGTTGTTCTTACTGCCTCCCAGCAGCACGGTGCTTCCTTCAAAACGGACGCTGTTACTGTAGCCCCCTGCCTGCCGCTTTATAATGTCTGCCGTATAAGCCAGCACATAAGCGTCACGGCTGTTTCCCTCCAGGGGAAGCTGCACCCTGAAACTGTTATTCTCCGGATTATAATCAGCAGGTTTCAGGGGCTGACCGTCTCCCACTTTCGTATAAGCAGGCTTCTGACCTGCATTTTCAGTAGTTCCGGACAATTTTACTTTATAAAACCGCAGGGTGTCCATATCTAACTGCAGCCGTGCATCCAGGGTATCCACAAGGGAAGGATGTTCCGGCAGCATAAGCCCGAAAGGATTTATCAGCACCTCATACCGTATGAGTTCGTCCTGACTGTTCACACTGCTGCTTTTTACCAGTCCATGATTGGCAAATCTGTGCTCCACCTTATGGGAAACTTCTGAAAAAACAACCCCGTCTGCCTTCCCTGTCAGAATCGCTGTATTTGTAATCCGGACGTCCTCATTGCTGTTAAATCCGGCTTTTTCCGGCTCCACTTCGGTGTCAAAGGTAACCATGGTCTTTCCTGTAATGCCGCCCAGACGGATGAGCAGTTTCCGGCCCTCCGTATCCGCCGCTGCCTCTGGGATTTCCGGCACGGTGTCCAGAGAGCCATCCACATACGTCAGCCCCGCAGGCAGTACATCCTCCAGAACCACATCGCTCATGGGAAGCCCCGCCGCATTCACCTCCAGAGCCCATTTCATTTTACCGGATTCATAATGATACACCGGTGCTTTTTTCGTCAGAACCGCCGCATTCACATTCACCGTACAATCCGCACTGGCGCTGCGCACCTCTGACGACTGTTTTCCAATCAGCATATCCTCGGTGGAAATCAGATTTCTGAGCTTTTTACCTGCGGTATTATTTGCAAAAATACAGGGGTCGCATACTTTTGTCCTGCAGGTAAAGGTAATGGTTCTGGCGCCGATTTCTCCTGTTCTGACCGTCAGAACCTGCTGATTGTATGTAAATTCCAGCAGCTTTTTTTCATCCTCTGTGGGCGGCCGGTTATCTATCAGCACAGCGATATCCGATACATCTCCTGCCAGTTCCAGGCCTGTATGGTGTCCCTCAATTCCGCAGGAACCTCCGATATCACTGAGATTATCCGTAAATGTTCCGCCTTTGAGCCAGGCTCTGTGAGGATTGATGGTTACCGTCCAGTCAATGGTGCGGGTGGACGGGTTGTACGTGGAACCGGTTTTTACCAGAGTGGATGTACCGGGGGTTCCGCTGCCGTCTCCGCTGTCCACAGGCACCGTAACCTGGGGCGTGGCATATTCCGTATCCTGATAACGAAAGGTAAACCAGGCAGTATTATTTCCCAGGCTGGTTCCGCTGTCATACATTTCCTCCGGCGCCTGAGTCTGATAAGTAATGGTAACCGGCTGGCTGTCCGCTGTCCCAATGGAAACGGTAAACTCATTTTTCTCCCCGGAAGCTGCAGCCATGGGCGCTCCGTTTACCTTCAGAGAATCTTTTACCAGCGTACTTCCGGCCGGAAGCCGGTCATGGAGTGTGAGCCTGTTTTCCTCCGTAAACGAAAATCCGCCGGGAGAAAAACTTATGGTCCAGTCGGTAGTGGAGCCGCTTCCATCCGTGTGGCGGGTGGTTTTTCCTGTTTTGGAAAGCCATTTGGGCTGAGGTACGGTCACAGTCTGGCTGCTGCTGATATTCAGCTTCTGAAACTCCCCGTCCTGCCCGGCAAACAGTCCGGCCTCGTTGGTGATTTTCTGGCCGCCGGCGCTGCCTGGCAGCAGAAGTTCGTCCCGGATAACCGTCTGATATGTGATATGCAGCGGAACCGGCGGATTCCCCTGAGTGGCGGCTCCCGCCCTGAATCTCGTACCTCCGAAAGTCAGCACCGTATGCTCCCCGTTTTCAGATGTTTCTACCAGCACCCAGGATTCTGCCCTGTCATCCACCGCATCACGTGAGGTATAAGTGCTGACCGCGTCGCCATCTATGGTAACACTGCCATCCACATAGCAGTGAACAGCCCTGTCAATGGTATCCCGCAATTCAAACTCAGTGTCCATGGAAATACCATCCTCCGGAGAAGGATTCTGCCAGGGGGTATAGCTGACTGTCCAGGTAATTGTTTTATCCTCCAGTTTCCCGCCCTTTTTCACCTGAGCTCTGGCTTCCAGAGGTTCATTCTCCTGATAGCCGAATCTGAGCTGTTCCCCATTTTCAAATTTCATTGCATAGAGATTGGACTTTCCGTCTATGGGAGCTTCGTCCGCCGGCGGCGCGCCTGCCCGGCTGCAGTTTAAATAAAAAAACGCATCCTGAAGTTCCCCATACTCTGAGAGAACCGTACCGGAACCATCTTCCTTTCCGTCAAATATGACCCAGGCCCTGCTGCCGTCTGCAAAAATAGCTCCGAATTTCTGAGGCCCGTCTTCCGTTTCCATGGTCAGCGCCGACCCCTGCGGCTCCAGATTCGGTAAAATCAGATGGGGAGACACCTCCAGATAATATCTGGTATCTGCCTCGATACGGCCGCACTGTTCCTCCGTAATCTCAAATGCATAACGCAGTGCCAGCATTTTTTCTTTTTCCAGAAGGGTGTTATCCAAAATGGCCGCTCCTTCCGGCTGACCATTTTCAGCCGCATAATGGAGGGTAATACTGTGAAATTCCACAATATCTGCCAGTTTTTCCTCATCCGCCGCACGGGCCGGTGCAGGAAGAAGCCCGGCCGGCAGAGAGAAACATAAAAAGAATACCAGAAGTTTTCTGACAAAGTGCCTCTGACGTTTCCCCCAGACCCGCTTTTTGCTACCGCAACATCCCTGAACATTTAACATTTCATCCCATCCTCCATACCTGCAATTAAAATTTCAGATTCTGATTTTCAGATTCTCCCGGCATTCGTCGAAGCAAATAAACGTTTATTTACTATTATTTTAAAAAAATACCAGAGAATTTCTTTCTGGCTCCATATCCCCCTGGGCACTACGGTTCTGTGCACATTGATTGCGGGAATAAATATTTATTTACCTTCCCTGGAAAACAAACCGCTTTCACAGCGGTAAGTTTGTCATATTCTTTTCTTCCGCAGACTATTCCGGCTGCAGATAGCTGCTCAGTCCGGTGGCCAGCAGACGGAATACCGTATCTTCTGTTTCCTGGTCGTCAGGAACCACGCCTTCCACCACATATTTGGCATACATTACCGTGGAACTGAGCACATGAAGCCACAGCAAATCCTGATTCATTCGTTTCAAACCGGGAAACATTTCCCGGAAAGCGCGCACCATGACCACAAAGGAATCAAAATAATCTACTTCCCGGACTTTGTCGTATTTTGGAAAAAAAGCGCTGTCCCGAAAACGGTGATAAAAAATCGTCTCATCCGGGTGCGCCACCCAAAACCGAAAGTAAGGCAGCCACAGCTCTTTCACTGCCTCCATGGGATCTGTCACCATGGTCCTGGGATTAAATTCCAGATGATCAAAAATTGCCGCAGCCTGTCTGTCCACCCAGGTAAAGCAATCTACCAGTAACTGATCCTTGCTGTCAAAATAGCGGTACAGCGCTCCGGGAGATATCCCGGCCAGCTCACTGACATTCTGGATACGCGCCCCTTCCAGGCCATACTGTCGTACAGCCTTCATTGCCGCAAAAATAATCCGCGTTTTCGTATCATCCAGGGCGATCACGCTCCCTTCCTTTCAGGCTCACTTATCTTTTGTCTGAAATTATACACTGTTCCGCCTGTATTGACAACACTTTTTTCAAAATGCCTGTTTCTGAATCCGCTCCAGAGCCGCCAGAGTATTTTCATAACTCCCAAATGCAGTCAGCCGGAAATATCCTTCGCCGCTGGGGCCGAATCCGGAACCTGGAGTTCCCACCACACCGGCCTGCTCCAGCAATACATCAAAAAATTCCCAGGAAGTCATGTTTCCCGGTGTTTTCAGCCAGATATACGGTGCGTTGACGCCGCCGAATACGCTATAGCCCGCTTTTTGCAGACCGTTTTTGATAGCCGCGGCATTTTTCATATAATAAGCCACCTGCTCTTTTAACTGGGCTTTTCCTTCCGGGCTGTAGACTGCCTCCCCTGCCCGCTGGATAATGTAGGGCGCTCCGTTGAATTTCGTCCCGTGGCGTCTTGCCCACATCTGATGCAGGGAAACATTTCCGCATTTTAATTCCTTCGGTACCACCGTATAACCCAGGCGCACCCCGGTAAATCCCGCATTTTTGGAAAAACTCTTTAACTCTATGGCGCATGTTCTGGCGCCCCGGCACTCAAAAATGGAGTGAGCCACGTCTTCCTCCGAAATATATGCTTCATAGGCTCCGTCATAGATAATTACCGCTCCCGCTTTATTGGCATAATCCACCCATTCCTGGAGTTGTGCTCTGGTAATGGTGGTACCGGTGGGATTGTTGGGCAGACAAAGATAAATCATATCCGGCGTTTCTTCCGGAAATTCCGGTACGAATCCATTTTCCATGATGCAGGGCATATAAATCACATTGCTCCAGATTTCTTTTTCCCTGTCATACATCCCGGTTCTGCCCGCCATGACATTGGAATCCACATACACAGGATACACCGGGTCGCAGACTGCGATTCTGTTTTCCGCACCGAAAATTTCCTGAATATTGGCGGAATCGCTCTTTGCACCGTCAGAAACAAAAATCTCATCGGCAGAAATATCGCAGCCTCTGGCTTTGTAATCATGCTCCGCAATGGCATTTCTCAGGAAATCATAGCCCAAATCCGGCGCATAGCCCCGGAACGTAGCTGCATTTCCCATCTCGTCTACCGCCTTATGCATGGCTTCGATAATGGCCGGAGCCAGAGGCTGGGTTACGTCTCCGATTCCCAGACGGATAATCTCTCTGTCCGGATTGGCCTCCGTAAAAGCTGCTACTTTCTTTGCAATGGTGCTGAACAGGTAACTGCCCGGCAGTTTCTGATAATTCTCGTTAATTTTATACATAACTTACGCCTCTCTGTTTACGCTGTTTCACTGTAATATTACTCCCAGGGGAGCTGAATCTCCCCGTCAAATACGGTGGTTGCCGGCCCTGTCATATACACCGGAGCATCCGCTCCCGCCCATGCAATCTTAAGGTCTCCTCCCAGAAGCCGCACCGTCACTTCCTGTTCCGCTTTTCCGTTTAAGATGGCGGCCGCTGCTGTGGCGCAGGCTCCGGTGCCGCAGGCCAGGGTTTCTCCGCTGCCCCGCTCCCACACCCGCATACGCAGGGTATTTCTGTTTATGATATTTACAAATTCCGTATTAATTCTCCGGGGAAATCTGGGATGATTCTCAAAGGAGGGCCCGATTTTTTCCAAATCCAGATTCCGGACGTCCTCCTCCATAAAAATCACACAATGGGGATTTCCCATGGAAATACAGGTCATCTGATATACGTTTCCATCCACCTCCAGCGGCACATTTACCGCCTGTGCCCCTTCCGCCAGTACAGGAATCTTCTCCGGCATCAGCTCCGGGGCTCCCATGTTGACTTTTACCTGAGAGACTTTTCCATGCTCTACGGTCAAATCCAGATATTTGATTCCTCCCAGCGTTTCCACACTGATACTGGTTTTATCTGTCAGACCGTAATCATACACATATTTGGCCACGCAGCGAATCCCGTTTCCGCACATTTCCCCGCGGGAACCGTCTCCGTTGTACATGGCCATTTCAAAATCCGCATTTTGGGAAGGGTTTATCAGAATCAGACCGTCGCTTCCGATTCCAAAATGTCTGTCGCTGACAAATCTGGCCGTTTCCTCCGGACTGGCCACCTGTTCTCTGAAACAGTTCACATACACATAGTCGTTTCCAATTCCATGCATTTTTGTAAATTTCATTCTGATTTACATTCCTTTCTCCGGAGCATACTCAACTATGCTCCAGCATACTCAGAATCATCTGCGCTGCTTCCGCCAGCCCTGTGCCGCTGTCCATACTGCTTTTCTGGATATAGCGGTGGGCCTCCTCCTCAGTCATCTGCTTTCGGAGCATCAGAAGTTCCTTCGTCTGCTGAATCATCTGCTTTTCTTTCTCGCTCCTCTGCTCCGGCCGGGACTTCCTGCTCCGTCTGTTCCGGGCTATGGAACGGCACATCAGTTCCAGTGTGCTCACCAGTTCATGGACTTTTAAAGGCATGGACAGATATGTCATACGCTCCATGGATTCCCCCCAGGTGCCGGGCCCTGCCAGCACCAGCATTTCAAAACAGGGAGACAGATATTCCCGGAGCTGGCCGCACATCATATCCTGCAGGCGGGCGGCGCATATCACGATTCCTTCGCCCGGTATATCCGCGTGCTGCAGTACCTGAGCGCCTGCTGTGCAAACAGCATTTACGTGAAATCCATGCTGCACCAGAATATTCTTAATACTTTTTCCATTTTCCATTTTGGGAAATGCTACGATTACCGAAACCATGACGCACGCTCCATGGCTCTATATTCTGTACAGATAACTGCTGATTTCCCATTCGGTAACCTGTTCCCGGTAAGACTCCCATTCCGCCTCTTTTGCTTCCGCATATTTTTCCGAAATGTGGGCGCCCAGCACGCTGCAGATAAACGTGTCCTGTTTCATTGCTTTCACCGCATCGTGAAGATTTACCGGAAGAGACTCGATGCGGAGCTTTTCTTTTTCCGTTTTCTGCATATGGAAAATATTGCTCTTTACCGGAGCCGGGGGCTCCATATGATTTTTTATGCCATCCAGCCCTGCTGCCAGACAGACCGCCAGAGCAAGATAGGGATTTGCCGCCGGATCCGGGCACCGCAGTTCAATTCTGGTGGCTTCCCCTCTGGCTGCCGGAATCCGAATCAGAGGGCTCCGGTTGGTAGCGGACCAGGCAATATAGACGGGAGCCTCATAGCCTTTCACCAGACGCTTGTAAGAATTGACCAGCGGATTGGTAATGGCAGTCATGCCCTGCATATGCTTCATCAGTCCTCCGATAAAATAATAAGCCTCCTGGCTCAGCCCCAGTTCATCCGACGGATCCTGGAAAATATTTTTCCCGTCCCTGGATACGGACATATTGATGTGCATTCCGGAACCGTTGATTCCGTATTTTGGCTTCGGCATAAAGCTGGCAAACAGACCGAACCGTTTTGCAATGGTTTTGACCGCCAGTTTAAAGGTCATGATATTGTCGGCTGTCCGCAGCCCTTCATCATAGCGGAAATCAATCTCATGCTGGGCCGGCGCCACCTCATGGTGGGAGGCCTCTATTTCAAATCCCATTTCTTCCAGCGCCAGCACCATGTCCCGCCTTGCATTTTCGCCCAGATCCACAGGCCCCAGATCAAAATAGCCTGCCCGTTCATGGGTCAGGGTGGTGGGACAGCCATCCTCATCCGTATGGAACAGGAAAAACTCGCACTCCGGCCCCACGTTAAACTGATAGCCCATTGCAGCGGCCTCCGCCAGCGTTTTTTTCAAAATGTACCTGGGATCTCCCTCAAAAGGCGTCCCGTCCGGACGGTAAATATCACAGATAATCCTTGCCACTTTTCCCTGCTGAGGTCTCCAGGGGAAAATTGCAAAGGTATCCAGATCCGGATACAGGTACATATCGGATTCCTCAATACGCACAAATCCTTCTATGGAAGAACCGTCAAACATACATTGATTATCCAGTGCTTTTTCCAGCTGGCTTTTGGTAATTGCCACATTCTTCAGTGTTCCAAACATATCCGTAAACTGCAGGCGGATAAATTCCACATCTTCCTCCTCCACCATCCGGATAATATCCTGTTTTGTGTATCTGCCCATGGCGTCACTACTCCTTTACATCCATTGTCCCCCTTCCAGACCCCGGAAGAAGAACGGGTTTCCTGTTGTCACGCCATATTATACGCAGTCTTTTTGCAGAAAGTCAACACCTGATTCAGGGGCATATTGCCGCCGAACAAATCCAGCGCGCTTCCGATGGTCACATGCAGACGGTTCTTTCCCAGTTTCTTTAACTGCTCCAAATCTGAAAAACTGCCCACGCCTCCGGCATAGGTTATGGGGATTTTTCCCCACCCTCCCAGTAATTTTACCAGTTCTGTCTCGATTCCCCTGGCTTTTCCTTCCACA
>Ga0137307_103260_pt1 | contig 10036 bp, 10 predicted proteins | sample NAcewD2O_March_2_FD_97180 | JGI IMG/M metagenome (GOLD analysis project Ga0137307, IMG submission 97180) | Mouse cecal microbial communities from Vienna, Austria - N-Acetylglucosamine amended D2O_March | ecosystem: Host-associated > Mammals > Digestive system > Large intestine > Cecum | place...
CGGACGTGAACGGGCATATCTGGGCGCTGCCGTGGATCGAGCAGCTTGGTTCCGACAAAACGGCGATACAGAGTGTCGGGAACATGAGCTTTATCAATAAGAAATGGCTGGATTTTCTGGGGCTTGAGGTTCCAAAGACGGTGGAAGAATTCGAGAATGTGCTGATCTCGTTCCGCGACAATGCGGCAAAGCTGCAGAGTGAATTTGGGATCGACGGAAGTATCATCCCGATGTCCTGTATGATAAATAAAGGCAATGAGGATCTGGGAATTCTGATCAACGGCTTTGGAGAAGGATACGGGGACGTCGATAAGGATGTAAATAACGGCAGGCATATCGTGGTTACCGACGACCAGAAGGTCATCTGCTGCGCTGTCCAGGAAGGCTACAAGAAGGGAATCGAGTGGCTGCATAAGCTGTATGAGGAGAAGCTGATTGACCCGGAAGCATTTACCCAGGAATGGGCAACCTATGTCTCTAAGGGAAAGTCTGGCCGCTACGGTGTATGCTTTAGCTGGGATGTGGGAAATATCGACAATCTTACGGACTGGGTTCCGCTGCCGGTACTGACGGCAGATACCCGGAACCTGACGCCTGAGAACGGCTCATTCACCAGCGGATTCAACCGGGGGCGCTGCGTGGTAACTTCTGTGGCGGAGAATCCGGCGCTGATCTGTGCGTGGATGGACCAGATGTACGCGCCGCTGCAGTCTCCGCAGAACAACTGGGGGACATACGGGGAAGACGATGATTTTGACATCTTTGAGATGGGTAAAAATGCAGACGGAGAAGCTATGCTGAAGCATGCGCCGCTGGGCGATGCATCTCCGGTAGAGGTAAGAGAGGCAGAAGCAGTAGGAGGTCCCCTTGCCATATTGGACGAATACTATGACGTGTACGTGACCTGCCCGGACGATGCGAAGTACCGTCTGGACTGGATCAAAGAGTACTATACGCCTGATATGCATAACCAGTATGTATATCCGAATATTTTTATGAGCCGTGACGACACCGAGAAATTCTCGAATCTGCAGGCGGACATCCATAAAGAGATCAAAGCCAAGAAAGCAGACTGGATCATGAACGGCTTTACGGACGCGGACTGGGAGAAATATCTGGAGAAGCTGGAAGCTTATGGCCTGAGCGAGTATCTTGAGCTGTTCCAGAAGTATCTGGATTCGTATAATGCAAGCATGGCAGAGAACAAATAAATCATGCGCGCCGGCAGACCCAAGGGGCATCCTGCGATTTTAAGCCCTGCGGGACAGGCGCGCCCCGTCCGGTAAGGGATCTTTAAAGAAAGGAAGAAAAAAGCTATGACAAGTCAGACATTACGTGAAGCGCGAAAATATGAAGAAGCTTCCGAAAGATTAATACGAAAAGAGGAGCGTCCCGATTTCCACCTGACTCCGCGTACAGGCTGGATGAATGACCCTAATGGATTTTCTTACTATAAAGGACAGTACCATATGTTTTACCAGTATTATCCATATGAATCAAAGTGGGGTCCTATGCATTGGGGGCATGCAGTGAGCAGCGACCTGCTGCACTGGGAATATCTTCCTTGCGCTCTTGCGCCGGACGAGGCGTATGACAGGGACGGATGCTTCTCCGGGAGTGCGGTGGTACTGCCGGACGGAAGGCATCTGCTGATGTATACCGGCGTGCTGAAGGAGCATCAGGAGAGGGACATCTACAAAGAAGTGCAGACCCAGTGCATCGCTGTGGGCGACGGGGTTGATTATGAGAAATATGAACAAAACCCGGTGCTGGATGAGAAGAATATCCCTGAGGGCAGCAGCAGGTTCGATTTCCGTGATCCAAAGATGTGGAAAAAAGCAGACGGAACTTACGCGTGCGTGGTAGGCAACCGTCCGGCCGACGGGAGCGGGCAGATCTTGCTGTATAACAGCGCCGACGGGTGGAATTGGGAGTTTAAGAGCGTGCTGGCTTCTAATCTAAACCGGTTCGGTAAGATGTGGGAGTGTCCCGATCTCTTTGAACTGGACGGAAAATGGGTGCTGATTACAAGCCCGCAGGATATGCGCCCGGAAGGGTTTGAGTACCACAACGGCAACGGGACGCTCTGTTTGATCGGCGATTATCAGGAAGAGACAGGCACATTTGAGGAAATGCATGACCAGTCTGTTGACTATGGGATTGATTTTTATGCCCCGCAGACAGTCCTGGCGCCGGACGGCCGCAGGATCATGATCGGCTGGATGCAGAACTGGGATGCCTGCAGTATGCGCTCGCCGGAGGAGCCGTGGTTTGGCCAGATGAGCCTGCCAAGGGAATTGTCCCTGAGAAACGGCAGGCTGTATCAGACGCCGGTCAGGGAACTGGATGCATTGCGGTGCGGTAAGGTAGAATACACGGATGTCGCGGTATCAGGAGAAGTAAAGCTGGATGGGATCAGGGGAAGAAGGGTGGATATGGAGCTGACGGTCCGGCCGGCAGATGGACAGGAACTGTACCAGAAATTCTCAATCCGCTTTGCGCAGGATGATACCTACTATACTTCGCTGAGCTTCCGGCCGAGGGAGTCCATCCTGAAGGTAGACCGGAAATTCTCGGGTTCCAGGAGAGCCATTATCCATCAGCGGCGCAGCCGGATAAATACTTCAAACGAGGAATTAAAGTTAAGGATCATCCTGGACCGTTATAGTGCAGAAGTCTTTGTCAACGACGGAGAGCAGGTTATGTCGGCCACCATGTATACCAGGCAGGAGGCGGATGAGATCTCGTTTTTGGCAGACGGAGCTGCGAATATAGATGTTGTGAAATACGACATTCGCTAAAGCAGAGGACGTTTTTTTATTATAATTCTTCTACAAACTGGACGCCATTTCCATGGGCCAGGATTTCAATTATCTCTGCGTGGGTGCGGTGGGGCTGGCTTGATACGGTCACGATATAGCTGAGCGTGCGGATATTCCCGCCGGTGTTCCGCCAGGAATATCCGCTGCTGATCTGGATATTATGTACTTCCAGCTTGTGCTCCTTCGCATACTGCAGGAAGCCGCTGAAATTCTCTTTTTCTGTATTGTATTCGATATAAAGGTCCAGATATCTGGACTTTTTCCGGAGCCAGATGTCGAACTTCAACAGGCCGGATACGGTAAATGCGATGGCGATCCCGCCAAGGATCGCTCCCTCGTAAAAGCCGATCCCGATCGCCAGACCGCTGCAGGCAGCCGTCCACAGGCCGGCCGCGGTAGTGATGCCTGTGATCTTATTTCTTCCGGTCAGTATGATCGTCCCGGCGCCGAGGAAACCGACGCCGCTGATGACCTGCGCGCCCAGGCGCATAGGGTCGCCGGCCTGAAAGGCGAGATAGACATACTGATTCGTCATCATCACCAGCGCAGAGCCGAGACATACAAGTATATAAGTCCGAAGCCCTGCCGGACGGTTCTTCTTGCCGCGCTCCATTCCAAGAATCCCGCCCACAAGGACGGACAGGCAGATCCGTACCAGTATGGATAAAAAATTCAGATCTCTGAGATGTGTCATCAATGTTCTCTCGAAAAACCATTCTTTCATAGCGGTTTCCTCCCATAAGTCTTATTTAATTTATAGCATGAATTAACGCATAACACAAGAAAAGAAATACGTTTCGAGTGTCTTGTCATCTGTAAATATATGTGTTATACTGTGTCGGAATGTATTGGAGCTTTATGATTTTACAGGAGGATATAGAAAAGATGACAGTCACAGAGGAGATACGGGCTTTAAAAAAGGAGAAGAATGCGGTGATCCTGGCACATTATTATGTGGAGCCGAGGGTGCAGCAAATCGCGGATTACGTAGGGGATTCTTATTATCTGAGTAAGGCGGCGGCAGAGACAGGGGCGCAGACGATCGTGTTCTGCGGCGTTTCATTTATGGGGGAGAGCGCGAAGGCGTTAAGCCCGGACAAGACGGTGCTTATGCCGGATAAGGCGGCTGACTGCCCCATGGCCCATATGGCGGATGAGGAGACTATCCGCCGTGTGCGGGAAGAGTATGAGGATGTGGCGGTGGTCTGCTACATTAACTCTACGGCGGAGTTGAAGCGGCTTTCGGATGTGTGCGTGACGTCTGCAAATGCGGTGAAGATCGTAAAGGCGCTGCCGAATCGGAACATATTCTTTATTCCGGACAGGAATCTGGCGCATTTTATCGCAGAGCAGGCGCCGGAGAAGCATTTTATCTACAATGAGGGGTACTGCCCGACCCATGAGCGGATGCAGACGGAGGAGATCAGGAAGGCGAAGGGCGAACATCCGGATGCGCAGGTGCTTGCCCATCCAGAATGCGCGAAGGCAGTCCTTGAGCTGGCGGATTATGTGGGCAGCACGTCCGGCATTATCCAATATGCCACAGAGAGCGCCGGAAAGGAATTTATCATCTGCACGGAGGAAGGCGTGGCTTACGAGCTTAAGCAGAAGAATCCGGACAAGGTATTTTACTTTACGGATACGCTGCCGGTCTGCCCGGATATGAAGCTGGTGACTTTAGAGAAGGTGCTGCATGTCCTAAAGACCGGGGAAAATGAGGTACATATGGAGGCAGATGCGGCAGAGGAGACAAGGCGGCCTCTGGAGCGGATGCTGGAGCTTGCCGGATAGCCGGCGGAGGATGAGAAGATGGATATGAATGCGGATGTGGTGATTGTAGGGACAGGCGTGGGCGGCTTGTTTGCGGCGTTGAATCTCCCGGAGGACTGCCGGGTCGTGATGATCACAAAGTCGGATGCAAAGAGCAGCGACTCTTTTCTTGCCCAGGGCGGGATCTGCGTCCTCAGGGACGAGGAGGATTATGAGGGGTATTTTGAGGATACTATGCGGGCGGGGCATTATGAGAACCGGAAGGAGTCGGTGGACATTATGCTCCAAAGCTCCAGAGATGTCATCCGTGATCTGGTGGATTACGGCGTGGAATTTGCCAGGGAAAACGGTGAGTTCGTCTATACGAGGGAGGGCGCCCATTCAAGACCCAGGATTCTGTTCCATGAGGATATCACCGGGAGAGAGATTACCGGCAAGCTTCTGGCAAGGGTGAAGGAGCGGCCGAATATCAGGCTCTATGAATATACGGCGATGACAGATATCATCGTTAAGGACGGCGTATGCTGCGGAGTCGTGGCCAGGAAGGCAGAGGCGGCGGAGGAGAAATTTGCAGATGGCTGGGCTGGCCTGCCGGAACAGGGAAATGCGGATGGCTCGATTCGGATTCTGGCGCGGGATACGGTTCTGGCGACGGGAGGGATCGGCGGGCGCTACCGGCACTCTACGAATTTCCCCCATCTGACGGGAGACGCTAAGAAGCCGGGGAGGAGATTTCTGATCTCCGAATCGGTCCGGGGAGAGGGCGCGGTGCTTTATAATAAGAAAAAAGAGCGTTTTGTTAATGAGCTTCTTCCCCGGGACGTGGTGGCGGATGCTATCCGGCGGCAGATGGAGGAAGACGGAACGGACTATGTGTGGCTTTCCATGGAGCATATCGGTAAAGAGACGGTTCTAAAGCATTTTCCGCATATATACGAGCATTGTCTGGAGGAGGGCTATGACGTGACAGGTGAATGCATCCCGGTAGTTCCCGCCCAGCATTATCTCATGGGAGGAATCTGGGTGGACTCGGACAGCCGGACATCTATGGAGAGGCTGTATGCGGTGGGAGAGACGAGCTGCAACGGCGTGCACGGAGCCAACCGGCTGGCGAGCAATTCGCTGCTTGAGAGCCTTGTATTTGCTAAACGGGCGGCAGAGAAGATAAAGAGTTACTGCTCACGCCGTGACCCGTAACCAGTAACATGCAAAAATCCACGAAAATTGCTTTCAGCAATGGGATTTTTCCAGTTTCTTACCTGGATAAACTGACTAGGAATAATCATAGAAAGATTGACAGAGAGAGGAGAAAAGTTTACCATGAATGATATAACCATGCGGTTACAGGCGGACCATCTGATTATGGAAGCGCTTAAGGAGGATATTTCCAGTGAGGACGTTACGACCAATTCTGTGATGAAGGAGGCGGCGGAAGGCGAGGTTGAGCTGATCTGCAAACAGGACGGCATCATCGCGGGGCTTGAGGTATTCCGCAGGGTTTTTACGCTGCTGGATGAAAAGATGTCGGTCACATTTTTCTGCAAGGACGGCGATAAGGTGAAGAAGGGGGAGAGGATGGGGCTTCTTAGAGGCGATATCCGTGTGCTTCTCTCCGGGGAGCGGGTGGCGCTCAACTACTTGCAGCGCATGAGCGGGATCGCGACCTACACCCATGCTGTGGCAAAGCTCCTTGAGGGGAGCAAGACAAAGCTTCTGGATACGAGAAAGACTACCCCGAATATGCGCATTTTTGAAAAATATGCAGTGCGCGTGGGCGGCGGGTACAACCACCGCTACAATCTGTCCGACGGAGTGCTTTTGAAGGATAATCATATCGGAGCGGCGGGCAGTGTGACGAAAGCAGTCAAGATGGCGAAGGCTTATGCTCCTTTTGTGCGCAAGATCGAAGTGGAGACGGAGAATCTTGATATGGTGAGGGAGGCCGTGGAGGCAGGGGCGGACATCATCATGCTTGACAATATGTCCCCGGAGGAGATGCGTCAGGCGATTGAGCTTATCGGAGGACGGGCAGAGACAGAGTGCTCGGGAAATGTGACGAAGGAGAATATCGAGGGGCTGTCTTCCCTTGGCGTCGATTATATCTCCAGCGGGGCGCTGACTCATTCTGCGCCTATATTGGATATTTCGCTTAAAAATCTTCATGTCATTTAAGGAAAGGGGGAACTGTATGACGAGAGCGGAACGGCGGCGGGAGATCATACGGATCATCAGTGAGAGTGAGGCTCCGGTTCCGGCGAAGGAGCTGGCCAGGCTCTGCGACGTGAGCCGCCAGGTGATCGTGCAGGATATGGTGCTGATCAGGGAGACGGGAATAGATATCATAGCGACAAACCGGGGGTATATCGTGAACGCTCCGTATGCAGCGCGGCGGAAGTTCAAGGTCAGCCATACGGATGAGCAGATGGAGGATGAGCTGTGTTCTATAGTTGACATTGGCGGAAAAGTGGTGAATGTCATGGTGAACCACCGGGTCTACGGACATATGGAGGCTCCCCTGGGGATCAATTCCCGGAAAAAGGTGATGGAATTTATTGAGAATATCCGGCTTGGGAAGTCGAGCCCTCTTAAAAATATTACTTCTAATTATCACTATCACACGGTTGAGGCGGAAAATGAGGAGATCCTGGACAGTATCGAAAGGATGCTTAAGGAGAAGGGGTATCTGGTGGAGGATTTAAGATGAGAAAAATTCAGTTATTATGTTTAACATTCGCGCTGTGCCTGTGCATATGGGCGTGCGGCCAGAAGGAGGAAGAGGGAAGGGCTGAGAACAAGGCCGCGGCTGAATCCGGCGTCGGAGATTCAGCAGATATCGGAGATCCGGAAGAGGCTAAAGCCTCGGATGCGGATCTCGAAGGGAATACGGTGACAAATGATATATTTTCAAAAGCAGATCTTACGGTGGTCAATTTCTGGGCCACTTACTGCAGCCCGTGTATCAATGAGATGCCAGAGCTTTCGGAATGGTCGGAGGCTATGCCGGATAATGTACAGATCATTGGCGTTGTCACAGATGTGCCGTCAGAGGATTCAGATCAGTATGCCCTGGCGCAGCAGATCGCGGAAAAGACAGGCGTGAACTTTGTGAATTTGGTGGCGGCGGAAGGATTTTCCACGGTTATCCGGGAGATTGTCGGGGTTCCGACGACATTTTTCGTGGACAGAGACGGCAACTTTGTGGGCAGCCCTGTCGTCGGCGCGGATGTGGCGGGGTATAAAAGCTTTGTGGAAGGGTATCTGGATGGACTGGAATAAAGGATCAGGGCGGAAAAGGCAGGCGGCCCGCGGGCTGGTATTCCTTGCCGCGGCCGGTATGATGGCGTGGGGAGTGTACAGAGGAGAGGTGACCGTCGTGCTTGGGAAAGCGGTCAATGTCTGCCTGGAATGTATCGGATTGGGGTAAGTGTATGAAGATTCGTCAGGAAGTAAAAAGAAAGATCGTTCAGATCGCCGCATTCGGCTTTTCAAACTCCTATCTTTGCAACTTCGCAGGAGGACAGCTCTATAAGGGCAGGTGGAAGCAGTTCTGCAATCCGGGGATGAACTGTTACTCCTGCCCGGCGGCAAGGCTGTCCTGTCCTATCGGCGCCATGCAGGCGGTGAGCGGTTCGATGAATTTCAGCGTCAGCTTTTATGTGACGGGTTTTGTGCTGGCCGTGGGAGTTCTGTTTGGAAGGGCGGTCTGCGGATTTGTCTGCCCCTTCGGGCTGATACAGGAATTGCTGTATAAAATTCCGTTTCCGAAGAAAAAGCTCTGGAAGGGCTTTACCTATGTAAAATATATTTTGCTGGTGTTTTTTGTCCTGCTCCTTCCGGTCATACATACGAATGAGCTGGGGATGGGCGCTCCGGCGTTCTGCGAGTATATATGCCCGGCAGGTACGCTGGAGGGCGGCCTGCCCTTACTCGCCGCCCATCCGGAGCTTAGAGAGGTCATCGGCGCGCTGTTTTCAGTAAAGGCGTGTATTCTGGCGCTGACGCTGGCCGGCTGCCTGGCCATATGCCGGTTTTTCTGCAAGGTAATGTGCCCGCTGGGCGCCATCTACGGCATCCTGAATAAGATCAGCCTTTACCATATGGAAGTAGATAAAGAAAGGTGCATATCCTGCGGACAATGCCATGCCGAGTGTCCTATGGACGTTGACCCTGTAAAAACACCGGATTCCGCAGAATGCATCCGCTGCGGGAAATGTACGGCGTGCTGCCCGAAGGAGGCGCTGGCGCTTAAGTTTCGATTTATGGATTTTAGATAAAATCTATATGGGGAATAAATGTCTGGAGGCTTTGTTTTGAATCAAAAGATCAAAATATATAAAGAAAATTATGAAAATCTGCCCGAAAGATTCATCGAGAAAATAGAGCATGATATACGCTGTCTGCTGGAGCGGGACATTGCTGGCCTGAAAAAGGTTTATCTTTTTGGAAGCTGCGCGCGGGGAAATGTCAGGAGCAGCAGTGATGTGGATATTATGGACAGAGCTCTTGCTGCTGATATCCGCTGGTCATTGGACGAGCCGGTAAATGGTGTCAGGACGGATGTTGTCTATAAAAATGAAGCATCGGAAGAGATGAAAAATGTTTTTGAAAATAGTGTTGATCGTGATAAAAAGATAATTCTGGAGGTGCTCGGATGATAAGAAATACCTATTTGGATATTGCCGAAAATGATCTGCAATATTTGGAGTCTGTGATTGCTGTGGGAAGCACCTTTTACAATCAGCTTGCAGTGCAATGCCAGCAGGTCGCAGAAAAATATTTAAAGGGGTATCTTGATAAAATTTTGGTGGATGAGGATGTGGCTGATCTGCTGAGGAAACATAATATGAAAAAGATCGCTTCGAAGCTAAATTCTGTGAAAGCGGGATTGGAACTGGATACAATAGGGCTGGCATATCTGACTGATTTTTACTATGATGCAAGATATCCGGGAGACGATTTTTACAATGTGACGAAAGACGATTTTGAAAAATGTCTGTCTGTCATGTACGATACGGTGAATAAACTGCGAAAGGAATTTGGTGATTAAATATTCAAAGTGATTCCAACTCTTAAGACTTTCTGAAATACGCGGAAATTCCTTGACAAATTCCTCACGGATGGCTATGATAGTCAATAGTTTAAAAATCTTAAAGGCAGTGAAAAAGAGGAGTACGCACCCCTGACCTGACAGAGAGAGCGGCAAGAAGGCTGAGAGCCGTTTCGGGATGCAGTGTGCGGAAGGTAGCTTTTGAGCCGGACTGCTGAACCGCTGTGAGTATGAGAAAACCGCAGATACTAGGCAGTCCCGGAGTCGTTCCCGTTATCGAATAAGATGAGATATAGAGAGTATTTCTTCTATATAAATAAAGGTGGTACCGCGATACTATATCGCCCTTTACAGCGTAGAGGGCGTTTTTTTATGTCCTCGATTGTGAAAATTATGT
>Ga0137307_103261_pt1 | contig 10032 bp, 9 predicted proteins | sample NAcewD2O_March_2_FD_97180 | JGI IMG/M metagenome (GOLD analysis project Ga0137307, IMG submission 97180) | Mouse cecal microbial communities from Vienna, Austria - N-Acetylglucosamine amended D2O_March | ecosystem: Host-associated > Mammals > Digestive system > Large intestine > Cecum | place...
GCGGTTCCGTTCATGTGACAGACGACGTGACCTATGACGTCATCGCTCTCTATGAAACCTGCTCCGGAGAGGAAATTCTGTCAAAGCTTTCCCCCGTCTACGGCAGGGAAGAAACCGAAGAAGCCCTCTCGGAAATCGAAGCGCTGAAAGAGGCGGGCTTACAGGTTACAGAAAGCGAGTACGAGTCTTATATCACGGATTTTAAGCAGAGAAAAACGGTGGTGAAAGCCCTCTGCCTCCATATCGCCCACGACTGCAACCTGGCATGCCGCTACTGTTTTGCCGAGGAAGGGGAATACCATGGCCGCCGGGCACTGATGAGCTTTGAGGTGGGGAAAAAGGCGCTGGATTTTCTGATTGAAAATTCCGGTGGCAGAAGAAACCTGGAAGTAGACTTTTTCGGCGGCGAGCCGCTGATGAACTGGGAAGTGGTCAAACAGCTTGTGATTTACGGCAGAAGCCGGGAGAAGGAATGTAATAAAAATTTCCGTTTCACCCTGACCACCAACGGTATGCTGTTAAACGACGAAATCATGGATTTCTGCAATAAAGAAATGGGCAATGTGGTGCTGAGCCTAGACGGCCGCCGGGAAGTCAACGACCGGATGCGCCCTACCAGAAACGGAAAGGGCAGCAGCTACGACATCATTGTGCCCAAGTTCCAAAAGTTTGCCGAGAGCCGGAATCAGGACAGGTATTATGTGCGGGGAACCTTCACCCGCCACAACCTGGATTTTTCAAAAGACGTGCTCCATTTCGCTGATCTGGGCTTCAGGCAGATGTCCATAGAGCCGGTGGTGGCGTCGCCTGACGAGCCTTATGCGATTCGCGAGGAAGATCTGCCTCAGATCCTGGAAGAATATGATAAGCTGGCAGTGGAATATATCAGACGGAAAAAAGAAGGAAGGGGTTTTCATTTTTTCCATTTTATGATAGATTTGGAGCAGGGCCCCTGCGTGGCCAAGCGGCTGTCCGGCTGCGGTTCCGGCACGGAGTATCTGGCAGTCACGCCATGGGGAGATTTCTATCCCTGCCATCAGTTCGTAGGCGAGGAAGGATTTCTGCTGGGAAATGTGGACGAAGGCATTACAAATACGGCGCTGCGGGATGAGTTTAAACTGTGCAATGTCTATGCCAAAGAAAAGTGCAGGAGCTGTTTCGCCAGATTTTACTGCAGCGGCGGCTGTTCGGCCAATTCCTATAAATTCCACGGCAAAATCACCGACGCCTATGATATCGGATGTGAGATGCAGAAAAAACGGATTGAGTGCGCGATTATGATTAAGGCGGCGCTGGCAGACGCGGAATGATGCGGAATTATGATGAAGGAAGGATGTAACAATGAGTACGAAAAGCGGTAAAAATACTACGGGAAAAGGCGCGGCCAAGCTGCTGGCCGTTTTGCTGGTGATTGGCTTTCTGATTTATGTGGCGGCGGCGGGACTGGGCAAAAATCAGTCCGGCAGCGTAAACGACATTAAGCTGGGGCTTGATTTGGCCGGCGGCGTCAGCATTACCTATCAGGCGGTGGGAGAGGAACCGACTTCCACGGATATGGCCGATACCGTATATAAGCTGCAGCTAAGAGCGCAGAATTACAGCAATGAAGCAGAGGTCTATCAGGAAGGCTCCGACCGGATCAACGTGGATATCCCCGGCGTTTCCGATGCCAATGAGATTTTGCAGGAATTAGGCAAGCCTGGTTCTCTGACTTTCCAGGATCAGAGCGGAAACATACTGCTGACCGGTATGGACGTGCAGTCGGCAGAAGCCGGCATTATGGGTGAGAGTAATAACAGAGAGTATGTGGTTTCCCTGACCTTTACCGAGGAAGGCGCAAAAAAATTTGCGGAGGCAACCACGGAGCGGGTGGGCCAGATCATCTATATCATCTATGACAATGAGGTGGTCAGCAATCCTGTGGTGCGGACTGCCATTACCGGCGGCCAGTGTTCGATTGAAGGAATGGGCTCCTATGAAGAAGCGGATATTCTGGCCTCTACAATCAGAATCGGCGCGCTGCCCGTGGAACTGGAAGAAATCCGTTCCAACGTGGTGGGTGCGAAGCTTGGACAGGAAGCCATCTCCACCAGCCTGATGGCCGGCGCAATCGGTCTTGGTCTGGTCATGCTGTTTATGATGATCGTTTACGGTGTGTCCGGCGTTGCGGCTTCGCTGGCGCTGGCGCTGTATACCAGCCTGATTATTTTCCTTCTGAGTGTGTACAAAATCACGCTGACGCTGCCGGGTATCGCGGGTATTATCCTGTCCATCGGTATGGCCGTGGATGCGAATGTTATCATTTTTGCCCGGATCAAAGAGGAAATGGCGGCAGGAAAGAGCGTGCGTTCTTCCATGAAGGACGGCTTTAAAAAAGCGCTGTCTGCCATTGTGGACGGCAATATCACTACGCTGATCGCCGCTTTCGTGCTCTGGTGGAGAGGCTCCGGCACGGTGAAAGGCTTTGCTCAGACGCTGGCTTTGGGCGTGGTTCTGTCCATGTTTACGGCGCTGGTAATTACCAGAGTGATTTTAGGCGCCCTTTATGAAGTGGGTCTGTCGGATTCCAAGCTTTACGGATACAATCCCGGCAAGCCGAAAAAAGAATGGAAAACCATTGATTTTCTTGGGAAAAAACATATCTGTTTTGTCATTTCCCTGGCTGTGATTGCCGTGGGTCTGGTATCCATGGGGATGAACGGCAGCAAAGGCAGCGGTATTTTAAATTACAGCCTGGAGTTTAAAGGCGGTACTTCTACCAGTGTTACCTTTAACGAGGATATGACGCTGGAACAGATTCAGGCCCAGGTGGTTCCGGTGGTGGCTCAGGTGACCGGGGATCAGGATATCCAGACACAGAAGGTCAGCGGGGGCAATGAGGTGCTGATTAAAACCAGAACACTGTCCGTGGAGGAACGGCAGGAGATGGATCAGTTGCTGGCCGACAGCTTCGGTGTGGATCAGGAGCTGATTACGGCGGAAAGCATCAGCGCCACAGTCAGCAGTGAGATGAAGCAGGATGCGGTGATTGCGGTGATCATTGCCACCATTGCCATGCTGCTGTATATCTGGCTGCGGTTCAAGGATATCCGCTTTGCTTCCAGCGCGGTGCTGGCGCTGCTTCATGACGTGCTGGTGGTGCTGACCTGCTATGCGGCCCTGCGCTGGACAGTGGGCAATACCTTTATTGCCTGTATGCTGACCATCGTAGGTTATTCCATCAACGCGACCATCGTGATTTTTGACCGGATCAGAGAAAACCTGAAGACGCCCAAACTGTACGGGGATTTGAAGGCGCTGGTAAACGGCAGTATAACGCAGACGCTGACCAGAACGATCTATACGTCTCTGACTACTTTTATTACGGTGTTTGTTCTCTGGATTGTGGGCGTGACCGCGATTAAAGAATTTGCGCTGCCTCTGATTGTAGGTATTGTGTGCGGCGGGTATTCTTCCGTATGCATCACGGGCGCGCTGTGGTATCTGATGAAAAAGAAATCTTATGAGGGTGAAAAATAATGTGTAAGTCAGGAACCTACCGGATTCTGAACAAATGCGGCAGGGCGAAACGGGCCGAATTCCATACGGTCCATGGTGTGATTCAGACTCCTGTGTTTATGAACGTGGGAACGGCGGCTGCCATCAAAGGAGCGGTTTCTACTCAGGATCTGCAGACCATCGGCACACAGGTGAAGCTGTCCAATACCTATCATCTTCATGTGCGGCCCGGCGATGAGGTGGTGAAAAAGCTGGGCGGCCTGCACCGGTTTATGGTGTGGGACAAGCCGATTCTGACGGATTCCGGCGGTTTCCAGGTATTTTCCCTGGCGGGGCTGCGCAAAATCAAAGAGGAAGGTGTGTATTTTAATTCCCATGTGGACGGCCGTCATATTTTTATGGGGCCGGAGGAGAGTATGCGGATTCAGTCCAATCTGGCTTCCACCATTGCCATGGCTTTTGACGAGTGTGCGCCTCATCCCTGTACCAGAGAATATATGCAGCATTCCGTGGACCGCACCACCAGATGGCTTGAGCGATGCAAGACGGAGATGAAACGGCTGAACAGCCTGCCGGATACCATTAATCCCGATCAGTTGCTGTTCGGCATTAATCAGGGCGGAACCTTTGACGATATCCGTATGGAACATGCGAAGCAGATTGCAGAGCTTGATCTGGACGGCTATGCGGTGGGCGGTCTGGCGGTGGGCGAGTCCCATGAGGAAATGTATCATATCCTGGATGTGACGGTGCCGTTTCTTCCGGAGAATAAGCCCACCTATCTGATGGGCGTGGGAACGCCGGCCAATATTATTGAGGGTGTGGACAGAGGCGTGGATTTCTTCGACTGTGTATATCCGTCCAGAAATGGCCGGCACGGACATGTGTATACCCGGTATGGGAAGCTGAATCTGTTTAACGCAAAATTTGAGCTGGATGAAAGACCCATAGAGGAGGGTTGCGGATGTCCGGCCTGTACCCATTACGGCAGGGCTTATATCAGGCATCTGTTAAAGGCGAAGGAAATGCTGGGTATGCGGCTGTGTGTACTGCATAATCTGTATTTTTACAACCATCTGATGGAACAGATCCGGGCGGCCATAGAGGAAGACCGGTATCCGGCGTTTAAAAAGCAGGCGCTGGAGGATTTGGAGAGAGAGAACCCCAAAACAGCAGAATCCTGAGCGGCCCGTACGGGTGAAAAGATACAGGGAAAAATATCTGCGTGATCATATAAAGGAGAGTAACTATGGACAATGCGTTATTTTGGGTTATTTATGTAGTAGTGATTGTGGGCGTGATGTATTTTATCGCCATCAGGCCCCAGAGAAAGCAGCAGAAGGAGCTGCAGGCCATGATCGCAAGTCTTGAGATCGGCGACAGCGTGCTGACCTCCAGCGGTTTTTACGGGGTGATCATCGACATCACCGAGGACACGGTGATCGTTGAGTTCGGCAGCAACAAAAACTGTCGGATTCCCATGCAGAAACAGGCCATTGCCCAGGTGGAAAAGGCGAACGGGTGAAATGAAAAGTACCATGCAGAAGGAGGTTCCGCCTGCATGGTACTTTTTGAATCGTCCGCGGCAGGATGCTCATTTATGACAGGGGGAAAATAGAAATGAAAACCACGATCAATATGACCACCAGCATTTATGATATGGAGCGTTACCGGGATCTCTCCCATCTGCGGGAGTTTTACCGCAGGTATGGCTGTGACGGTTATGAGCTGATGCGCTGTCCGCCGCCTTCTTCGGACATTCTGGGGAAAGAGGATGTGGTGGGGGTGCATCTGGCCTATTTTACCAGTTGGATTGATTTCTGGCTGGGGGACGAGGAAGCGCTGCTGGAGGAGTATGGTTCCCGGAAGCGGTATGAGGCATTTTACGGGGGGACCTCCCGGGAGCGGATTGTACAATTTGTCAGAAATGAGCTGGAATTTGCCGCCGGGAAAGAGGCGGAATATGTGGTGTTCCACGCCGGGGACAGCGTTTCCAGGGAAGTGTTTACCTATCGGTTTCGGCATACGGATGAAGAAATTGTGGACGCCGTGGCCGAGATCGTGAATCTGGCGCTTGAAGGGACCGATTATTCCTTTTGGTTTCTGGTGGAAAATCTGCCATGGCCGGGCATGCGGTTTACCCGTCCGGAGATTACGGAACGGCTGTTAAAGCAGATTCATTATGAAAAAAAGGGGATTATGCTGGATACGGGGCACCTGATGTGTACCAATACGGATATTGCGTCCGAGGAGGATGGAATTGCTTATATACGGCGGTGTCTGGATGCTCACGGCGATTTGTGCAGGTATATCAAAGGGATTCATCTCCATCAGTCTTTAAGCGGCGCTTATGTAAAAGGTGTTCTCGCCGACCCGCCCAGGCTGCCGGAGGCGTATGACGAGAGAATCGGAATGGCGTATATGCATGTCTTCCGGGTCGATCAGCATCGTCCTTTCACCTGCAAAAAGGTAAAGGAACTGATCCGGCAGATCAATCCGGAATATCTGACCCACGAATTTGTTACCGCCGACCTGGCACAGCATGAGGAATATCTGCGGGCGCAGACGGAGGCGCTTGCGGAGGGATGAAAGGCGGTTATCACGCAACAAGCCCCCGGCACATAAACTGTATGGAAAGGAATGTGTCGGGGTATTTTTTTGAAAACGTTTCCTAAACCACTTACGGTATCGGAGGAAAAGGCCTTTCTTTTACGGTTTCGGGATGGGGACATGGATGCCCGGGATACGCTGATTGAGCGGAATATGCGGCTGGTGGCCCATGTGGTGAAAAAGTACGGTATGCAGGAGCGAGAGGCAGAGGATTTGATTTCCGTGGGCACCATCGGTCTGATTAAGGCGGTGAACACTTATGATATGGATAAAGGCAGCCGGCTGGCCACGTATGCGGCGAAATGTATAGATAATGCTATCCTGCCGCAGATGGGTTTAAGGAGTAGAATCGGTCTCCCGTGGACGAAAGCAGGCCGGCATGGAAGGTTCTCGACCGGGTTTCGGAAAATTGTTACCTTCTTTGCTGCACTTTGGATGGGCGTGTAAGGTATGCTCCTTTATATATCCATAGCTTTCCTTTGGCTGCCCCTCATAAGCTTTTAGAAGCGCAGCTGCTTCATCAGCAGTATCACAGCTATGACGAGATTAAAACGATACCGGATCGAATGCGGTGGTGCCGTCACCATCTGGGACTGATGCAAAGAGAAGTAGCAGAGATGGTTGGCATATCAAGAAATGAATATATAGATTTGGAAACCGGTTCGGTAGATTAATATGACAGGAAAATCGTGGACATGCTGGCTGCGCTGTTTAAGATACCTTCTGACGATCTTCCGGATGATTACAATCGTTTTCTTTATATGGGACAAGGGAATATGATCAGGGCATACAGAGAACGGCTCGGACTCGGAAAGAAGGCCTTGGCGGAATTGCTCCAAGTTGACCCGAATAGTCTGCGGGTCTGGGAGGCGGAAAAGAAACGCATAAGCAGAAAATCATGGGAAAAATATTTTAAAGACAGAATATTTACAGGTTAAGGCTCTCTTGATATCATACGAATTACGGAAATTCAGGGAAATGCTCAACTGTTTCTTTGTCCGGCGGCCGCAATAACCGCATCCAGTAATTCTATTTTTTGTTCGGAAGGACAAGTCAGTTTTTGGATATGGCGGCTGACCATGTCAGCATGGACGCTGGCGGCTCTCTGCGCCAGTTCCCGTTTTCCTTCTTCTGTTTTCGGATAATGGAAAATGATATGGATTGGGGTATAAGTTCTGATGTCGCACACCTCCCGGATAGTTCAATTTATGCGAAAGAAGTTGTCCGTTATCACCTGTTATTTTGCCGGTTGTCGGAGCCGTTTTCCGCAGTAACATCTTAACAGGATTTTGTCAAAGCTTCATTGAGCCGAGATTGTATGTAAAAGAGGTTTTACTCTAATTCTAATGGATAGATGTGATTTTAGTTCTGTTGTGACGATCATCCGCCGTTATATCATCGAAGATAAGGGAATGAATCAGATTGATTTTACTTATCTGTTATTCGATACCTTTATGAGCAGTGACGAAGCGGCGGATTATGATTTTGACAATGGACAGGTATGCCGCTGGATGAACGGGCAGGACAAGGTCAGCCCTCGTATCGTGGCATATTATCTGGAACATGCTCATCAGGAAGAATTGGCAGAGAACATCAGAGATCATATCGTTCCGTTAATGTATGATTTTCCTATGGCCGTAGAAGAACTGTATGAATTAGTCATACAGGATTCGTCTATTTCGGAACAGAAAAAACAGGAACTGATAAACGGTTATGATTTTGACGCATTCGAGAATAAAATTTCTTTTATGACAAAAGCGTTGTGTTTTGGTATGGAACGGAATTTTGTGAAAAGGGATACCAAAACAAAGCAGCTGTTGTCTGCCGGCAATCTTTCACCTGTGCTGCTTGATTATGTTATGGGAAACGAGGTTCCACGGCTATGTAAGTTTTTTTGCGGCCGTTCTGAGGAATTGCAGGCGCTTCATTCACTGTTTGAAAAGGACAGTAAAATATTTCTTTATGGAATTGCCGGAATCGGAAAAAGTGAGCTTGTAAAAGCTTATGCCAGGGAATATCGGAAGGACTATACGAATATTCTCTATCTTACATATGGCGGTGATTTGTGGCAGGACATTATGGATATGGATTTTGTCGATGATCTGTCCCAGGATACCGATGAAGAACGTTTCAAAAAACATAATCGTTTTCTCCGTTCTTTAAAAGAGGACACTCTGCTGATCGTGGATAATTTTAATGCCATGCCTGCCCAGGACAGCTTTCTTCCTGTTATGTTAAAATATCGCTGCCTTATACTTTTTACAACGAGAAGCGTATTTGACGGGCGGTCAACGATGCGGCTTCAGGAAATTTCAGATATGAAAGTTCTTGTTCAGCTTGTTTCCTGTTTTTATTCAGAGACTGAAAAGTACTATGCGACGGTGGAACAGATGATTGATGCCGTTCATCGTCATACGTTTGCCGTGGAACTCGCCACCAGACTTTTAGAAAATGGTATTCTGCTTCCGGATACGCTGTTAAAAAAGCTGCAAGAAGAAAAGGCGGCCCTTGAGAACAACGATAAAATTAATATGGTGAAGACAGCAAACTTGTCTGCGGCATGGACTGGATATTTCCGATCATAAAATGTTGTTCCAGACCGTGGAAAATATTATGGCAGTGACAGTCAAAGATCATATGGCGTTTTATCTGCGCTTTTTGGAAGATGTTTTTCCTTATATGGAGAAATATCATGATAAAACAGGAATGGGAAGGGTGCTTTCCGAGCTGACCGTATTACTGGAAAATCCCTCATGTGGGACGGTGAATGACCGGGCATTATTGTTGGATTATAAATCATCCCAGGAGAAAAAAACGGAGAAAGCGGTACAGCTGAGAAAGGACGCACTGGCGCTGTTATCGGAAATCACGGCGGGAAATGCGCATCTGGCCGCTAATATCAACGCTAATTTAGGCAGTCTGTACCGACAGGCAGGAGAATATGCACTGGCCAGAAGCTATATGGAGCGGGGGATTTCCATCTTAGAGCAATATAAATTAACAAATACCCATGACAGCATTCCGCAGATTTGCAATTATGCCATGCTTCTGGCAGATGTGGGCGAAACCTCCCGTGGAATGGCCGCATTGCGGAAATTGTCCAGGGTGATAAAGGAGAATCATTCTGATATGTCCGGCGATTATGCCGTGATACAGGAAGCAATGGGCGGTATTTGTCTGGCACAGGGAAATGTCCGTCAGGCAACGGAATATTTCAAATGTGCTACTCATATTTATGAAGTGATATGGGAAGATGCGCCGGAACTGATCGAAGAAAAATATAATGAAATAATGGGATTGTACCCTCAAATCGGTTCTGTTTTAGGGCAATATGTAGCGCATGCATTGCAAAAGAGTTGATTTTGCGATGCCTGCTCTTTTCTTTGCTTTTTATCAAAAAAAACGTATCCTCTCCAATTACTGCTCAATTTACTGTCAATGTATTTGACCTCGATTTTTTGTAAACTGAATCTGCGTCAGGATGTTACAAAAACCTGTGCGGAGAAGTTGCAAAAAATGGAGGTTTTTTGAACCCACAAAAGACAGAGGGGAGAGAATGGGATATGGAAAAGATGGCAGATAATGAAGAACTCAAAAAGAAACTGCGGCAGGCAAAGCATCGGAAAGAAGAAGTGGAGGCCAGGAACAGGATGAAAGCAGAAAAACAGCGGACGCACAGACTGATCCAGATGGGTGCCATTTTGGGAAGTATTTACCCGGCGGCATGGACGATGGATTTGGAGGACTTGAAGCTGGAACTGCGCAGTCGATTTTATATGAGACAATAGAATTTCCGGACTGTACTGACTCTCGAAAGGCGCACTTACTCACCACTGGCAGAGCCAGCCTTTCGTCTGAGCTGCTTGCAAGAAGAAAGTGTTAAGTTGTCTCAGGAGAAAAAACGGAGAATGCGGTTCAACTGAA
>Ga0137307_103263_pt1 | contig 10031 bp, 8 predicted proteins | sample NAcewD2O_March_2_FD_97180 | JGI IMG/M metagenome (GOLD analysis project Ga0137307, IMG submission 97180) | Mouse cecal microbial communities from Vienna, Austria - N-Acetylglucosamine amended D2O_March | ecosystem: Host-associated > Mammals > Digestive system > Large intestine > Cecum | place...
AATGTACATAGCACAATGCGTATTAAATTTACAACCTTTTGAAATACAAAATTTTCATATGCGGTTATTATTGAACCAAATATACTTAATGGGAAAGTGATAGCAAGATTAAATGTCAATAAGATCATCATAATTTTGGCATTTATTAAATCATTCTCTGCCATAGTATGTCCGAACAATAGATCTATATTATAATATAATGCTAAGCCCAAGCATAAAGCTATTATACCAATTATGATGTAAACGATCATAAACAATCCAAACATTTGCCATTGTTCTCTCTCTTTGCGCTCAGCTCTCAGTTTTGCCGTATAGCGAATTATTGCATTCCCAAATCCAAAATCCAAAAGTGTTAGATATGCTATTATTGAAGCTACTAGAGAATAAAGTCCATATTCACTTTGACCTAAACATCGTAGCATATAAGGAGTATATAATAGACCAACGATAGTGTTTAATGCTATTATTACATAGTTAAGGGCAGCACCAGCTTTAATTTGATTCATATCTGTATTTGTTAATACGCTGTTCGATAAGTAATTAATAGTTGTGTGATATTTATAGTATAGAATAATACTATTTCGTTACCATATTTTAGAGGTTTTGCATTCAGAATGTGTTGCAATACCGTGCTGTTGGTTTTACGGAAATCCATAACTATGCACACTATGCCACCGCTTACATAGGTTTATAATCAAATTTGTCGCAATACTTAGACATCAGATACTTACGCCATCGCTTTGTTGAAACTCAAGGCAAGGCGGAATGCCTTGCGGTCATACGGGTTTAGATCTTTGCGTGTGCACAACTCTTCAAGGATCTTATTGTCGAGTGAAACGTGTTCATCATAATCCAGGATATCAGGGAACAAGGCGTTTGCAAACCGGCGATAGCTGCGCAGTATTGTCGAACCGGGAGAGGAAAGATCTTCAATCCGGTTATGTTCATACCATGTGTATTTGGTTTCTTCAGGCAGGTTTTCATGCATAATCAGTGCAAGACGCTGATAATTTTCGTAGGTTGTAGCATCTGGGAATCTGTTATGCAACCTGAGGGTATTCGTCCATCTGTCAAGTAGAAGACGGTAAGTGTTGCTACGTCTTTTGTTGTCTGTTCCGTATGTCTGACCGCACGGAGTTGAAAGAATACTGAATACCACACTTTCCTCAATACCGCGGTTGCCATTTTCCCATGCCTGTATAATGCGCTCCCTGTTGCGTTCGATGAATTTCATATCGGGCATTCTGCTGTAGCCCATACGGTATGTAAGGTCATAACATTCAAGTAGAATGGGAATGTCTTCTTCTTTACATCCGGACAATTCAATACATATCCTGTCGCTTAACTGACGACAATCCCGTTTGATATCCTCCTCTTCAGGAGTGGGGGCGTGACCGTCAAACACAAGAGCACCTGCCATTTGATTTCTCATGGCAAGATAATGTGAAAGCCCCGCTATCTCATTAATGTCAATCATAAGCGATATGTTTAAACAGTTTCTAAATAAGTGATCACTTACTTATCCGGCATGTTCTATGAATGCTTCTTCCACCCTAATGTCGTTCCATCTTATGAACGATGTCTCTGAAAGCCGGAGGACATATGTCCTGGTTCCATCCGTGTTGCATATTTCACGCACGATACCTTCCATGCCGTCCAACAGTCCGCCGCCGTTTATCTTGACTTTGTCTCCTATATTTGCCTGCCGATGGTTTATGAGTTCAATCTCGATATCGGAAGTGAGTTTGCCGATATGTCGCTGGAACCTTGTCATTTCGTGTTGGGTGATATATGAATACGGACTGTCCGGGCTATTGGTTCGGCGATAGCACCAAGCCATATTGCCTATGCCGCTCATGAACTTTCCAACCTTGTCGCTGCGCAACCGGAAGAACAACAGTCCGGGAAGATAAGGCACCATGCGAGTGACCATTTTCTTTTTATCCTTATTATTCCTGCGTACGTTTTTCCTGACAGGATAATAAAACGACAGCTCCTTATATGGACTGTTGTCGCCGTGAGGTAATGATCCGGTTATGTCATCCGGGGTTACGCCTGTGCGCAGCTTCATCACGTACCAGCGGATTGTTTTGTCATTGAATGTCTCCGCTACGAGGTTTACTATCTCTGTTTTCCGGGTTTCGTTTATTTCAGACGGTTCTATAAGTGAGAGAAATGCGAATCCCGATGGCACTGACGGGATGATCCCCCTTATTTCACTTACAGAAATGCCGCAACCGAGTGCGGAAGCAATCCACATTTCAGTGAGAGATTCACGTGAGAAGGAGTTGCCGAAATCCATTCCGACTGAACGGAGTGTTGTTTTCATGTCCACGATAAGGTCACTTATTATCCGTGGATTCCGCTTCTTTCCCTGATAGATAGGAAATACGTATTTTTGTTGTGGAGAAAGACGCATGCTCTCTACAATGTCGTCCGTCTGTGGACAATTTATACATATATCTCCAAACCGGAGACTGACCACATCTTCCAAAGATGCATCGACATTGTAAAAGAGATATTGGATCACGTTGGATATTATCCAATCTGAATCTTTCCTGTCTTTTTTTAATAAGCGCCTGAGCAATGACAGATTGTCTGCAATTCTTTTATCCGGTGACTTGTAGGAATATTCTGTAAATTCTTTTACTGATTCAAAAGGGTCATATCCGGAGTGTTTATCAACGTTCATGTCACGATATAAGGAGCGCAATGCATAAACATATCTCCTGCATGTTGTCTGTTTCATCCCTTTGAGCAGCATATCCACTATCCATAATCGTATAGACCTGTCGGAAATCTCTTTGTTCCCGTTTCTGCGGACACACGCGAGGAAAGAGGGTATCACTCGTTCCGCAGTCATTCTCGGACATGATGCAATCTTCCCACTTTCGACAAATTGTTCAAAATAACTTATGTTACAATATTGATTTGAAGTCATTTGGGTGTTTGTTGAATGTGCACGAAAAGGAATATTGATAGCATGTCCCTTCTTCCCGCCGGATATGTTCTTTTAATGGCAGGTGATGGAGATGAGAGAGTGTAAAAGTGACGAAATTTATAAACATAATCCGTTCAAATCTGACCGGGCAAGAATAAGTATCTCTTGGGAAGAGATACTTATTCCGATTGCAAAGATACATAATTCATGCCATTTTACAAAACATCCCAGACATTTTATATCCTGCAAACGTATAAAAATTACCCTCTTATAATTCTGTGCATGCGAAATGTGCATTAATACAAAAAGTCTTTCTACCCTAAGTTTCAATATCTTGCAATTCATTTTCTTAACCATTTTCATGCAAAGTAATTTGCACCCAATTCCAATAAGCTATATTTCAAGGAGATGAAAAGAATAAGTATCTCTTCCCAAGAGAGATGGATTTTAAAGGCATGTGTATGCTTCGTTTGATGTCGGTGTTTCTGACAGAATATAAATCGTTTTTTTCCTTTTTATCCGCTGTGTGAGCGGATGGGAGGGAAGAAGAAGTATAGTGTGAACGAAGCATTCCGTGCAGCGCGTAATTCAAGGTAATTGACTTGCAATAAGTGATATATAGTGGATCGGTTCTTTGAGTTTGTCGAAAGTGGTCTGGGTGTGGATTGTCCTGCAATGGTTGCTGACAGGGTAGTGCCATCATTTCTTCGCTCAGCTGAAAGACACTCCTTCCAGAGTCTGACGGCAAAGAATCTCCGGCTATGGGTGACAGATATGCTCTGTAAAGGGATGAAGCTCACCACATGCAGAAGATATGTAGGAGCGTTACATACTCTTTTCCGTGGTGTCTCCGAAAACTACGGCAATAAATATGGTTGCGAAGACCCGTTTATTGCGGTAAAAGCCGACTTGCACAGGCAATCTGAATGTCAGGATAGTAAAACTGCCGATAATCTTTCTCTGATTCCCCGGTTACTCAAAAAAGAGAAGTCATCGTCTGACTGGCAGATTGTAAATATAGTACTCTATCTGCTGTATAACGTAAAATCATCGTTGGAAGATGTTGTGCGACTGCGGTTTGAAGATCCGGTTGCGACCTGTCTCCATGCCGGTGACATAATAGACGGAATGCGAGTGTCACCACAGCAGAAATATGTATTTGCCTTAGGACAGGGGAAGAAGCGTGAGCAAAGGATAATCCGTGACCTTCTTGCCGACATGCATACTGTTTTGCGAATGTCTGGCATGGACTTCGGCACAGAGTTCTCAAGGGAATCGATTACTTCGATGTGGATTCACACCGCCCTTGGAAAAGGAGTCACATATGGTGAAATAAGAGCCATATTGCCGGAACTTCCACGCGATTGGGCGTTTCTCTCGCTTGTGGAGCCGGCTGACATTGACGCTGACCGAGAATGCAGCATCATAAATCGCGTGGCAGATGCCATAAATGACAAGACCGTGCGCTGGTACGTGATGAGGTTGCGTTCGGGCGTATCACCGGAAGACATTACATCTGAGGAGAATGCATTCAAAGGCAGCGGGTTCGAAGAACTGTCATTCTATTATCCTGTGAGAAAAGTAGTGCGCAGGGAAAACCGGAAGATGGTCACCGAAGAGCTTCCTTATCTTCCGGGATTGCTTTTTTTCCGGATGCGCAGCGACAAAGTTGGCAGATTCATGAGTCTGACAGGTAACAAAGCCTGGTGTTATAGGGTAACGAACAGTCCCGACAGTCCCTATTCATTCATCTCCCGCAGCGAGATGACCAGATTTCAGCGTCATATCGGCAAACTTACTGCAGATGTGGAGATGGAACTGGTAAACCGCCATGCTGCCGCAATCGGCGACAAAGTCAGGATCAGCGGCGGCGGTTTGCTCGAAGGTCAGGAAGGGATAGTAAGGGAAATACGGAATGTGGACGGAAGCTGCGCCTACGTGCTCAGACTGTCGGAATCCTCCTTTATACGGTGGAATGACGTCAAGGTAGACGAAACCTTCGTGGAGTCTGTATCCTGATTCCCCATCCGCCTTAAACAGCTTAAGTTAAAATGACGCGACAGGCAGAATACATGACAGAAGTGAAAGATATTACAGGTTATTCCCATTATCTTGCCATGAAAAGCCAGATGTCGGGAATGCTGGTGTACGACGGACATAAGGCAACGTCAGAGGAGACATCCCTGCGTCAGGAGTGCCGCCGGATGAGCGACAGAATCAGTCTGGAGCTGTCGGTCTGCAAAGAGGAAGAAATCTCGCTGCTGCTCGAATGTTTCGAGACAATGTACCGGTTGGGATACAGCCGTATGCCCGACCGCAGGTTCATAGACACGCACAGGCGCCGCATTCTTGACGCGTGGCGATGCGGCAACCGTCGGATAGCCGAAAGTCAGGTATATGAAATATCGGAGGACGCACGCCGCGAGCTGTCAGACAGATGGTTGGCGGCACTCATGGAGCACAGTTGTTTTCCGGGAGTCACGGCGTATGAGAATTATCAGCGGCTTGCGCTCATTATGCGGGAGGATATAGGGTTGCGGATCGATGGCGATGCGGAAGAGTTGAAGCGCCGTTGGTACGACTTCAACCGGATTGACGATTTAGCGTCAGAGAGCACCTCTATACTCAAGAGTTACCGCAGGTTTGTAAGCTCCCTCTTCCCCGAAGTCCTCGACTTCGACGAGCAGACCGCCCTCGACAGCCGTCTCCTCGCCGAGCTGTCGCGCCGCCGCGACCTCACCCCCCACGACCGCGCCGCCTACCGCCTCGCCCTCGAATACAACAAAGAAATTGCCGAAGACTGACGCAGTCAGACGGTGAAATAACAAAATATAAAGATATTTATTTACTGTAAACACTGAATTTTATGCAAGCAATTATTTTGGCAGCAGGCATGGGAAGGCGTCTTGGTGAATTTACATCAGAAAATACGTAAGCGTCCAAAATTGACGTATGGCGCAGAACGGGACAAATGAGAAACTTCGCCGGACATACAAAAACAGCTAACGATCTGTTCAAAAACGAAGACTTTGAAAGGCTCCTCGTAAAGTATACCAGCGAGGGGCTGCCCGCCGGAGAGAGTCTCCAGCACTTCTGCGACAGAAATAAGGTTCCGTTCAATCTGTTCGACAAATGGTATCGCGATACACGCCATAAGGTGGTGAAATTTCCTTGACGCCATGGAACGCGAAGAGATGAAAAACGTCATCCTCGAGTTGTTTGAACAGCAGCGACAGCTCAACGCCCGACTCATCGAGATGCAAAGGATTATCGAGGAGAAGGAGCAAAGCATCGCGATGCTCACCCGGCGGATTGACGAGCTGATCGCGCTGATCGCGCAGAGGCAGCAAGGCGACAGCGAGACCACCCTCGCCATGCAACGACAGTGGGAGAAGGAACGCGAGAGTTTCAAAAAGACAATCTCTGATCTTCAGGATATTATCAAAGTACTTAAGGCGGATAAGTTCAAGGGTACATCCCAGAAGAAACGCCGCAAGGTTTCCGACAAGGATGGCGGTGACAACGGCTCGTCGACAGCCGCCGGCCAGTCCGACCTGTCGGAACTGAAAGCTGATTTTGATGGCCGTGATGCTGACGGAAGCATTGCCTCTGCAGCCGACCGATACTTGACAACGAACTTGTTGATATCGAGCATCTGTGCTGCATGGCGCATGCCCGGGCAAAGTTCAAATACGCATCTGATCAGGGCGACAAGGATGCCGACTGGTTCCTTGACATATGTACAACAGGATGACCCACTTGCTAAAAGATGTTCATCCGCCACGTGGCGAGCTGATGGAGAAGGCTCTCAATTATCTTCAGACGTTCTGGACCCAGCTTACAGCATGGAGAAACGATGGACGATACGACATCGACAACACATTGGCCGAACGCTATATCCAGCCACTCTCGGGCGAAAGGAAGAACTCACTCTTCTATGGCTCACAGAAAATGGCAGTTGTCTCGGCGACCTTCCACACGCTTTTGGCCACCTGTCACGCACGACGTGTGTCCCGGTTAAAATATCTCAAGGGTCTCTTCCGGGGATTAATCGAAGGACGCACCGACTATCAAAACATGATACCCGCACTTGCGCGTCATGTTAAAAATCAATAAAAAACATCGTTCGATTTAATAAAAATTTTGAGAAGGCGCCCAAAAAGCGCCTTCCCATAACCCTACGTCAAAATTGGACGCTTACAAAGATTAGCTCAAAAGACACAAATGAATCAGATTAAGGCCGGAGCTGTACTTAACTATGTTATAATTGGACTCAACGCACTTGTGGGATTGTTATATACTCCTTTCATGTTGCGATGTCTCGGACAGAATGAATATGGACTATATTCACTTGTCGCGTCGATTATAGCCTATCTCACCCTTCTTGATTTCGGATTCGGACCTGCGGTGGTCAGATATACTGCGAAATACAGGGCTGAAAGAAAAACTAAAGAACAATATTCTCTTTTTGGATTGTTCTTTACCCTTTATTCTATCATTGGTGTCATTGCTTTTGTCATAGGGCTACTCTTGTATTTCAATATTGACTGGCTCTTCGACAAGACAATGTCGCAATCCGACCTCTCACAGGCAAGGACTATGATACTTCTGCTCCTCTTTAACCTTGCGTTCACCTTCCCTATGAGTGTATTCGGTTCGATAATCGGGGCTTATGAGAGATTCATATTCCAGAAATCAGTGCTTGTTTTGCGAATTATACTCTCTACAGGAGTGATGATTGCTGTTCTCGCTTTGGGCTATAAGGCAGTTGCCCTTGTTGTCGTTCAGACTGTATTCAATGTGTTGTTGCTTACTGCAAACTTTATTTATTGCAGACAGGAACTGAATGTAAAGTTCCGTTTTGACAGTTTCCGATGGACATTCATACGTCAGATTCTCAGTTTTTCTGTGTGGGTGTTTCTTGGAGATATTATGTTCAAATTCTATTATAACACTGGTCAGTTTGTGCTGGGAGCAACTTCCGGCACTATTGAGGTTGCATTATTCGCACTCGGAGTCACTCTCATGCAGATGTATATGATGTTTTCAGGAGGAATCAGCGGCGTGTTGTTGCCTAAGATAACCTCTATGGTTGCTCAGCATAAGACAGACAAGGAGATTTCTGACCTGTTTATACGTACCGGTCGTCTGCAATATATTGTTATGGCAGTTATCCTTGTTGGGTTCGTGGTATTGGGGAAACAGTTCATACAGCTGTGGGCAGGACCTGATTATGTAGGAGTTTATTCCATAGCATTAATATTTTTCCTTTCCACTATTGTCCCCTTGATTCAGAATACGGCAATCTCTATACTTCAGGCACGCAACCAACAGAAATACCGGTCACTTATGCTTGTAATTGTCGGTGTTGTGAGTCTTGTTTTCCAGGTTATTCTTTCAAATTACTATGGAGCTGTGGGATGTGCTATTGCCGTTGGTGCGGCGAATATAATAGGACAGGGAATTATCCTGAACTGGTACTATTATAGTCGTCAGAATCTCAATATAATAAAATTCTGGAAAGAGATAGGCAAAATGACGATTGTTCCAGCTTCGATTGCTGTTGTAGGGTATTTCATCATAAATGAATTTACAATAGACAGTTGGCTGAAATTCATTTTGGCAGTTGTATGTATAATGGTATTATATATTCCTCTCGTCTGGAAATTTGGTATGAATGAAAGTGAGCGTCTTCTTTTTTCAAGACCATTGCAAAGAATAAAGAATAAACTCCTTTAATCAGTATGAAAATTTTACTTTTAGGCGGCACAGGGGCTATGGGGTCCCATTTGTCTGAAATTATAAACAATGATAAAGGAAATGATATTGTTATCACTTCCAGAAAGACGAGGGTATCAAAAGGCAATATATCTTATGTTGTTGGGAATGCGCATGACAAATCCTTCCTTGACTCTCTTCTAAATAAAAAATGGGATGTGATTGTGGATTTCATGGTATATAATACTGATGAATTCAAATTGCGTGTGAAAGATATGCTCGATTCTTGTAATCAGTATGTTTTTCTTAGTTCTTCAAGGGTATATGCTAATTCCAACTCAGCGATTACGGAAGACAGCAGTCGTCTTCTGGATGTAACCAATGATAGTGAATATCTTGCAACCGATGAATATGCCCTTACTAAGGCGCGACAAGAAAATGTTTTAAAGGAAAGTGGAAGGACAAATTGGACAATTATCCGACCATACATAACTTTTGCTGAGAATCGTCTTCAACTTGGCGTATTGGAATTGGAAGATTGGCTTTATCGTGCTCTTTTGGGTCATACGATTGTGTTCTCAGAGGATATTGCGCAGCATTTCACCACATTGACTTATGGTTATGATGTGGCGAGAGGAATAGCCGCTGTCATGGGCAATGAAAAGGCGTGTGGTCGAGCTTTCCATATCACAGTGTCTAATCCTATGAAATGGGAAGAGATTCTCGAAATTTATATTGATGAGATTGAGAAATTGACCGGGAATCGACCTAAAGTTATGATGGTTAAAGAGCATCCTTATATCAAAGACAAAAGCAGGGTATATCAAGTGATATATGACAGAAGATTTGACCGCAGATTTGATAACTCAGCTATAAGAGAGTTTATCGACACTTCTTCGTTCCTCTCTACATATGCCGGATTAAGGAAATCATTGAAATCATTTATATCAATGAATAAGGAGTGTAAATTCAATCTGAATGCGAGCCACGAAGGGAGGTATGATCGTATTACTAATGAAACAATGAGTTTGACATATTTCAATGGTATTAAACCCAAATTGAACTATATTATTAATCGATATATACCATTTGCTGTACCGATTTTAAAATATTTCAGAACATTAGTTAAATAAAGATATCCTATATTAGTATGGAACATTTTTACAGCATTGAGAAATCAGTTCAGATACTGATTTCATTGTTAAAACAACATAATATCCGCAAGATTGTAGCGAGTCCGGGAGCGACAAATCTTTCGTTCGTTGCCTCAGCAATGCAAGATCCATGGTTTGAGATCTACTCTAGTGTGGACGAAAGATCCGGATGTTATATTGCTTGTGGACTTGCATTTCAATCGAAGGAGCCAGTTGTT
>Ga0137307_103264_pt1 | contig 10030 bp, 11 predicted proteins | sample NAcewD2O_March_2_FD_97180 | JGI IMG/M metagenome (GOLD analysis project Ga0137307, IMG submission 97180) | Mouse cecal microbial communities from Vienna, Austria - N-Acetylglucosamine amended D2O_March | ecosystem: Host-associated > Mammals > Digestive system > Large intestine > Cecum | place...
AAACCATACCCATTATCGCGATGACGGCAAACGCGTTTGACGACGACGTTAAAGCGGCGCTCGACAGCGGAATGAACGCTCACCTTGCAAAACCGATCAATATGGATAAACTCAAAGAGATCGTGTGCAAACTTCGATCGGAAGATCGCGACGGCGAAAAAAACGAAACCGACGGATCGGAAAAATCGAGCGACGTCAAGCCGAAAAGCGCGCCCGTAAATAAACCTAAGAGCGCCTCCGCGAAAAAGCCCGAAAGCAAGAGCGCAACAGCTAAGAGATCTGCGCAGAATAAAGGCAAGAGTCAGACCGCATCCAAAAGCAAAGGAACGACGTCGGGGAGGGGCAAAAGTTCGACGTCCGACAAGAATAAAAAATAACCGTAACTGAGTTTGCGTAAAGGTAACAAACGGTAGCTATGAATAAAACCAATATATCCTCTAAAAAGAAGATACTTATAGTCGACGATTCCGAACTGAACCGTTCGTTGTTGTCCGATATGCTCGCCGACGATTTCGATATTATCGAGGCGGAGAACGGCGTGCAGGCGGTGGTAACGTTGCAGGAACACGAGCTGGATATTTCGCTCATGTTGCTCGATATAGTCATGCCGGAGATGGACGGATTCGACGTTCTGGCGATGATGAACAAACGCGGTTGGATAAAGACTATTCCCGTCATCATGATCTCGGCGGAAACGGGTTCGTCGTACATAGACAGGGCGTACGATCTCGGCGCAGTCGACTACATAAGCAGACCGTTCGACGAGCGCACGGTTAAGCACCGCGTTATGAGCAACTTTATGCTTGCTCTTAAGCAGAAAGAATTATCGGATATGCTGTCTGCCGAAATTTACGAGCGCGAACACGATAACCGTTTGATGGTCGAGATCCTTTCGCACATAGTAGAGTTTAGAAACGGCGAGAGCGGTTTGCATATCTTGCATGTAAGCACGTTTACAGACATGATCCTAAAGCGCTTGCTTAAGATCACGGATAAGTATAAACTGACGCAAGCGGATATCAATACGATCGTAAATGCGTCGGCGCTACACGATATAGGCAAAATGTCCGTGCCCGAAAGTATACTCAATAAACCGGGACGGCTTACCAAGGAAGAATTCGAGATAATGAAGTTGCACACCGTAGAGGGTGAAAAACTTCTCAACAATATTCCGTACCGCAGCAGCGAAACTTTGATCACCGTAGCATGCGAGATCTGTCGCTGGCATCACGAGCGTTATAACGGAAACGGTTATCCCGACGGGCTTATGGGCGACGCCATACCCATTTCGGCGCAGGCGGTAGCGCTTGCCGACGTGTACGACGCGCTCACGAGCAAGCGCGTGTACAAGGACAGCTTTACGCACGAGAAAGCCGTGGAAATGATACAGAACGGCGAGTGCGGCGCGTTTAACCCGTTGTTGCTCAAATGTTTGACCGATATTCAGGCAGAGCTTAAAAAGGAACTTAAGGAAACGTCGTACGGTCGCGATATAGATAAAAAGGTGGGCGAAAACGTAGAGAGCATGCTCAAAAAATCGGGTTCGGACGTTTCGGAGCGCACTATACGCTTGCTCGAGCACGAGCGCATGAAGTACAGATTCTTTGCCGGACTGTCGCATGAGGTGATGTTCGAGTACGTGCCCGAGCCGGAAATGATAATACTGTCCGAATGGGGTGCGGAATATCTCGGTCTGCCCGAGCGCATAGTCGATCCTGCGAAAAGCGATCTCGGTACGCGCGTGTTCAGCAAAGTGGACTTTAACCGCATGATGACGCACATGCGTGCGACTACGCCCGAAAATCCGAGAATAGAAGATAAATTTTTACTCACAATAAACGGCGAACGCCGTTGGAACAGGATAATAGTTCAAACGCTGTGGAGCGGCGACGAGAACCCCGAATTCGACGGCGCGCTCGGTAAATTCGTCGATGTAAACGACGAAACGCAAGAGATGCAACAGCTCGAGCAGAAAGCCGATTACGATTCGCTTACAGGGCTTATGAACCATGCGGCGGCAAAGCGAAAGATAACAAAGCTGTTGTCCGACGCCGGCGGACGAAAGTACGCGCTGTTGTTCTTCGATCTCGATAATTTAAAAACCGCCAACGACGTTTACGGACACCTGTTCGGCGATAAATTGCTTAAAGAAGTTGCCGCCAGAATGATGAAGAACACGCGTTCGAGTGACATCTGCGCGAGAATGGGCGGCGACGAGTTTATAATATTCATGGAATACAAAGAGAGCTTGGAGCATCAGGTAGCGCGTATATTCAAGTGCCTTACCAAGCCGTTGGACGATTTTAACGTATCCGTTAGCATGGGCGTAGCGCGCGCCGAGCATTATTGCGGCGATTACGATACGCTGTTCCACATGGCGGATCAGGCAGCATATGCGGTCAAGTACGGCGGCAAAAATTCTTATAAGTTTTACAGCAATACGGATGCCGATCAGGTAGACAAACAATAACAGCAAGGAGCGGATGTTATGGATATTAAAGAATGTTATGCGAAGATGGGCGGAAACTACGACGATGTTATGAGTCGACTGCGCACCGACGAGCGTATCAAGAAATTTCTGCTTAAGGTGGCGGAAGACAAGAGTTTCGACAATCTCTGCGACGCTATGTCCGTACACAATATAGAAGAGGCGTTTCGCGCCGCGCACACGCTTAAAGGCGTTTGCTCCAATCTGTCTATTACTCGAATGTACGAAACGGCAAGCGCAATGACGGAAGCGCTTCGCGGCAAAACCGAATTCAGCGACGAATGGTTGCCGCTTTTGGAAAAACTCAAGACCGATTATGCAAATACCGTCGAGTGCATACGCGCCATCGATTGACCGTATCGATAGCCGTACTACTCTTAAAAAATAATATCAAATACTTTACATTTTTATCGAACTGTGATAAACTATTCATAAAGTTTCATGGATTATCAGGTAAGGAGATTGCAATTTTTATGTCAAGGAAAAGCGAGTTGGAAAAGGCGATCAGGGAAAGCGAAAGCGAAATAGATATGCTCGAACAAAAGCGTATTAGATCTATGTCGTCGTTTATCGAGGCTCTTGTTAATCACGAAACTCCCAGTCCGGAGGACGTCGAGTATTTCCGCACGTTTTCGGGTCTGATCGATCTCGAGCGCGAGAATTTGCGTAAGCTCAACGACGAACTCGAACGGCTTACCAATAAATAAAATTTCGTACTTATCGAGGAATATATCTCGGGAGGATAGCACACATGAAAAAGTTTTTTCAAGAGTTTAAAACGTTTATTACTCGCGGCAGTGTTCTCGATCTTGCCGTAGGTATGATCATAGGCGCGGCGTTCACGGCGATAGTGACCGCGCTTGTCAACGGTATTTTAAAGCCGCTTATAAACGCCATTCCGATGGGCGATATGTCGGGACTTATAACCATGCTTGTTCCGGCGTACACGATCGACGCGGACGGCGCTAAGGTGATCGATCTCGCCGCGTCCGTTTACATCAATTGGGGCGATTTTATAATGGCGATAGTCAATTTCCTCATCACCGCGTTCGTACTGTTCCTTATAATAAAAGCAATCAATTCGGTACGCGAAGGCTCCAAAAAATACAAAGGCGTCAAGATAAGCAAAGAACAGCGCGCCGAGTTTAAAGCGTTGGGCATGACGTACAAGCAAATGCAAGATCACGTCAAAAAGCAGCAGGAAGAAGAGGCTGCGAAAGCCGCCGCCGAAGCCGAGGCGAACAAGCCCGAAACTACCGAACAGATCCTTTGCGAAATACGCGAACTGTTAAAAGCGCTTGCGCCCGAAAAGACCGAAGAAAAATCCGAATAATAATACAGTTGCTGAAGCATTCGTTACAAACGAGTGCTTTTTTTTATTGAAAAATCCGTACGGGCTTGCGCTCATACGGATTTTGATTTCGATACGGATGTTTTTATTTTTTGAACAGTCTCGAGAACAAGCCGCCCGACGTTTTGACCTTTGTCTTTTTTTGCTCGGCAGCCTTATTTGCCGCTTCCGCGGATTTTTGCTGCTGTGCCCCCGACGCCTTGTCGGCTTCCGCTTGCTTGACTGCCGTTGCTTTGCTCGGCGCCGCTTTTTTCGCATCTTTTGTATCGGGTTCGGGCTTTGCCGCCGCTGCTTTGGCGGCGGTTGCGCTCGACCTCGCGGTTGCCGTCGAGCCGACGCGCGGCGTAGTTTTTTCCGTTGCCGTTTGCTTGTCCGCAGCGTTCGATTTAGCCGCGGTAACGGAGCTTCTCGCTCCCGAGCCTGAGGCGGTCCTTGCCGCGGTTATAGGCGCGACGGACGTGGGCTTTGTTGCGGATTTTTTCTCTGCAGCGGCAGGCGCGGTCGATTTGGCTGACGATATAGGCGTTGTGCGTTTGTTTGCCGAAGCAGCCGCCGCATTTCCCGAACTTCGTGCCGAAGTGATCGTTATCGGTCGGGAAGTCGATTCGCGCGCCGACGATACGGGCGCGGTCGATTTTGACGTCGAAGCCGCGCGAGGCGTGGCGGATTGCGTTGCGGTTATCGGCGCTTTTGCCGTTTTGGCGGTAGGCGATTTAAGCGCGGATACGGGCTGTTGATCGGCGCCTGCCGACGTACGGGGGACTACGGTCTTTTTGGGCGCGGCGGTCGGAGTCGAGGTAGACGCCGTTACCGCTTTGCGCGGCGCGCGCGGATTGTACAGACCGTTTATCATGCTTTGAACGTCTTGATAACGTTTCTTTTTATCTACGGCAAGCGATTTCATGAGCGCGTTTTCCACGCCCGGATCTATGTCGATGCCGAGCTCGGACGGGCGTTTGATCGCTTCTTTGCCCATCATCACGCGTATGGATTCGGGCGGAAGCTGTCCCGTCACGGCGTAGTAAACGGTCACGCCGAGCGCGTAAACGTCCGTCCACGGACCTTGTTCGCCGTGAGAGTCGTACTGCTCGGGCGGAGCAAACCCCTGTTTCAGAACGATAGACAGCGATTTTCCGTCGGGGTTGGAATATTTGGCTGCGCCGAAATCGATGAGCTTGACTTCGTTGAACTTGGTTATAAGGATATTGTCGGGCGAAATATCGCGGTGGATAAGCCCGATCTTGTGTACTTGAGTAAGCGAGTCCATAACAGGGCGCATTATGGTAAGCACTTCGTCCGTGCTTATCTTGCCGCCGCGGCGTTGCAAATACTTTTTGAGCGACACGCCGTCGAGGAATTCCATTACAATATACGCCGTTCCGTTAGCCGAAAAGAAGTCGCGAACATTGACGACGCCGGCAAGATTTTTTATCTTTGCAAGCGCGCGCGCTTCTTCCACGAACCGTTTCAGTCCGCGGTTGCTTGCGGCTTGGTTTTGCTTGGAATTGATTATTACTTGATTGTTGCCTGCGACGCGCGTCACGTATCCGGACGGGAAGTATTCTTTAAGCGCGACTTTAATGCCTTGCTGAAGATCCCAAGCAAGGTATGTGATGCCGAAACCGCCCTCGCCGAGCGCTTTGCCCACGAGATATCTGTTTTGCGTACCGATCACCGTGCGTTGGGGCAGGTGATGGGGCGGCGACGGCGTATCGTCGGCTTTGTGATGACAGTTTGTACACACTCGGTTGGAATCGAGATCGCCGAAGCAGTACAGACAGATGTTTTTATTAGTTCTTATTCTTGCCATTTTAAAGTCAGTTGTCCTTAACCATGGCGACTATCGCCGAATAATTATCGTTGAATTTGGTTACGCGCGAAAGCAGGCGGCGTTCCATTTTGGACAGCGCTTCTTCGGGTGTAGCCGAGGATGCGAGGTCTTCTTCCATTTCCTCTTCGTACACGTATTCCCAAAACCCGTCGGTACAAAGGATAAACGCATCGTTGGGCGCGAGCGGCGTATTGTAAATATCGCAGTCGGGCGGAATATAATAGTCCGAGCCGAGCACGCGCGTCAGTTTGTTTTGATCTTTATCCGAACGGATATCGCGAAGGGGTATTTTGCCCATTTCGACCGAGATCTGCGAAAGCGAGTGATCCTTTGTTTGGAAGTGCAGTTTATTGTTTTTAAAGAAATATACGCGCGTATCGCCTATATGCGAAATGACAGTCGATTCGAAATCGGTAACGACGCATGCGACGGTCGTGCATGACGAACGTATTTTGGGATTGTTTTCCTTTTCGTCGATAACGCAGTTGTGCGCGGTCTGTATAAAGCCTTGACTGAATTCGGGCTTTACTATACGCGTGCGGTCTGCTTTTTTTACTTGCGCGAACGATTCTATCACTTTGGACGCGCAAATGCGGCTTGCTACTTCGCTGCCGTAGTACGAACCCAATCCGTCGCAAACTACAAGGCACGCTCCGTCCGGTTCGACCAATAGATCGAGATAATCCTGATTGTATTCGCGACCGCCCTGCTTGCAAATGGTACTTGTAAGTAACTTCATGTCCACTCCGATAGCTGATTATTATATAGCTGTTAATGCTAATATTATATAGTATATGTTGTGTTTAGTCAAGAGTTTTTCGTCTAATACAGCAGTCACTATTTCGCTAAAAGCTGTTTTACTTGTCCCAAACGCAAATTCGGCGGATCGTATCGCCGTTATACTGCCGACGGCATTACCGAGATCGCACAATGTTTGTTTGCGCTTGACCGTTAAAACGATTGACAATATTTTTCGGCTATTGTATACTGTTTACTGAACATGTAAGAGGTGATAATGCTTAAAGTCGCTGTTGTATTAGGTTCGAAGTCAGACCTCGATAAGGTCAAACCAGCATTTGAAATTTTCGATAAATTCGGCGTGCCGTACACGGCGCGCATTTTAAGTGCGCACCGTACGCCCGAGGAGGCGGTAGACTTTGCTCGAACCGCGCGCGATAGCGGTTACGGCGCGGTAATAGCCGTTGCCGGAAAAGCCGCGCATCTCGGCGGAGTGCTTGCCGCGCACACGACTTTGCCCGTAGTGGCGTTGCCCGTTTCCACGTCGTTCCTCGACGGTCTGGACAGCGTACTCAGCATACTTCCCATGCCGAGCGGCGTACCTGTTGCGGTAATGGGGGTCAATTCCGGCGCTAACGCCGCGCTGTTTTGCGTGCGCATGCTTGCGGCGACCGACGATAAGCTTAATAAAAATTACCTCGATTACGTAGAGGATATGCGCGTCAAAACTCTCAAAGACGACGAGGAGATACGGAATTCGTAACTCGGGATCGTGTATGATTACGTTTTATACAAGGAGATTATAAAATGGTCGAACAAAAGGAACAACTGTATGAAGGCAAAGCCAAAAAGGTGTACGCGACGAGCGATCCCGAATTGGTAATAGTCGATTACAAGGACGACGCTACTGCGTTTAACGGAATTAAGAAAGGCACTATCGTAGGCAAGGGCGTTATAAACAATCGCATGAGCAATTATCTTATGGGATTATTGGCTAAACACGGCATAGAAACGCATTTCGTGGAAGAACTGTCCGAGCGCCGCACGCTTGTAAAGCACGTGGAGATAGTTCCGCTCGAAGTTATTATGCGCAACGTCGTCGCCGGTTCGCTCAGCAAACGCACGGGACTGCCCGAGGGCGCTATCCCGTCGATGCCCATACTCGAACTGTACTACAAGTCCGACGAACTCGGCGATCCCATGATAAATTCCGATCACGCTTTGGCGTTCGGTTGGGCGACGAAGGACGAGCTTGACGTTATAGAAAAAACGGCGCGCAAAATAAACGACGTTTTAAAAGAATTTTTCGCCGGAGTGGGCGTAGACCTTGTCGATTTCAAAATAGAATTCGGCAGATATAAAGGTAAGATCATACTTGCCGACGAGATCAGTCCCGATACTTGCAGGTTCTGGGACAGCAAGACCAAAGAAAAACTCGATAAAGACCGCTTCCGCAGAGATATGGGCGGAGTAGAGGGCGCATACCACGAAATGATGCGTCGTATCGGGCTGAAAGATTAGTGTATAAAAACGCGTGTACGATTGCACGCGTTTTGTATTCACCGACGGTGACGGTCGATAGCGTCGGCGCGCCGACTTACGAATAAACCGCCGCTTAAGCGGTAAATGATTCCGAATTTATATTGCGGAATCGCGAACAAAATAGGAGTATCATGGATAACGATAAAAAAATCACTTATGCCGATGCAGGCGTCGACGTCAATCGCGGCTATGAATCGGTAAGCAAGATAAAGGCGCACGCCGCGTCCACGTTCAACAAAAACGTTTTGCAAGGTCTGGGCAGTTTCGGCGGTTTCTACTCGCTCGACGGCGAAAACGGCGACGTGCTTGTTGCAGGTACCGACGGAGTGGGCACCAAACTCAAGTACGCGTTCCTTTCGGGACGCAACGACACCGTGGGTATCGATTGCGTCGCCATGTGCGTCAACGATATAGTATGCCAAGGCGCGAAACCGTTGCTGTTCCTCGACTACATAGCCACGGGCAGGATAAACCCCGACGTCGTGGCGGCTGTGGTAAAGGGCGTCGCCGACGGCTGCAATCAAGCCGGATGCGCGCTTGTAGGCGGAGAGACCGCCGAAATGCCGAGCATGTACGGCGCGGGCGAATACGACCTTGCCGGTTTTTCGGTCGGTATCGTCAAGCGCGAAAAAATAATAAACGGCTCTGCGATAACGCCTAAATGCGCGCTTGTGGGCTTGGCGTCGAGCGGATTGCATTCCAACGGCTTTTCGCTTGTCAGAAGACTGCTCGGCGAGGACGTGGAAAAGCTCGACGCGGATAAAACGCTCGGCAAGTCCTTGCTGGACGTGATACTTACTCCCACGCATATTTATGTAAAAAACCTGCTTACGCTTTGCGGCGAGTTCGATATCCTCGGTCTTGCCAACATCACGGGCGGCGGTTTCATAGAGAACATTCCGCGCATATTCCCGAGCGGCATCGGTTGCAAGGTAGATATCAAGTCGTTCCCCCGTCCCGATATTTTCGCGTTGTTGGCGGAAAAGTCCAAGCTTTCGGACGCCGAGCTTTACAATACGTTCAATATGGGTATCGGTATGGTCGCGGCGGTCAAGCCCGAAATAGCGGACGCGTTTGTAAAACGCGCCAATGCGTTGGGCGAGAAAGCGTACATTATAGGCGAAACGGTTGCCGGCGAAGGCGTTACGCTTAATTAAGAATTCGAAATTGTCCTACTAAATAACACGAGAAAGTCAATGAAAAAAATAGCAGTAATGTTTTCGGGCGGCGGCACCGATTTTCAAGCGTTGATAGACGGCGAAAAGCGCGGCGCGTTCGACGGCAAAATAGTTGTGTCGATTGCAAGCAACGATAAGGCGTACGGCATAGAGCGCGCCAAACAGTCGGGTATAGATTGTTATGTTTGCCGCAAGACGGATTTCGAGAGCGACGTAAAGCGCGACGAACGCGTAGCGGAGATAATGCGTCGGTACGACGTCGATCTTATAGTGCTTGCCGGGTATTTGGGCATACTTACGTCGCCGCTTATAGACGCGTACAAGGGCAGGATAATAAATATCCATCCGTCGCTTTTGCCCAAGTTCGGCGGCAAGGGCATGTACGGTATACACGTCCACGAGGCGGTAATTGCCGCGGGCGAAAAGAAGAGCGGCGCGACGGTGCATTATTCGGACAGCGGAATAGATTCGGGCGCGATAATCTTACAGCGCTCGCTTGACGTTCTGCCCGACGATACGCCCGAAAGTTTGCAAAAGCGCATACTGAACGAGATAGAACATCCGTTGTTGGTGGAAGCTGTAGCGCTGTTGTGCAAAGGAGAGTAATATGACGAAAGATTATTTATCGGAGCTTATGACGCGCGGATATATAGACGAAGAACTTATCGTTGCCGAGGTGAAAAATCTCATGGATAACGAAAACTACGTCTTGTGCGTCAGCGGCGTTATTGTGACGCTTGCGGACGCGCTTACTCCGCAAAAGATTTTTTCGGATTCGACGGACAGGCTTTACAACGTCAACGTCAAGTCGGGCTTGTTCAAAAAACAGATTTCTTTCGAGTATAATAACAAGCATTACATATTCGTCGTAAAAGGCGGAAAAAAACTTGTCGAGTACTTCG
>Ga0137307_103265_pt1 | contig 10025 bp, 9 predicted proteins | sample NAcewD2O_March_2_FD_97180 | JGI IMG/M metagenome (GOLD analysis project Ga0137307, IMG submission 97180) | Mouse cecal microbial communities from Vienna, Austria - N-Acetylglucosamine amended D2O_March | ecosystem: Host-associated > Mammals > Digestive system > Large intestine > Cecum | place...
AACACCCTCTCACACCGCTGCCCGTACCGGTCTGGTAGGCCAAGTCACCTTGGTTTTTCAGCGGTTTCTTAACGTTTTAACCTCTAAAACATCCCAACCATGACCATCCTCTTTGTTTGAGGAAGTCCGTGGTCAGAGTGGTCGTGAGAATGTGGCTGTTGGATATCCGCCAATAGCCCTTTCGGGTACAACCCCAGTAATAAGCTTGATTAGGGTCCGCCCCCAGTTTCACCAGGGCCCTGATTCTTGTTTTTACCTTTTTCCAAGTTTTCCACAAGAGTTGGCGGATGCGACGTCGTATCCACCGATCCACCCCTTGCGTCCATCTTTGGACGTCTGCTAATTGGAAGTAGTTCATCCACCCCCGAAGCTTTTGCGCTAGTAGCTGTTTCACACTCTCTATGCTCGTTTTCGGACTCCGAGAGAGTAATTTCCTGATCGTATCCTTGAGCTTTTGTTTGCTCTTTTCATGGATTGTCAGTCTTACCTCTCTTTTTGTCCGACTGTAGTAGAAGCCGTACCCTAAGAATTTCGTTTGCGGGCTCGATATATAGGCCACATGCGACTTTTCCCGGTTTACTTTCAACAGCATCTTTTCCTGTACAAATCTTGTCAGACTTGCCAGCGTTCTTTCTGCCGCTCTTCTACTCTTACAGATGCAGATCAGGTCATCAGCGTATCTTGCAAAGCGGTGGCCGCGCTTTTCCAATTCCTTGTCCAGTTCATCTAGGTAGATGTTGGCAAGGAGCGGTGACAGTGGGCCGCCTTGCATAAGTCCTATTTCCGTGGGTTTGATCTCCCCCTTAATTTGGACTCCCGATCGAAGCATCTTGTGTATCAGCGAAATGACCCTGCCGTCTTTGATTTTGAGTGACAGCTTTCTGATTAGTCGGCTGTGGTTCACCGTGTCAAAGAATTTGGCTAAGTCCATGTCCACTGCCCATCGATAGCCTTGATCGGCTTCTGCTGTTATGACTCTGAGAGCATGGTGAGCCCGCATGTTCCGTCTGAACCCGAAGCTCCGATCCGAGAAGTCCCTGTCATAGGCCCAGTCGAGTACTTGGGCGGTTGCCTGTTGCACTAGACGGTCTATGACTGTTGGGATTCCCAGATCTCGGAACTTTCCGGGTTCTTCTTTCGGAATGCTTGCTCTTTTCACAGGGGAGGGCCTGTAAGTTCCCTCCTTAATCGCCTTTGTAAGCTGGCCGGGGTGGCTGCGTATCCAGTCGAGCAATTGCCCGACTTCCATACCGTCAACTCCGGGAGCCCCTCTGTTGGCTATTACTCTTTTGAGCGCTTCCTTCAGATTAGTGGGCTCCAGTATCGCCTCTAAGGTGATGCTTGCGTATAAATTGAGGTTATGTGTGTCTTCTTCTGCTCCTATGGACGCGGGCGGATCCTTTTGTGCAGGTTTGGCCGCATTCCGTGCCCCTCGCCCGCATGAAGGTTTTTCATTGTTTCTATCCATAATTCCCCTTGTCGTAGTTGCAGTAACACACTCCGCTAAGATTCAGGCCTTCCTCGGTTACTGCTACCGAGTACTACGCCGTCTGCTGACCACTCACGACAAGCTTTACTCCGCCAAGCCAAATGGCTTGCGTCCGTGAGTTCTCCTCGGGTAAGAACGAACTCTTTCCCATCATGTACCTTCGGTCTTTACACTGCCATCTCCGTGTGGCCTTTGGGCTTCAACTTGTCTTGCAGTCTTACCCGACAGCATATGCCTGAGACCGTTTCTGTTCGTAAGGTCAATGGTTTGCCTCGGGCTTCCTTCAGTCGGAACCTCGCGGTTCAGGCCTTGCCTCTGGCTATGTGCTTGGCGCCACCGCCTGCACTTCGGGACTTCCACCCTGTAGAGTTCGCTCATGCCGAGCGCACAAGAAGAGATTGAAACGCCCAAGGAAAGCGTTTCAATTGACAACTATGAAGAAAAGACCACATCCGAAGAAAGACAACATTCTGACGAATCTGAAGAACTTGAAACGGCTGCGGATGATTTTTTGCAGGAGCAATCTGAAGAATCTACTTATAAAAAACCCGTGATCCTATGCTTGATAGAAGGCAGAGAATGCGAACTGCTTTATAAGAAAAAAACGTTGGATGGGTTCGTCGTTGTGAAATATGAGGACGGTACGGAAGAAGAAGTTCCCGCTGAAGACGTGACGTTAAATCGGATCATAGAAGCTTGATAAGAAGGGGCCCAGTGCCCCTTAGTCTCGGTATGAATAAAGATAAAACATCAATGAGTGTATGGCTGACGCAGGAAGAAAAAGACATCTGGAAGCAGCTTGCCCGGCTAAACAATATGAATCTTTCTGCCTATACCCACTTCGTCATAAAAGAAGTCATAAAGGAGTCTCTTAACCTGCCGGAGCTAAAAGTATCTCTTGATGTTGAAAGAGAAAGCAGCGAAGAGGATAAATCGTCGATCATTCTTAGAATGACAAAAAGCGAGCTTGAAGCCATCAGAAAATTAGCGACTGTCAGAGGACAAACCCGTCAGGCACTAATCGTATCAGCTGTCAGAGAATTGCTTTTGAATAAATCCCAGATTGATCCTAAACAGTATCAGCTTATATCCGATTCAACTCTTTCACTGAATCGGATCGGCGTGAACTTGAACCAGATAGCCAGAGTTTTGAATGAACAGAATAAATCGGGAGAATTAAATCCGTCAGACATTGCTGCGATACCGGCAGTCCTCAAACAGCTGGATCAAAAAATAGGTCTGCATATCAAAGAGATTGACGAATTTCTTTTGCAGCATAAAGATAGGTTAAAAATAAGATCAGCGGTAAAGAAAACGGAGAAGGAAAATGAATGAGTCAGTCAAGAAGTGGCTTGAAGAAAAGCGGGCCGAGCTTGCCGGGCGCCGAGATGTCGCTATTTTCATAGAAGCCAAGGACGTTTTGGACGCCATAGAGCAGCTGAGCAAACCTCGTTTATTTTCCGACTCTCGTTTGGTAGAGAGTCTGCGCTGGCAGTATTCAGAATGCGAAACCCGAAAGCAATTTTTGAGGAAAGTGCTCACTGAGCAATTCAAATTTGTCGGGCCGAATGCGAATTGCCCGGAGCCGCAAAATACGGACTCTCAAGTTGAAAGAAGAAGAGCCCGAGAAACAAGATAAAATTAGCCCCAAAACGCAAGCATGGATGGCTCTGCTTGACGGACTTGTAGGGCTAGATGTTTAGAGGAACCGCCGTGTACGGACCCGTATGCCCGGTGGTGTGGAAGGGTGGCTTATCGCCACCCCATCCGATAGGCTATAGATTACTTAGCTTTGAAATGACGCAATTGTTCATCACCGAACATAGCGGTCATCGGGACGCCCTTAGAGTCGATCATACCGCGGTGCATACCACCGGAGTTCATCGGGAAGGCGAAGTTACCCTTAGCGTCGAGAATAATCATACCGCCCGTGCCCTTGATGTCACCGATTTCTTTGATCACTGCGTCACCAGCCTTTTGAACATTTTCACCTAAGTGCGTGTAACGGGAGTGAACATTGTAAGCGGCAGACGTACGGATGAACATTTCGCCAGAACCCGTTGCAGATACTGCTACGGACTTATTATTAGCATAGGTACCAGCACCAATCACAGGACTGTCACCGATGCGACCATAGCGCTTATTGGTCATACCACCCGTGGAGGTACCTGCTGCAAGGTTACCGTCTTTATCTAAGGCAACAGCACCAACCGTACCATACTTATAGTCATACATTAACGGATCAATGTAGAGCTCTGCGTTGGCAGTCTTTTTCTTTGTAGCGCCATCGTGGTCAAGAATAACTTGTTCTTTTTCTTGAGCTTTCTTGAGCTGGTCATAACGGTTTTGCGTGAAGAACCACTTCGGATCAACCGTTTCTGCACCGTTTTGAGCACAGAACTTTTCTGCGCCCTTCGTCGCCATCATAACGTGAGGAGACTTCGTGCGAACGATGTCTGCACAATTAATCGGGTGCTTAATATTGGTAACACCAGCAACGGCACCTGCCATAAGGGTCTTACCGTCCATGATAGAAGAGTCAAGTTCGTTCTTACCTTCATTTGTGAACACAGCACCACGACCAGCATTAAAGATCGGATTGAGTTCCATTTGGTTGATAGCAGCCTTCACTGCATCAATAGCCGTACCACCGCTAGCTAAAACTTTGTTACCAGCAAGAAGGGCCTTTTGGAGACCTGCATGGTATTCAGCTTGTTGTTCAGGGGTAAAACGGTCAGCAGTAATGTTGCCGGCGCCACCGTGAATAACAAGGCGATACTGTGCGTCAGCGGCGTTTGCAGCAACTGCAAACGTGAGACCAAGAGCCATAGCAAGAAGTTGTTTCTTCATGTTCAATCCTTTGCATTTATTGAGCACTAATTTATCTTGCAAGATCAGCAAGATTCGACGATTATAACCTAAAAGTAACCGAAGGCGATCATTAAATTATCATTCCTAACAGAGATAAAAAGAACTTGTCTCGCTCTATAGATTCCGTTTTCCAACGAATTTCTCCGGCCTTACTCGCCACAGTTGTTTCCTCAATGCAGTCGAACCAATCTAGAATCTGAGCCAGAGACCTATTATCCAGCCAGCTTAGCAGTTTCTCTGCTTTGGATTTTTCAGATTTCTTTTCTTTTTCTACCAGCCATTTAGCCAACAACTCTTTGATTTCTCGAACCTTTCCTATTAACCAGCATCGATAGCTCAAAGCAATGAACTGTACGAATTGCCTTCCTCTGAGGCGGTCGCCTGTCCAGACTCTCGGCTTTCTGCCGTCACAATATTCTTTATATATTCCAAAGGCTTCCTCTGTTTTTTCCCGCAATCGATAATCTTCTAACGCCTCAAAGCAGTCTTGAGCTTTGTTCGATACCAGCACAAACAATCCAAAGAACTTAGCTGTTTCGTTAAAGGCTTCCTGGTTAAATTTAACGGTTAATTTTCCTCCGCGTCCCTGGCGGCTCAGAATCAAATATTTTTCAACTTTCTTTGCCGCAGACTCGGAGAGCTCTTCTCCGCTCAATACCGTACTTCTCAGTGCTGTAAGTTCTTCCTCTAATGCTCTTGTTTTGCAAGTCTGTATTTCAGAGTTCCTCAGAATGTGGACGTATATTCTGCGGCTAAACTTCTGAGTTTCCCCTGCTTTGGCAGAAGCCGTGCTTCTGTGACGCAGACGTGAGAATTCCTGCATCTTGCTGACGGTTTTTCCCTTGACCTGCGTGTCGTAAGGGCAGATGTTGTCGAGGTTGTCCAACTCTGCGAGTGCTTCTTCCACGATATCGCGAAGCCAAGTTGCCGATCGGGATGCAAGGGTTAGAAATTTCATATTCGAGTCTAGAAATTCAACCATGTTGCCCATGCTGTAGTAACCGTTGTCAGTAACAATCAAAGGCTTGGTTACTCCGAGAACACTTAGCTGCTTGAGTGCAGTTTGAATACTGATGACATCGGGAATGTTGCCCGGCTGCTTGCAATAAGCGATAGGCAGCCTGTTTTTCACCGAATACAAAGTCACAAATTTAATCGTGGGAAGTCCATCAGCATCCTTGTTGAAGCCGTATCGGGCTTCCTTGAGATTTGTTGAGTAAGTTGAGAAGGTCGTTGAATCCAGGGCCAGGGCGGGCTCTTTTTCAAGCGTCGATGCAATATGCCGGAAGTAATTTTGAATCCAAGATTCGTTTCGCCCGAGTTGTTCAAAAAGTGTCCCGTACACTCGTTCCGTCAAAGGTTCGAGATAGGGAATTTGATGATTGAGCTGCCAAGTCTCTATACCCGGAAGTGTCTTTCGGTCACAAGCTGCTAAATAACGAGCCAAGCTGATGGCCTTGAGTGCTTCGGCTTGCGGAAGCGAACGAAGAATGCAGGTATCAATGCCGCTCTGTTTTCCGACAAAATCCAGAATTTCGGAGGCGCCGACATGAGATCTTGCAACCTTGACCGGTGCAACAGGCTTTGGCGCGGCAGGCTTTTTAGGACGAGTTTTGATAATCTCATTGCTTCCCTTGAGGATTTTACCGATTAATTTACAGCCAAGTACTTTAATCTTCTTGGTCTGAGGGTCATAAATAGTGGTCCTCTCATAGATGTATTTAGTTCCGTCTTTTCTGGTTTCCGTACGTCTTCCAACATGAGGAACGCCTGATAAAGGTCTGCCCATAATTGCACCTCTCAATAATAATCGTATTATAATACGATTACAAAAAAAAATACGAGAAAAAACCGCAATTAATTCAGATAATTACGGTTGAAAGAGAGGATTCTTTAAATTTATCGATCGTTTTTGGTTACTTTAAGGATTATAAAATTTGATATTCCTATAAAAAGAGAGATTAAGAAAACTCCTATTAAGGTTTACTCTTACTTTTTACAAACCCCAATTTTTTAAGGAGAAACGAATTTAACAAAACTGAATTGGTTGCAGCCGTTGCCGAAGAAACCGGAAAATCCAAGGCCGACGTCAAAGAAATTTTAGAGGCCCTTATTGCCCAAGTGGTCAAAACGGTAAAGGCCGGTGATGAAATCGCGTTGATCGGTTTCGGTACTTTTAAATCTGCCGAACGTGCCGCCAGAACCGGACGCAATCCGGCCACCGGTAAAGAAATCAAAATTCCGGCTTCTATACAGCCGAAATTTGTAGCCGGGAAAATGTTCAAGGACGCACTTAACGGGAAATAATTCATAGAAAGTACCATAGTCAAAGGGCCTCTTCGGAGGCCTTTTGACTTCTAGGGTGTTTTCAAAAAGTTGGTTTAGACCAACTGTTTAGCTCTTACAGTTGCCCACAAGCCCTTGCACGCAACTAGAGGAATTTAGTTGTGAAAAGCAGAATCAAAAAATTTTTGTTCCAGATTACATCCTTTTAGGAAGGCCTCAGTCATTTTATTTTTCTCCTTGTCCTTAAGTTTTACTGCATGCTCGTTCAAAAAACCTCTAATTTGATCTACGGTTTTCAGATACTGTGGGTCCCCTAGACCTTCCAACCATGAGTGATAGGGATTCTCAATTAAAATTGCTTTCGCTTGAATCGCTTTTCCAATTTCTCCGTAAACCCAAAAACAGGGGTAAACAGATGCTAATCCAATACTAAAAGAACTATTACGTACTAGATTTGATTCGAATTGAATGTACTCAGAGTTCTCCATACAAGGTTTAATGATAGTGGGAAATTTTTTCTTACCAATGTGCTCGTATAGTTCTTTCGTATACTCGACCAACGCAGTCGCCTCTTTAGAGCTTTTCCTCAGAAAATCAGATTCTTCTCTATTTGATGTTTTTAATGCAAGGTCTGAAAGAACATCTGCGTAATTCTTCAAGTACAAAGCATTCTGTTCCAAATACTTTAGGAAAACTTTCAATGGAAGGTTTCCAGAAATAGCTGATGGAATAAAACCTTTATTTATTATTGAACGAACAGTTTCTAAAGCACGCTTTTCAGCTTCTTCAGTCCACAACTCTTCGGAGCGCACAATATTCGGAATTAACATCGTTAGAGGCAAAAGTAAAAACAAATTTCTCCTTAACATTTTTAGACCTTGGTAGATATGAATCGAAAATTGTATTCCTTGTGTACAGGCAGAGACCTCACACATCGCACATAAAAATTGTTTTGAAGTAAGTGTTTGCACGGTCTCCCTACTAGACAAGTTAGTTTTGGCCTCTCTGTTCAAAAAGTTTGTACGTACAAACTTTTTGGCCCTTGCAATTGCCCACAACAAATCCCGGTCGCTACAGCCAGTGTTGGGCCAAGCGCTTCCTTGGGGATAGTTATGGACAACTGCAAGCAGAGCGGAAGTTTCCCACAAGCCGCTGTAAGCGGCTATGGAAAACTTGAGATTTAATCTGAAAACCGGATCGAGTCGGAACAAAAGGACCGGTTCAATCTTCTCAAAAAGTTTATTCAAATAAACTTTTCGGCCCTTGCAGTTGCCCACAACAACCCCGGTCGCTACAGCCAGTGCCGGAGCCAAGCGCTCCCTTAGGCGTTAGTTATGGACAACTGCAAGCAGAGAGGAAGTTTCCCACAAGCCGTGTAAACCGGCTGTGGAAAACTTAAGACCAACTTAGAAAATCAGAGCCCGTTTGCAGCCTCACTTTGAAAAAGCGAGGCTAGCCGGGCTAGGGGTTGAGGGGAGCGCTTAGCGTCCCCTCTAAAACCAAATTAAAAGCAAAAAAGAACTAAGGCAGGATCGCATTTTTATATCAGTTCTAAAGACCTGATATTAAAAATGCATCAGCACCTCGCTGTCGCTCGGTCGAAAATTGGAAATTTTCGGCTGTCCTGCCCACCGCTATCGCGGTCGAAACCTTTGGTTTCGGGGATCTTCAAAAATCATTGAGTAACTAATTCTGAGGTCTTTTCAGTTACGAAATCATCAACAGTTTTCAAAACTAGTTTTTTCAATGCAGCCGTCAAGTTTCCTAAAAATTCAAAATCGGGCTGACCGTCTTCTAAAGGTAATGTTACAAAGTCATGCTTTATTTTTTGCGAACTAATACTATTGCCCCAAGAGTACTTATGCCTCAAGCTCAGGTTGATACAGGTTGCCAACCCGAGGAGGATGTCCTTATGAGAGTATTTCTTTTCTTTAAGGTATAAGGCTAAATTGTGGCTGTCATTAGAGAAGAAATCTTTTTCTTGATACGAGACAACAAAAGTTTTTCCTCCAATAAAAACACAGTTTCCTTTATTTAAAAATGAAGGATCATAAGAAATAAAACTGTTTACTCCATTATTTTCGGCACTTGCACTGAGATAAGGAGTCGAGCCAGAGTTTGAGATGATTTCTCTTGAGAGAAGGCTACTGGTGTTTCTAATATTAAAGATATCAGTAACTTTAAAATTTTTAAATTTTTTTGTTTTTAAGCTTTCAATCGCAAGAGTTTCTTCCTTCGTAAAGCAAAAATCGGGCGCCCCGGAGGCAGCAAGATAATTTTTCAAAACCTCTAAAAATTCAATTTCTAGTTGTCTCATAAATGAGTTTATAAAGTCAAAATCAATTTGATTATCTTCTCGTACTGGAAGATTAAAAATTTGATTGCCAATTGTTTTGACATTAAATCTTGAGCTTCCCCAAGAAAAATTTGAAAAAGCTTTATTCAATGAACTTATAAAAAATAGAGCTTCTTTTTGTTCAAACTGCTGCAACGTTGACTTTAAGACTTTTATTTTATCGCCTGTGAAGTAGGGTTCCTTTTGATAGAACAAAGTAGCTGTGTCTTGACCGAACGAAATTGTATTTCCTTCATTAAGGAATTTTTCATTTTCCTTAAGATAGCCTCGCTGCCCGTTATTGCTACCAGAACGGATGATGTATGGATGGTGACCACGTTCAAATACAGTGACTTTGTTGGCATCGAATCTTTTGATTGACGATTTGATTTCAAAGAGGTCCTTTAGATGAAATCCTCCCCACTTAGCCTGAACAAACCGATGGCTAAGTGGGGAAATCATTTTCCCAACAAAAAATTCTCCTCATGGTCGTTTTTAAGTAGATTAGTGATTTCCCACGCCAAGTAGTCAGAAATAGTTTTTTTGAAATCTTTTAATTTAGGTTGAGTATCAACCGGTGCGCTTTGATTCCAATCTGCTCCGCTTTTAGGATCAATCTTCCCTTCGTAATATTCTTTTTCTGTAAGGTACTTAAGTTTATCTTTGCCAAACCTCACAAGCTGTACAACCTCGTCATACCTTTCTTTAGCATGGTCCGTATCTTTCAGGTTGACGCTGGCCTTTTTACGGTTTGTCCGAGTGTATCCGTCATTAGAAAAGTCGATGAACTTTACAGTGTCATCAGCTTGATGTGGCTCATTGACGCGGAAAACATAAACATAGGTTTGCACGTTAGATTTTCCGATAAACAAGTCAATTGGCATTTTGATACTTGCCAATAAAGTATGTTTTTTTAGGATTCTGCGGTTGTAATCAACTGCCTTACCGTTGCCAGATGACCCTTGAATAATGATGGCTGCGTATCCTTTGTTCATCATTCCAAGAGCTTTTTCTACAAAAATCATTCCGTTTCCAGCGGCAGAA
>Ga0137307_103266_pt1 | contig 10008 bp, 6 predicted proteins | sample NAcewD2O_March_2_FD_97180 | JGI IMG/M metagenome (GOLD analysis project Ga0137307, IMG submission 97180) | Mouse cecal microbial communities from Vienna, Austria - N-Acetylglucosamine amended D2O_March | ecosystem: Host-associated > Mammals > Digestive system > Large intestine > Cecum | place...
TGGTGGCGCTGCCTTGAAGGTTTCCGACTTCAAGGGTATCATTGATGCTTTTAACTAATGGATAATGGAGAATTGATAATTGATAACGGGTATGTATGTGCTTGTTGTCGGTTATCAATTCCCTTTGTTTCTTATTATCAATTATCCACTATCAATTATCAATTATGAAAAAGCTTGGTTTACTTTTAGTTGCATGTTTCGCTTTTGCAACCATTTCTGTAGCGCAGAACAATATTGTGAAAAGTCTGGAACGTAATGTGCCGGGACAAGGTAAGGTGACTATCCATCAGGATGCGCGCATTGCGGCACTGATAGGTTCGGCGTATGTACCTGTCGGATCAGACGAACGGAAAGCGATTAAAAGTTCGGGTTACCGCATACAGGTTTATGCAGGGAATAATACCCGTCAGGCCAAGAACGAAGCTTATGCGGTGGCTACCCGCATTAAGGAACATTTCCCCGAACTTACAGTTTATACCTCTTTCAATCCTCCCCGTTGGCTGTGCCGTGCAGGAGACTTCCGCAGCATTGAAGAAGCGGATGCCATGATGCGTCGGTTGCGGGCTACCGGTATATTCAAGGAAGTTTCTATCGTGAAAGAGCAGATAAACATCCCCTTATAAAGAATTGTCATGTTAGGAAAAGAAGAAATCGTATCTCCTTCATTGGATGAACTGAAGGAACATTATCACCGCATCCTTACTCTGCTGGGTGAAGATGCCGGACGTGAAGGTTTGCAGAAGACACCTGAACGGGTGGCGAAGGCCATGTTATCGTTGACGAAAGGTTATCATATGGACCCGCACGAGGTGCTTCGTTCGGCCAAATTTCAAGAAGAGTACAGCCAGATGGTGATTGTGAAAGACATTGACTTCTTCTCACTTTGCGAGCACCACATGCTTCCATTCTACGGAAAGGCACATGTGGCATATATTCCTAACGGCTACATTACCGGACTGAGCAAGATAGCCCGTGTAGTGGATATTTTCTCTCACCGCCTGCAAGTGCAGGAACGCATGACACTCCAGATAAAGGAGTGTATCCAGGAGACCCTGAACCCGCTGGGGGTTATGGTTGTTGTGGAGGCCAAACACATGTGCATGCAGATGCGCGGAGTAGAGAAACAGAACTCCATTACCACTACATCCGATTTTACCGGAGCATTCAACCAAGCGAAGACCCGCGAGGAATTTATGAATTTAATCAGGCATAATTCGTGACGGAGAACTCCCCGGATTGAATTTAAAGATTCAGGATGACTCTGTCTCCCAGCCGTTTTGCCATGAGGCTTTTTACTTTGTTCAATTCGTTGTAGCGCTCCATGATGCTGTTGCACTGAGTTTCATCGTTGGCTATGGCAGGGTTTTGCAATGCAGATAGAGTATGCTTCAATTCTTCGCAGACGATGGCATATTTGAAGTTAATCATTAACCGTGGGATTAGTTCATAGAGGCGTTCTTCGTCCGTCACCATTTGTTCTATCTGTGATTTCCTTAACTGATAGCGGTTGCTGATAAGTTCCACGCTCAGCTTGCTGATGACGGGGTCGGGATGCGCCACAAAATACCGTTCAGCGGTAAAACCCTCATTATGGATGCGTTCGGCAGCTTCCGTCAGGATTTGCCGGTGAAGCGGATTGTGGAAGGCAAGCTCGTCTTCTTTTAAATCATTGACAATGTATTCGGTTACAGTGATAGGAGTTTCCTGCCCCTCTTCATCGGTGATATTGCACATCACCCGTTCGCCATAGAGTACTACCATCTTCAAAATCAGCCGTTCATACTTATAGAACTCCTGTCCTTCTTTTCCTTCCTGCGGGATGAAAGATACATATTCTTCCGGAGGGAAAGGCGGAGGAGTTTCGGAAAGGGAACCGTCAGGCAGCAATTCAGGCGGATAGCCGACGGCTTGCTGTGCATCAGGGGTGGTTGTAGCTGCTGTATGGTTACCGTTGGCAATGCCTGCTTCTGCGTTGGCTCTTGCGGCATTGGCCAATCGGCGCTCGCGTTCTGCCCGTTCTGCTTGTTGCCCGGCTTGCTTTTCGCGACGCTTGGCGACTTCGGAAACCAGCAGTTTGTCTTCTACATGCAGCAACTGGGCGCATTCCTTGACATAGACGTCGCGCACAATGGCTTCGGGAATGATGGAAATGCTCTGCACGAGGTTGCCGATAAGCTCGGCACGCTTGATGGGGTCTTTTCCTGCATCTTCAAGCAACAGATTGGTTTTAAAGCGGATAAAGTCCGTTTCATTCTCTTGTATGAAGTTCTGGAATTCCGTCGCATTGTGTTTGCGGGCAAAGGAGTCCGGATCGTCACCGTCGGGCAGGAGGCAAACTTTTACGTTCATGCCTTCTTCCAGCAACATGTCAATACCTCGGATAGAGGCCTTTATACCGGCAGCGTCACCGTCGTAGAGCACTGTCATATTGTTGGTGAAGCGATGAATCATCCGGATTTGTCCGGGTGTCAATGCTGTGCCCGAAGAGGCAACCACATTCTCTATGCCCGATTGGTGCATGGAAATGACGTCCGTATAACCTTCTACCAGAAAACAACGGTCTTGTTTTACAATGGCTTGTTTGGCAAAGTATATGCCATACAGCTCGTTGCTTTTATGATAAATTTCCGATTCAGGCGAGTTGACGTACTTCACCTTGACACCTTTGGTGGCACTGGCAAGTACGCGTCCTCCGAAGGCCACCACCTTGCCGGAGAGAGTATGTACCGGAAAGATGACCCGCCCCCAGAAGCGGTCGCGCAGTCGGTGGTCGTCCGTTTCGTAGCAGAGGCCGGTCTTGACGAGATAATCTTTTTTGTATCCTTTATTCAGGGCTTCCAGAGCGAGGGCGTCGTGGCTCTCGGTACAGTAACCCAATTGAAACTTCTCGATGATGTCATCGCGGAAGCCGCGGCTACGGAAATAGGCCATGCCGATGCTTCTGCCGTCAACATGGTTCTTCAGGATATTCTGGAAGTAGTCGCGGGCAAAGTTGTTTACGATGAAGAGGCTTTCCCGTTCGCTCTGTGCTATCTTTTCCTCACTGGATAGTTCGCGTTCTTTAATCTCGATACCATACTTCTTGGCAAGGTACTTCAGCGCTTCGGGATAGGACATCTGTTCGTGCTCCATGATGAAGTGCACCGCATTTCCTCCTTTTCCGCAGGCAAAGCATTTGCAGAGTCCTTTGGCAGGGGACACATAGAAGGAAGGGGTTTTATCATCGTGGAAAGGGCACAGGCCTACATAGTTCACGCCGCGTTTACGCAGGGTGACGAAGTCTGATACCACATCGTATATTTGTGCGGCATCAAGTATGCGGTCTATGGTGGGTTGGTCTATCATTGTCTCTTTTCTAACTTGTGCAAAAGTACATGATATTTCTTGGATAATCAAAAAATATCATGCAGGAAAGAGCAGACCGGGGGAGGGCTACATCATCATAAGACTCCCGTGGATTGTATTGTTGAGTTTTTCTTTCAATTATCCGGCAGGTGTGTGCAGTGACGAGAGGAGGTGAAAAAGGGAGTTGGCGGATTGTAATAAAAAGATGAGGAAGATATTTTTCATCCTGAAAAAAGTTATATTTTTGCACCCGCTTTTGAAAATTGTATTGGAGACATTTTTGTTTTTATATAAATTCAATTGGTATTATGAACATTTTTTGTAAGAAAATCAGTGTCCTCCTTTTGTGCGGAATATTATTTGGGGGCGCTTGCTCGGATGACGCACCGTCCGGAGAGGATAGCGGGCAGCAAACTTATTCATTGGTAGTGAAAAGTATCACTGCCTCGGGAGAAGATTCCTTTGGAGAACTACGTGAAGTGTCTGTTTTTCAGTTTAGTGACGGCATTCTATACAGGACGCAGTTGCTGAATCCGAAACAAGACGGTACATCCAGCATCTCCGCGCTCAGCGGGTCGCGGCTATATTTTCTTTCGGAAGTGCAGTTGCCTGTTCAGGAAGAGAGCCTTACCGAAGAAGAGTTGTGTAATATGGCCATTGGCGAAGGACTTCATGATAATTCCGCTCCGGACTTCATGTCGGCGGTGGTTCAATTGGAAAATGGTGCCGAGACACGCAGTAATCCGGAGGTCAGTGTGGCCATGAAACGTGGTGTGGCCCGTATCGACTTGAATACTACGTCCGATGATAAGATACGGATTGAGGAGATTATAGTGGAAGATGCCCCGGCCGAAACTTTTCCGTTTCAGGAAGGCGTTGCCGTGTCGGACAAGACGGTGAAATATGTGAAGACGTTTGAACCGGCATTTGGAGGGGAACAGCCGAATGTGTTCCATATTTTTGAAAGCCTACATCCGGTCCATATCGTTTTGCGTGGTGCGTATGATGGGATTCCCATCAGACTGAAAATGGAGTTGCCGCGTATAGAACGCAACAAAGTGTATGAATTGTCGGTACTTAACGTAGGGGCTACAGTGGAAGGAATTTTCGAAATCAAGCCTTGGGAAGAGGGCGAAACGGTGACCGGCAAGCCCGACGCAGACCATCGAATTCTGTTGGATGCCTCCCGGTCGGTCATACCCGAGGGAGTATCGGTAGACTATGAGAACAACATTGTAGAGGTGCCTATGACGGGAGTCGATGGCATGCAACTGGCGTTTCTTGCCGACACCCGGATAGACATTGCGTCTGCCGAAGGAGTTGTGGATGGCGTGATGCTGACCGACATGACGGTAAGCGAAGAGGCCGAAGGGATTGTCTCTTCCTTCAGCGTATCTGTTCCGGCGCAAGGCAGCGGACGGTTGGGCTATTCGTTCATGGTGCACCTGAAGAATGCGCTCATGACCGGTTCCTACGATTTCGTGGAAGTGCGCGTGGCTCCGAGCGACAAGCAGATTGAAACGGTAGAGATGGCTGGAAACGTGTGGATGGCCTTCAACGCGCGCAGCCGCGACCTCGAAGACCAGATTTATCCGTTGGACGGTGTCACGGTGGAAGACATGTACCGCACCAGCTGGATTAATACGGTCGGCGGTCTGTTCCAGTGCGGCCGCAAGTATATGTATGTGCCTTGGCAGGGATATAACCCTTCCAACAACTTGGGCAACCAGACTGCCGACATGCCTTGGCAGAACGATTCGCACATGCCTTGTCCCGAAGGATATAGAGTGCCTACCCGCAACGAACTGAACTCTTTGTTCCCTAAAGGTCAGGAAATTCCCGGTACTTATACGGCAGGAAACGGAGAGCGGATTACCGCCACGCTCCATGTGGGAGAAGGTACGTTGGTGACTCCTACCGGTGTCACCGGCACGCAGCATTACGTGAAGTTTACTTCGGAAGATACCGGCCGTTACCTCATCATACCTTTGGCAGGCGGGAAGGGCGACAAATCGACTACCAACAATCCCGCTTTCGGAAAACGAGCCATATTGTGGACCAGCCAGCGCGACGGATGTCCCGGAGGATATGCCTGGGCCTATTGGATGCGGTTCGAGGGAAAAGATTCGACCGTCATTGCCGAACAGCGATTGCAGATGGAGGCGTTCGCGTCCTTGCGTTGTGTAAAGAAATAAAGGAGGGCAGGACATGAAGATTATAAGAATTATAATGCTTTTGGGACTGCTGCCGTTGATGGCCAACTGCTCCTCGGAAGGGCTTGGCTTCGACAGCGCTGAGCCGGTTGGCGCAGGGCAGGTGACCTTCCGGCTCGGCTTGCAGGCAGATGTCACTGCCGGGGTGCGCACCCGCAGCGAACAGCCGGAACCGATAGCCCGTATGTGGTATGCCATAGCCGATGAACGGGGCGAAGTAATCAAGCCGTTGTATCAGAAGCTGGAAGCCGACTTTTCCAAACTGACCATCGAAGGGCTGGGGCATGGTGACTATACCGTGGTGTTTCTTGCTACGACTCATCCGGAATCGGAGTTTGCGGTTGACGAGCCGGCCCTGCTGTCGGACGCCTGGTTGGTGAATAGCGAGGAGAAGGCACCGCTTGATGAGGCGTGGTTTTATAAGAAGATAGCGTTGCATATCGGCAGGGAGCAGGCTCCGGTGATGCAGACCGTCTGTCTGGAACCTTGTGTGGGCAGGGTGGATGTTGACCTGGACGTGTCGTCCGAATATATGTGGCGTTTTATCCGCCACATAGCGGTCTCTTTCGATGATGCCCAAGGAGTATATACCGGCATTCAGGCTGACGGCGAGTACGCAGGTGCCGGAGGAGTGGACGCGTACGATGTCACGCAGCGCCGTTCATTTTACTCGTTGCCCGGCCGGGAGGCGCTTTCCGGACGTATAACGATTGAGTCGGAGCGTAGCGACGGAACCTCTTTTGTGCAGGTTTATCGCTTCGGTGATTGCAAGGTAGAAGCCGGACGCGTGTCGCATATCCGCATCGATTACCGCCATCCCGAAAGTGGCGAAGGCTTGCTCTATGTACGCGAGGAAGATTTCTCCCGGTTCCGGGCGGATACCATGTTTCTGGCCGACGAGCCGCGCGAGGTGTTCTACGATAGCAATCGACGTTCCTTTCGGGTGAATGCCCCGTTGCAGGTGTCAGTATCCGATAATCATCAGCTGCTTGTAAAGTTCTTCTCGCCGGTGGGCATCAGTGATGTCAAGATACTGTGCCGTTTCAACAAAGTGAGTACGGAATTCTTCGAGTTGGCTCGTTTCGACCGTATTTATCCGTTTATGGAGGCATCGTTCCCCTTGCCGGTGGTCAGTTCGGAACGTACGTTTGTTTCGGAGAACGGTCGTCGGATAACGGTTCCGGCACAGCCGGAACTCTCCAATGACGACGTGACGTTGCTTGTCCGTACGGAAGACCCCTTCATGAAAAAGATAGAGCAGATAGACAGCCGGTGGTTTATCCGCTTTTCCGCTTATTCGGCCGATAAGGGGCATGCTTATTGGCGGCACATGGACCCCTTGCTTTGCCGTCACGGAGTGGCGTTGGCGCTCAACATGGCTTTCATGTTTGCTTCCGAAGAGTTCAATGTGGAGATGAATGCATACGAGGGAAAGCTGAAGGACAATGGAGGAAAACCGATAAATCTGGATGCCTTACGACAAAGAATCCGCAGTCATGGTGGTCTTGTGCTGGGACGTGTGGTCGGAGTAGGCGGCCTGGGTGGAGGCAATACTTATGGTCTGGCCGATTATTGTTATAAGGGTGTCTACTTTGATGCCACGGCGCCGGGGTCTCATCCGCATAGTTATCCCCGCCAGGCTATGTTTCACGAGTATGGGCATTGCTTGGGCTACAGTCATAGCAGTACGATGACATACGGCAATCAGTGGACAGTGCTTTGTGCTACGGTTTTTGTGGCCATGGGGCAAGAGGGCAAATTGCCGGTATGTTCAAAAGAGCAGGTAGAGAATCTGCCTATGTAATGTGACAAAAAAAGAGGGTATGTCAAAACCCTCTTTTTTTTTGCCATTTTTTATATCAGTCAGGCCGGGTGGTCAATGCACCTCTCCAAGGGGTTACTTCGACGGACAGTGTGAGGTAGTGGCTGTCTTTCTCGTCCGGGGTGTCCGGAGTTATGGGAGTAGGGTCGTTTTCTGAAATGCGCGGATGCCCCAGGCGGTTGATTCCCGTTACGGAGAGTTTGTAAATATTGTTGCGCACTATGGCAAACTCCATAGGTCCCGTCACGTTATTGTTCCGATTGTCGTTGTGGCGGCTCCAGCAGAAGTAGTAACAGTAATAACCTGCCGCATCGTAGTCGTCCGTGCTCGATTGATAAAGGGTGAATTGCGCCTTTTTGGCGGCTTTCCTGAAATCTGCCTGCAACGTCTTGTTGTCAATGTTCTGCTCATGCCATTTTTGCCACAAATAGTCCGGACTGGTCTTGTCCGCACTGTAGACGGCTGCTTGTCCGTTGCTTTTTATGGCGAGACGGTTCTTTGGGGTGTTTCCGAATACGGCTTTATAGAATGTGCCGGTCTCTTCTGTCAGAAATGCCTTTTCGCGTACCTCTTCCCATGTCACGTAGAGCGTATTGGCGTAGAAATAAAGAATGGGGTCTTTGGCCGGATTCCCCTTGGCGTTTGCAATGGCATCCTGCAATTTCCGGGAGGCTTTGTCGGTTGCCATGATTTGCCCTTTGAGCACGATGCCGGTGGTGATGCCGTTCTGCTGCATTTCTATGCCGGGAATGGTGTTTTCGGTCACATAGCGCCACGTGTGGTAGTCTTTTCCGTTGTTCTTGATGACTTTTGAAATCAGCGAGGTGTACCATTGGCTGCGCGCGGTGGCATCGATGTGCCAGTTGCCTCCTTCGTAGTTGCCGAGGCAGAAGTTGAAGTAGTCCTTGAACGGATAACCTTTATCGATGTTCCGGGTAATTCCTTTTTTTATGGCAGCGTCCGTGTCTACCACATAGTTGGTCTGGGGGCCGTGTCTATATTCCGTTCCGCAAATCAGTGCATCGGCATTGGTACCGTCGTCCGACACGCGTCGCAGGTAGTAGAAGTCGCGGCTCATGTTCACCAGCGCCATTTTGGTCAGTTTCACCTTCAGGGTGGCATTGGCTTCGTCATTTCCCAGCACGTAGGTCTGGTCTCCGTTTCTGCTTCCGTCTTTGAAGTCGATACGTGCCACGGCGCGTTCCACCCAGATATTGCCTTTGTTGTTTATCTCTTTCTGTTCAGGGCCTTGGCGGTTCGTGCCGGAGAAGTTGAAGGGGGTGTTCTTTTGGGTATGTTTTTCCCAATGCTCCATTTTTCGGGGTATGTTCTTTTCGATGCTTGCTCTGTCTGCGGTAGACATCAGGAATCCATGCTGATGGTCTTTTCCTCCCCACACGGTTTCTCCTCTTATTATGTTGCCATTGGCGTCTTCAGTGATGTTTTCGGTTTTGTGTATCCATTCTTTCAGCATGAAGTGCTCCTTGAAGAGGTCTCTTAATTCGTTTGTCGGGTTGCAGAAGGCATAGATATGAATCCTGTCTTTTCCTTCATCCAGCATACCGTCGGGCTTGTAGTAGGCAGCCAGTGCGGCTTTGTCTATTTTCTGGACGGTGCCGATGGTGCCTTTGGCTTTGTTGAGGGCTGTCAACGATACTTGTTCACCGCAGGCAATGAATTTGTCGTCTTTGTCGGCCAGCACAAGCAGGATGCTGTTCACCCGGTTCTCGTGTTCTTTTGTCGCGGTGTTGCCTGTACTGCCGTTGCTGTCGGCCTTATTGTTTTCGTTGTCCGCATTGATATTCGCTGTAGGCAGTTGCACCTGCACATTTACGTACACCACGTCTTTCGACTTTTCCGGCTTTACATCCGTTTTTACGCCTGCTTTTTTGTCAGTGGGGTTGCCGCAACCTGCAATGATGAAAATTACCAGTATGCTGATAAAAAAAATGTTCCGTTTGCTCTTTGTCATAGCATAAAGTTATTAAGAATTTCGGCATACAAAAATAAGACAAACGACAATGTATTCCAATTTTTAACTATTTTTTTTCTGATTTTCATGAATTAACATCAGTTTGGCACTATCGTTCTGCTTTATAAATTCTCAATCTCTTCTTCTTCTGCCAGTCGGGGGGCTGCCCGTCGCCATGTCGCTTCGGGCACAAGTAGGCGGATGAGCGAGGCGCACATTGCTGCAATCTTCGGAACGGTCGGCCGCTTGCAAGTGAACGACCCGGGTCGTTCACTTGAACAGCACGGGTCGTTCAATCGAACAACGGAGGCCGGCCGAACGAACGACCTTGGTCGTTCGCTTGCGTGAAAGCGTCCGGGGATGCTGTTCCCTTTTTTCGCAGGAAAAGGGAGGTTTCACCGGAAAGGCCGATGAACAGGGCGAAAGTCGTGGCAGGTGAAGGCTGTGCAGGGGTGAAATCACTCTTTGTGGCGGGGGTGATTCCGGTTATCTTCCGCAAGGCGTGCAAGGACTTGTTCCGGCAGCGCCTCTTTCAGGAGGACGTGTTTTTCTTGGTCCAGCAGGTAGAGGGTGGGCATGGAGGGGAGCACGTACAGTTCGTTGTCCATGAGGGTGGGGGTGGCGGTTCCGGCAGTCCAGCCGTCGGGCAGTTCGTT
>Ga0137307_103268_pt1 | contig 10004 bp, 1 predicted proteins | sample NAcewD2O_March_2_FD_97180 | JGI IMG/M metagenome (GOLD analysis project Ga0137307, IMG submission 97180) | Mouse cecal microbial communities from Vienna, Austria - N-Acetylglucosamine amended D2O_March | ecosystem: Host-associated > Mammals > Digestive system > Large intestine > Cecum | place...
GGAGTAAAGCCGTAATACTGTTTGAATTTTTCGCACAGCACTGTTTTACTCATCATGCCGATGTTGCATAATTCATCGAGTGTTATTTTTTGCGCGTAATTTTTATGGATGTACTCGGATGCGGCTATCACTCCAGTATCGCCCGATCTGTCTTCGGAAACGTAACGGCGCGTGTATTCTTTGCAAAGCAGAACTATAAGCGCGAAAGTAAGCGAGTACGAAAGAAGATAGTCGCTGCGTTCGGCGGAAAGATTTGTCCTGCGTTCCAACTCATCCAACTGCCATAAAAGATTGAGTATTCTGTCGTACGGCTCTCCGTCTATATGAAACACAGGTACAGTACGCTTGGCGGACGGCGTTGTTTCGTTGAACAGTATGCGAAAAGCCGACAGCGTGTTGAGATCGCCGGCATATTTGAGAAAATAGTTTTTGTGCAGCAGAACGTGGAACACGTTTAGCTCCGAAGTCTGATAATAACCGTGATAACATTCCGGCGGAACGATTACGACGTCTCCCGCGTTGATCTCGTAACATTTGTCGTTGGCATAATGCGCGCCGCTGCCGCCTATAGTCACATTGAGTTCGAAAAAGTCGTGCGTGTGCATATCCATTACATAGTTTCTGTGCAGAAATACGCTCGTTAGCTTTAACGCGGCTGTCTTCGGGAAACAGTCGTCGTAGAACCATATCGGTTTTTGCGCGAGCGGCAACGCGTCGGGGATAGGTTTTTCCATATCTATGATTTTACAACGGTATAATGTTTGTATTTGCGGTATACAGGATACCGATCCCGTAAAATCGCATAATATTATCCGTTTGTGTAGTATTATAGCGTATTTGTCGGAATTTATCAATATATTTATTTAAAATCGTATATAGTAATTACGGAATATTATACAATACGCGCGAAATACGGTACAATACACCGCGGTTTTGTAATGTTATAATGTAGAAAATCACAGTTGTACGGAGAAAATATGACGCGGACAAAAAGATTAATACCGATCTTGTTTGCTATCTGTTTGGCTATGGCGCTTTTTGCGTGCGGTTCGGACGGTAACGGCGTTAAACGCGATGTAACGCCGCCCGTCATAACGCCGGCGGAACAGTTTGTCGGTTACGTAGAAGACGAAGTAAAGATAAATTCCGCTCGGGCTGTCGACGATGAGGACGGCGAAGTTCCCGTTGTTATCGAAGTATTTGCGCCGTCCGGTAAACAGATAGGCGTTATCGACGGAAAATTCGTTCCGCACGAGAGCGGCGAATACGAGATCGTTTACTATGCGACGGATAGATCGGGCAATACGGCGGAAAAACGCCAAATACTGACCGTGCGTGCCGCCGCCGACAAACCTCGGATAGAAATAGGCGATCATAAATCGTCGGTAACGGAAGGCGAGCTGTACGATATCCCCGTATGTACCGTGTCGGAAGAAAATAAGGAAATAGCCGTTCATGTCGAAGTGACAGATCCCACAGGACGCGATGTCAACGTAATAGGCGGTAAATTTTTCGTCGACCGTATCGGCGTATACGTTATGCGGTTTTCGGCGACGCTTTCGGGCGGATCGAAAATAGCAAAGACCGTTTCGGTGATATCGAGTTACGGGCAGAAAACGGTGGACGGCGTCGACGGCGATATTTCAGACGAGATGTATACTGACGTTACACGAACTATACTCGGCGGACTTCGCGGTTTGGAGAGCATTTACGTAAAAACGGTGCGAAGGAGCGACGGATTGTATTTGGCTTTCGACGCTTCGGAGGACGTGCGTGTGAGTGCGGGCGAGAGGATAGAGGTCTTTTTCGACGTCGACGGGAAAGCGAAAACTTCGACTGACGGCGCCAAAAAACTGTGTGTTTTCCCTGACGGCAGGATAGAATATTACGAGTTCCGCCGCGGCATGTATAAAATACAGACAACGCCCGATTATGCCGAACGCGCCGTGTATGCGGTCAAACTCGGTCGCGGTACTACGCTCGCCGCCGGAAATACCGACGACGGCGGATATACCGCCGAACTGTTCGTTCCCAATGCGTATCTCGACGTAAACGCCGACGGCGGAGTTTACATGACGCTCGGTTGCGTGCGCGAAGGTGACGGAAACGGTTGGGACGGATGGAACGAGTTTCCGGTGTTTCCCGATCCGCTGACTCCGTACCGTTACGTCGAAGTCCGTGCCGACGGGTCGCTTTTTAACGATAACAGGCTGTACCGAGATCCCGCGCGCGCCGACGGGAATGTTGACGATAAAAAATATACCGGCGACGGTGTTGCGCGCACGACATTCGGCGGTCTTCGCAATCTGGAAGGTGCGGAAGTGCGCATAGCGCGCGGCGCCGACGGAATATACGCGGCTTTTTCGGTGGCTTCCGATAAGAGAGTAAACGATTTCGACAGGGTTGAAATTTGTATAAACGCAGGTTTGCCTACAGATCGTCCCAACACGTCGTGTTTGCAGTTTTGGATACATTCGACGGGCGCAATGGTCGTGTTGAAGGGTAACGGAAGGGCTTATGCCGAATTCGTTCCCGAGCACGCTTTGCCTGCCGCAGCCGCCTCATACGGCAAGAATACTACTCCGAATAAAAACGACGACGAAGACGGCGGATATTATTGCGAGCTGTACGTTCCGTACGCAATGTTCGACGAATATACGGACGCGCACGGAGTCGACGGCGATACGCGGCTGGGTATTACGTTCGGTATTTGGCGCGTGAGCGAAAACTACGGTACGGGGCTTGTTTGGGGCGACGATCCCAATAAGGACTGGGACGGCTGGAGCCACGGTCAGTTTTGCGATCCGCTAATTCCCAATACGTACGCCGTGCTCATGCCCGACGGACGGATAGTGACGCAAAGCGAGATAATCGATATTATTGGAGATCCGACCGATCCGTCCGTCGACGGCGTGCTCGACGAAGAGTATTGGACGTCTGCGGCGGTGCTCGACATACCGCAAAACGGACAGTCGGACGGATTGCGCACAATGCTGTACCGTGCCGAGACCGGACTGCGCGCAGCGTTTACCGGACAGGTAAGGCGGTTTACGTCCAAAGACGCCATTGCTTTTTACGTAAGCACGAAAGATTCTTCGTACGAACTCGGCGGACTCGAGGGCAAAGACGATAAATACGAAGTGTTCGGGCAGTATGCGAGCGAATATGACTACTGTTTCCAAATACGCTATGACAGATCGGTCGCGGCGTACCGCGGAAAATACAAGGATTGGGCGGAACGGATCACCGATCTTTCCGCAGTCTCTTTGCAAATCGTCAAATCGGAGAACGGCGTGACCGTCGAAATGTTTATCCCGTATTCATTCTTTACCGCGCCGGACGGGTTCGCGCCGACAAAAGACGATACTTTGGGCGTAACGGTGCGGCTCGCCGGCGAAAACGACCGCGGAAGCGTTATATGGAACAATCTGCATTACGCCGGCATTTATGCCGACAGCGAAAGCCCGGCAAGCTATGTAAGGCTCGACAAAAACAATAGGCTATATGCGTCGATAAGCAATGCGTCTGAAATGCGCGTAGACGGCAAATTCGACGAATCCGTTTACGAAATGCCTTGCGCGCATATTGAATTCGGCGCTTCTTCCGTAAAACTGTACAGAACGTCGGACGGAATATACGGCAGGCTGGATTTCGGCAATAGGAACAGTGTTTCTATCGTGGCGAGCACGCTCGGGCACGGACTCGCAAAGCCTTACGTATACGACTATCTTATCACTGTGTACCGCGACGGCAGGGTCGAAAGTTCGTTCGGAAACTCGCACGGTTTTTACGATCCTTCGCTGTATTCGTCGTACTGTGCGCCGCGCGCCGTATTCGACGGCGATACCGCGGAACTGTTTATACCTTACGATTATCTGTCTCGGTACAATATAGGTTCCGATTACGGCGATCCGGGTTATATGCGTATAACGCATGAAAGCCCCGTAAAGATAGCCGCGGCCGCTTCATGCGACACTGCGGAAGAATGCACTTACAACGGACGCAGAACCGTGTTCGATCTGCTCGATCCGACGACGTATGCGGATTATGCCGTTAAGGAGAATTGACATGAAAAGTTTTATAAAAAAACATTTCGGATACTTCATAGCGTTTGCGCTTATCGTATGCGCGATGTGCGCGGCGTTTGTCGACTATTCGCACGTTAAAGTGACGACATCGGCGGAAGAGTTCGTCAATACCGCCCAAATGACATATTTGACGGAAGTCGGCTATACCGTCGAGAGCGGCGGTAAAAAAGTCGACGTATCGGTAAATAAAAGCGCCGTCGGCGGCGGCGCCATAACGCTCGGTCCCGCGGAGCAGTGTAAAATATTCAAAAGCGGACTGTCGTTTAAAACCGTTTCGGAGAGTTCTCCGGTTATACTTACCGTACCCATAGACGCAACGAAGTCTTTTGATATATTTACGACAGATTTCGGCGTCGACCCCAAAAGCGTTGCCGGCAACGCGCGTTTCGTATTTAAAATCGACGGCGTTACCGTAGAGGAAAAGACGTTGACCGCGACGGATTTCCAATGCAAATTCGAAACGTCTCTGGACGGCGTGAACAAGGTCACGGCGGAAGTGTACGGAAAGTCCGGCATGTGCGTTTCGTTCGGCGACGCAAGCTTTTACGAAAGCTCGCCCAACGCTGTTTCCATGCTTGTTGAAAACGCCGTGTACGGCGGTTGGCCTGCGCCGATATCGCGCAACGCAAATCTTTACGGCGGCGGACTTCGTATAGGCGATACAAACTATTCTTACGGTTTGTGCGTAAACAGTACGGCAAGTTTCGATATAGCGATAGACGGCGGTTATAAGTTTTTCTTCGCCGATATAGGAATAGACGAGGGCGTGGCAGGAGGAAGCGAAGCCGGTTCGGTATCGGTCACGGTACGGGCGTTAGACGCAAACGGACGGATCTTGAGTTCTTCGTCTGCGGATTTGATTTACGGTTATATGAAGCCGTACAGACTTACGCTTAATACGGACGGGGCCGAGCGATTGCGCTTTACGGTCGGCGACGGCGGTGACGGTATAGCCAATGATATGGCGGTGATAGGGAATCCCGTATTTTCGGACGTTCTCGGCAGAGAAGCCGTGCAGCTCAGCGGATTTACGCCCGTCGAATATTCTACGGGCGAAAGACAGCTTGGTATAGATTGCAAAGCCACGGGCGAACCGTTGACATATGACGGAGCTTACGGTCTCGAATATAAACACGGGCTGGGATTCGATTTCAAAAATGCCGATCTCGGCGACTATCTCAAAGATACGTCGAATACGGACAGTTTTTCGTTTGTGAAGTTCGACGTGTCGGGAACGGGCGCAAAACACATTGAAGGCGCGGCAGTTATGAGTACCGGCGGCGGCGCTTACGTCGAAGCGTATGCCGACGGTAAAAAGATCATGTCCGCAGTCAAAGTAACGCCGCTCGGCAGCGGCGGAACGCCGGTGCGTATAGCGGCGGATATTCCCGAAGGCGCTTCCGAATTGGAAATGCGCGTTATCGCGGAAAACAAAGACGAAACCGCAACGCTCGAGACGGTAAACCTGCGTTTGATAGGCGGCGATCCGTTTTTCGCAAAGAGCGAAGTGCTGTCGGCGGATATGCCGTATTCGTACGGCAGAGACGTTTCCCCGTTCGGCGGCAGCCTGTGCATTCGCACCGATAACGGAAGCAGATATTTGTCGCGCGGCGTATCGTTGCCGTCCGGCGGATCGGTAACTTTCGCCGTCGACGGAGCAAATTATTTCGGCGCTACTCTCGGTCTTTTGCGCGGCGATGCCGCGGAGTTCGCCGTTCGCGCGGAACTCGGCGACGGAACGGTAAGATCGTACGTTACGCCGACGGTCAACGTGAACAATTCGCCGTTCGCGCTGTCATGGTACGCAGGGGAAAAAGTTAAAAGCATAACGCTTTCCGTAAACGGCAGCGGCGCCGTAGGCGTTTACGGCGATCCCGTGTTTTCCGCAGGAGCGCCGAGCGCCAAGATACGCGTGGCGGAACTCGAATGGACGGGCGCGGAAAGCGGCTGGGGCACCGTAAACGTCGATAAAGACGTGATCGGCGCTCCCATAGAAATAAACGGTAAGATATATCCGCGCGGCATTTCGATGCACGCTTTCAACGATCCCGACAAATACGCATATGTCCAAACGAGCATCCCGGCAGGCGCGGACTACAATATCTTCTCCGCTATGATCGGAGTGAGCAAAGACAACGAAAACAACGGCACAGCCGGCAGCGTGCGGTTCCACGTCGAAGGGAACGGTAAAAGATTGTATTCGTCCGATCTCGTCCGCGTAAGCGACGACGCGCGTCTTATAGTCGTGGATATAACTGGCATCACCGATCTAAAGCTTCTCGTCGATAACGGCGACGGCAGTTACGAATGCGATTTCGCGGTGTGGGTCGATCCCGTTATAGCGCGTTCGTCTACCGATCTCGACGGATATTTGCGTCTCGACAGTCCGATAAGCGATCAGTCTGTAGTTTCGACGTCCGCAAATACTTTCGAACTGAACGGTTTGTTGCTCGGTGCGGACAACGAAGCGGACATTTCGTTAAACGGCAAAGCGGTCGGCAAAGTTACCGCAGACAGGCTCGGCAAGTTCAATTATGCGATAAAAGCGGACGGTTTCGGAAAGAACACGATTCGGGTACAGTCCGGCGCGCTCTTTGCCGAAACGGATATTTACATTGCAAGCCCCATAGAGAACGCGAGCGAATACACTCTTTCTACGATGTCGACGCGCGTCGGGTTCAAGCCTGCGAACAACGGCGTTATCGTCACCGAGCTTTCGCGGATAGGCGGACATAACTGGGCAGGCGAACAGTCGTTTATACGGTTTCCGTACGAAATACGCGTCGGCGGCGAGAACGGAACGCCGTATAAGCTCGATTGGAAGTTCGACAGCTGCGAATACGAAGAAAAAGATCACACGTCTAAAAAGATCGACGTTTTCGGCAACGATTACGTAGGCAAACATATGACTTACACGTTATACTATACCGACAAAAGCGGCAAATACAAAATGCGTTCGATTTGGTCGGCGTACTCCGATTTTGCCGGTCCCGTATCGCACGCTATGGAGTTCGAAAACAACAGCGGTACCGATATGTACGTGACTGCGGCGGACAGCCTGTCGCTATCTCTTGCAAAGCCCGAGGGCAAAAATCTTACCGCGTCGTACGCGTATAAGGGCGCCATGTATCAGACGTCTTACGGTTACAGAGAAGATCATGTCGGTACCGATTACTCCATGGAAGTTTTCTCTTCCACGGATTACAACAACGGAATGCAGATAGACGCCGGTTACATGCCGTGGACTACTATGTATTCCGGCGGCGAAGGACTGAATATCGGCGTGGTGTGGTCGGATTGCCGCGCGCACATTTACGGCGCGGATAACGGCGCGTACGTCAAAGCCGGACTGAGACCGCGGTTCGAGACGGTTATAAAAAGCGGCGACGCTCTGTATATCCCCGAAACGTTTGTCGACGCTTATTCGGGCAGCATCGACGACGGTTCCAATCAGCTCAAAAAATGGCTGTTCGCGTTCAGCATGCCTGAAGTGAACAGGCTTGACGACGGTTTGCCGTCATTCGGATTCAATCTGTGGGAATTGCTCGATCAGGAGCGCCGTTCCTGGCGTATGAGTGACAAAAAGTTTTACGCCGGAGTACATCAGCTTTCGGAAATGGGTATCGAAGAAATAACCGTAGATACGTATTGGTGGAAAAATATAGGCGATTGGCGCGGTGTGCACGAAAAATGGCAGAGCTCCATGACGTATTCGTCCAATTACGTGCATTCGCTCGGCATGAACTTTACCATTTACATGCAGGCAGGCAACGGCAGTTCGCTGCACAGCGACGCACTGACTGCGGCAGGCATAAACGGCAATCCCGATTGGTTCGCGCGCGGCGACAATCTGTTCTGGGACGAACTGTGTCTTGCGGACGAAGATGCGTACGAATATCTGAAATCGTATCTCAAAAACTACTATACCGAGCACGGACTCGACGGGATGCGCACCGACTTCGGCTATCTTTTGGGTTACTGCAACAAGGAAGGACATGCGCATATCGACGACCGCGCCGACGTCGGCTATTGGACTTCGGTTAATTGGTATAAACTTCTCGACGAGCTGTACGAACTGTTCCCCGTGCCCGAGGACGTAAACGGAAACAGCGAAGTGCATTATTACAAGTGGGAAAACTGCAATTGCGGCGGTACGCATAAGGATTTTGCAAGCATGCGCCGCGCGACGCGCGTTCAGACGACGGACGCTTTCGATCCGCTCAACGTGCGCCGAAGCTTTTACGACGCGAGTTATATTTTCCCGTCCATGCAGCTCATGCTGTGGATGAACGATTATATGTACAATCCCGACGGACCGTATCCCAACGACAATTACAGGTTCTGGTCGATGCTGCCCGGTTCGCCGTGCCCGATGATAAGCATGCCGTCCGATATGTCGCCGGCAATGTACTCGTCGCTCGTCAACACCGTTAAGATCTACAAGAACTGGATGCGCGAGCTGGTAAAATACGGCGATCTGTATCACATACTTCCGCGCGCCGACGGCGTGCATTGGGACGGAGTGCAGTATTTCGATCCCGATACGGGCAAGGGCGCTGCGCTCGCTTTCAAACCCGATCCAGACGGTACGGTTGAAGATACCGTTACGCTGAAATTCGGCGGCGTCGATCCCGAAAAATACTATTTCGTGTGGTCGGAAGAAGGGTATATCCCGTTCAAAACATATAAGGGCAGCGAGCTTATTTCGGGTATAGATCTTACTATAGAAGGCAGTTACGGCGCGGAGATAATTTATCTTATCGACACGACGGCGCAGGGTGCGGCTGAGCTTACGCGAATACCGGACGCGTTCGACGTGATCGCCGAGATTCGTAACGGCGGCATTGAAATAAACGTCGATATAACCGACAATGCGGATTATTACGTGTTTAAAATCATTAACGGCGCAGACACGGTATATTCGTTTATTTCCGACGCCGAAGGCGCGATTTGCAACGTATTGCACGGTCTTTCGGCAGGGAATTACACAGTGGAAGTTACGGCTTACAACCGCTTCGGCACGAAACAAAGTTTGACGGATTTTACGGTCGAGAACGATCTCGAATTCGCCGATGCGCTCAAAGCGAGCGGTGCGGACGGCGGCGAAGCTGTCATCGACGGTGAAAGATACGTCGGCGGCGATACGCTCGATCTTACCGATAAAACTTTCGGAGTATCGGTATCTCGGTCCGTGGAGATCGTAATTCCGAGCGGCAAAACGGACGTGTCGTTCCGTCTCGCGCTCGACGACGCCGATGCCGACGGAACGGTTACGTTAAAATTCTACGGCGTGAATGCCGGCGTTCAAACGCTCATCGATACGGCGACAGTCACGGCAGGACAGAAATTCGCCGACGTCACGGTACGGGTAAGCGGTTACGAAAAACTTACGGTGAACGCCAAAAATACTTCACCGAACGTGTATGTACAGAGTGCGGTCGGATACGGAAGGACCGGTCTGTACGGCGGCAGGCTGTCTGCCGATTACGAATTTTCGTTCGATATATGCGTATTGCGCAACGGACTCAACGAAACGTTTCCGCGCGCCGGCGGTTTTGCGGCGTATGTCGACGACAACAATTTCGCGGCGTTCTACATCGACGCGTACTATTCGAATTTCGTAATATACGAACGGTCGGGCGGACGGACGAGCGACAGAACAGTTAATATAAAAATGTCCGACAGTTTCGATTACTACGCAAATCACAACCTAAAAGTAGTGCGCCGCGGAAATAAATTCGACTACTTCGTCGACGGCAAACTCATAACTACGCGCACTCTTGCGCTCGGCGATTCTCGGATCGCTTTGATCACCGAAGACGCGCAGGCGCGGTACGCAAACGTTGTGCGTACAGTCGGCGGCGAACGCGAAAATATCGTTTGGAAAACATACGATACCAAAGTCGATATCTACGG
>Ga0137307_103270_pt1 | contig 10001 bp, 9 predicted proteins | sample NAcewD2O_March_2_FD_97180 | JGI IMG/M metagenome (GOLD analysis project Ga0137307, IMG submission 97180) | Mouse cecal microbial communities from Vienna, Austria - N-Acetylglucosamine amended D2O_March | ecosystem: Host-associated > Mammals > Digestive system > Large intestine > Cecum | place...
TGGAACTTCTTGTTCTCTCTCGCAAGCTGAACCGGAATCTGGTTAAACACATTCAATATCCGTGTCTGATCCATTCCCTCCGCGTATTTGCGGATATCCTCCTTGTAATCTTCAATAAGCTGCCGCTGCGTAACCAGTGATCCCTCGAACGTATTCTTCAAAATGTAATCTCTCACGACTGCCGGCATTCCCCCCAATATACAGTAATCAAGAAACGCCCCGCTGCAAACCGACATCATTAGCTCACTTAAGGCTTTTTGCTCAGTCATATATTCTAAAAGTTCATCTATAAAAGAATCCTTATACCCCTTTGCCCATAAGAACTCTTCAAAATCCATCGAATACATCTGATAGTCCGTCTTGTAACCAACACTGTTACTTTCAATTCTTTTGTATTGTATCCCAAGCATAGAACCGCTGCATATCACATCAAATCTTCCGTCAATACTAAAAAACTTAAGCGACGTGACGATCTCAGGAAATTCTTGCAGCTCATCAAAAAAAATCAATGTATTTCCCTCTGCGAATTCCTTTGACGGATCTATCCTGGATATATTCTTGATAATATCTTCTGCTTTGAATCCATCTTCAATGATCATCTTGTACTTCGGCTCTTCAACAAAATTAATCTCAATAAGATGTTCATAACTCCTTTCCCCAAAATGCCTGATGGATTCCGTCTTCCCTACCTGGCGCGCCCCTTTCAGTATCAACGGCTTCCTGGACTCATCTGCTTTCCATTCTTCCAGAAAATAATCTACCTTTCTTCGTAAATATGCCATTCCCCCACCTCATTTCTATCTTCTCTCTATTATAGTATATGCATTTGATAATAAAGACAAGTAGAAATGCAAAAATCCCACAGCTTAATAGCTGCTACTCTCATAATTCGCAAGCCCGCGTTTCAGCACCATGCAGGACACTGCAAGCATAAGCACGCAGAAGAACGAGATCCCAAGCGCCCCCGCCCTGGTTCCTTCTTTGCCCAACAGATAACCGACCGGATAGAAGCTGACGAACGCATAGGGAATCAGATATCCGAAGATTCCCTGGAAAATGGGCGGATAGATCACCATCGGATACTTCGCCATCTCTCCCAATGAGATCACGAAATAATTCAGGCTGTTCTTCTTCCCTTCCATCCAGAAGGATATACAGCTCGCAATCCAGATCATGCACACTCTTATCACACACGCCTCCGCCAGGAAGATACAGAATACTGTAGCCTTAAGCACATTCCACTCCATCCCGCATCGCCCAAATCCAACCGCCATTACCGCTATGGCAATGATCATCTTATTCAGTCCGTCAAAATCAATCTTCGCCGTCAGAAGTTGCAGCCCTACCGGCACCGGCCTTACCAGGAACCGGTCTAGTTCTGCCATATGTATCATATTCGTGATCTTCCACGCCCCCTGGAAGAAGAAATTAATAAACCCTTCCGAGAACAGCAGGAATCCGTAGAGAAGAAAGATCTCCCACATCGTCCATCCACCTACCTGCGGGATATTACTGTATATGATACAGATCAGCCCCAGATTACACCCCTGGGAAAACAGCGTAAAGAAGACCATCATCAGAAAGTCTGTCCGATACTGCGCCAGAGACTTGATATTCTGTACCTGAAACATAATATATAATTGTATATAAGCTCCGAACTTTTTCATCACCTAACCTCCATACATAGAGATCACACCAAATGCTTTCTTCCCGAATAAGGTTCCCAGAAGACCTAATACAGCAATCCACACAATCTGCAGAAGTATACTCATCATACTCTCTCCGGCCGAGAACGTCCCGATAAAAATGCAGCAAGGCGTATAGATGATCCCCTGGAAAGGCAAAACATTCACAACGTCTCTTAAGACGCCCGGAAACATCGCCAACGGAATCAACGCTCCCGAGAAGAAATTGGTAAGGATCTCCCTTGCCTTCGTCACTCCATAAGAATTATCCGTATAAAAGCACAGCAGCGAGAAGAGATACTGGATACAGAATTTCACCCCCATGCCAAGAAAAAGCGAGATCAGAAAAAGCGCCGTCCGCATCCCGCTCAGATATTGCAGGCCATTCACCGCCAGATAGACACTCCCGATCAGCACAAAAGTCGCCGCAAATTCCAGTCCCGCCGTTCCAAGCATCCGAAAGAAAAGCATTCCCCGATAAGACAAGGGCTTCAAGAGGTCTAATATAATATCACCCTTCACGATACGCTCCGCTATGCTCATCTCAAACCCCATAGAGAAGACGCTGTTGCACAGAAACGCGACGAATACATACTGCTTCATAATCTCCCATGTATAGCCATTTACTACATCCTGATATGTGAAAATACTTTTCCAGACATAGTACAATACCACCGCCTGGATGAAATTCGCCAGCATACCGGTGATAAATGTGCTCCGGTATGCACATCCCTCCAAAAATCCGCACCTTATGTAAGCCAAATATTTCTTCATATATTCATCTCCATCCCATTCCCTTATCAATTACAGACAGTTTCCTCTGAATAATCAGATACATGGCCAACGTTCTCTGTATCATGCCCAAACAGCCGAATGATGATCTCTTCCAAAGTCACACCGCCGCCGTATCGAAGAAGCAATTGGTCAATCGGATCATCAAACAGGATCTTCCCCTTCTCCAGTATGATCAACCTCTGGCAAATAGATTCCAGATCCTTCATATCATGGCTGGTGAGCAGAATCGTAGTCTTCTTCTCTCTATTCGTCTCTCTCAAGAATTCATAGATCTTCTGCTTCGCCGCCACATCCACTCCGATCGTAGGCTCATCCAGGAACAATATGGGAGGCTCATGCAGAAGCGAAGCCGCCAGATCCGCCCTCACCCGCTGTCCCAGAGATAATTTCCTTGCCGGCTGTGACAGGAACTCATGAAGCCCCAGGATCTCGCCGAACTTCTCCATGTTCCGGGTATAATGCTCCTCTGGTATACCGTAGATATTCTTGAGAAGGCGGAAGGACTCGATGACCGGAATATCCCACCAGAGCTGTGACTTCTGACCAAACACAACGCCGATTCTCCTGGCATTCTCGATCCGGTTTAAGAAGGGATCCTTCCCCATGATCCTGACCGTTCCGTCACTTGGCTTCATGATCCCGGTCAGCATCTTAATGGTCGTCGATTTCCCCGCGCCGTTTAGCCCCAGGAATGCCACGCTCTCCCCCTCGTTGATCCGAAAGGAAATCCCTTTCACAGCTTCCAAGGTCTCATATTGGGGCATGATCAGATGCTTTAGACTGCCCATCATCCCTGTACTCTTCTTTGCGATCCTGTATCCCTTCTTCAGATTCCGAACCTCTATCATCTCCATATGCGCCCACCTTTCCTATCGCAGAGTCTCTCATTAAAATGAGAATATCACATAGAAACTCAATAAAACATATCAATTTCAAATATTTTTCTCAGCAAAATTAATATCGGCAAAATTAATATCAACAAATTCAATAGACAGTCTTCCTAAAGCGTGATATAATACAAACTGTCAAAACAATCCGTATAATCGTGAAAGAGGTGATAATATGGCATTAACAAATGATGATCTGCAAGCAATTGCTAATTTATTCAAACCTATTCAAGACGATATACAGATGATAAAAGAAGAGATTCATACTCTGAAAAAAGATACTACAGAACTCAAGGGTGACATCCAGAATCTTAAACAAGATGTTCAGATTCTCAAGCATGAAACTCAGGAACTCAAACAGGATGTTCAATTTCTCAAGCAGGATGTTCAAGATCTTAAGAATCGGGTAACAAGCATTGAAATCACTTTAGAAAATGAGACGAACCGTGGTATTAAGGTCATTGCCGAAGGACACCTTAACTTGGACCGCAAGTTAAGCGAGGCTTTAAAAGTTGAGAATGAAAAGGAACTTCTACTCCTCAGGGTCAGCCATCTCGAGAATGAGATGCGCAAAGTCAAGGACCGGCTCAATCAGATTGCATAATTACATAAGAAAATCGCTGTATACTCCACGAATTCGAGAATTCTACAGCGATTTTTGTTTTATAGTAATTTCCAAAACTATCGTAGCCAATTCCCCGCTGATCTGATACAATAACAATATCTTAACCAGAGAGGTGATTCCATATGAAGCTTGACCGAATGATCGGCATACTGTCCATTCTGTTGCAGAAAGAGAAGGTAACAGCCCCCTACCTTGCGGAGAAGTTCGAAGTCTCCCGCCGCACCATCAACCGGGATATCGAAGCCCTGTGCATGGCAGGAATCCCGCTGGTGACAGAACCTGGACAGAACGGCGGAGTCTCTATCATGGAAGGATATAAGATCGACCGTACCCTGCTTACCACTTCGGATATGCAGGCGATCCTGTCCGGGCTTCGAAGCCTGGACAGTGTAAGCGGATCCAGCCAATACTCGCAATTGATGGAGAAGCTGTCCGCAGGTTCCTCCAATCTCCTTGCGGGGGATACCCATATCCTGATCGACCTCTCCTCCTGGTACAAGGAATCCCTCTCCCCCAAGATCGAATTACTGCACAGTGCTATCCTCTCCGGACGGAAGGTGTCTTTTCTCTATTTTGCGCCGAAGGGCGAATCTGCACGGACGATCGAACCCTATGACCTGATCTTCCAGTGGGCAGGCTGGTATGTCTGGGGCTGGTGCGAATCCAGAGAAGACTTCCGGCTGTTCAAGCTCAGGCGAATGACCGATCTTATCATGGGCGATCCCTTTGAAAAGCGTCCTGTCCCGCCGCTTGATTTCTCCCCGGAACATATATTCCCCTATGCCTATCAGGTAACGGCTATTATACAGCCCGAATATAAATGGCGGCTGATCGAAGAATTCGGACCCGAGAGCTTCACCGTCCGGCCGGACGGCACGCTGCTCTTTCGCTTTGGCTTCACGGATAAGACCAGTATCATCGGCTGGATCGTTTCTTTCGGCGGCAGCGCGAATCTCTTAGAGCCCGCCGAACTTCGCCAGGAGATTCTTGCATTCGCAGAAGGAATCTGCAAAAATTATCTGCAAACATGACATACAGTTGTCCTGTTTCATCTGATAGAATAAGCCCATCATTTAACCAGAAAGGATGGTCTAAACTATGAAGTATGAAATCGTAACACTAGAAGAGAAAATCGCAGTGGGGATATCTGCACGCACGAACAACCTGTCTCCCGATATGGGCGCCGTGATCGGCGGGCTTTGGAACCGTTTTTATAATGAAGGCATCTACGCCTCCATTCCGAAGAAGACGAACGAGAAGGCTCTCGGAATCTATACGGATTTTACTGCGGATGAGAAAGCCGACTATACCACGGTCGTTGCATGTGAGACATCAGAGGAACCGCCGCAGGAGATGCGCGGACAATATACCGTCTGCCGGATCCCGGCCGGACGGTACGCCAGATTCATAGTGCACGGAGATATGGTCCAGGCGGTTGCAGCGGCATGGCAGGAGATCTGGCAGATGGATCTTCCAAGGACTTTCCGGTGTGATTTTGAAGAATATCAAAATGACTGTATGGATCAGGCGGAGATCCATATCTATGTGGGACTAAAATAATACGGGAAGGAGCTCAAAGATGGCTTTTGATTACAAGAAAGAATATAAGGAATTCTATCTTCCGAAGAATAAACCGGGGATCGTCACGATCCCCCCTATGAACTTCATCGCAGTACGAGGAACCGGCGATCCAAACATAGAAGGCGGAGCATACAAGCAGTCCATTGGCCTGCTCTACGGTATCGCATTCACGATTAAGATGAGCAAACGGGGCAGCCGTCAGATTGAAGGATATTTCGATTATGTCGTCCCTCCGCTGGAAGGGCTCTGGCGGCAGTCCGGCACGGAATCCATTGACTACTCCAGGAAAGAAGATTTCCAATGGATCTCCATGATCCGTCTTCCGGAATTCGTGACAAAGAAGGATTTTGAATGGGCAGTGTCCGAAGCCGGTGCGAAGAAGAACACCGATTATTCCAAAGTAGAATTTTTTACCTATGATGAAGGCTTATGCGTACAATGCATGCATATCGGTCCTTATGACGATGAACCGGCAACGATTGCTTCCATGGATGCATTTGCCGGGGAACAGGGATATGCGTTGGACATAAACGAAACCCGCCGCCACCACGAGATCTATCTGAGCGACGCGCGCAGGTGTAAGCCGGAAAACTTAAAAACCGTGATCCGGCATCCCATTAGAATTGGATAAATTCTGTATGTTCCACTCTCTCACAAAGGCTAAGAACCTTATTACTGCCGGCGACAACTGCTTACCCGGCAGATGTGCAGCGCCTAACACACGGGAATAATGTTCGCCAAAAGACCGCACACAGACGTCAAACGGCGCGTCACTTAGGAGCAGCCGGGGCAGGATCGTAATCCCAAATCCCTGCTCTACCATTTTAAGAGCGGCAAAATCTTCCATCACCTGATACCGGATCTTCGGACGTATGCCATTCATTCTGAATATCTCCCCGGTCTCATAATCCAGGCGGTCACAGGTCAGTATAAAGTCTCTTTTGTCTACATCCGCCAACGAAACCTCTGGCTTTCTGGCCAGGGGATGTTCTTTGGGCGTTACCAGCATAAGCTCATCCTCCCCCAGCGGAATGAAGGGATGATCCGGAACTGAATAACGTGACACAAAGATACAGTCAAGCTTGTCATTCTCCAGATTATCGATCAAAGGACGAAACCCTTCGATACACAGCTCGAACGTAATCTTGGGATATACTTCCGAAAATCTCCGCAATATACCCGGAAGCCAGTGATATGAAATACTCTGGATCGATCCGATACGGATAACTCCGCTGTCAAGACTATTCAGATCATCAACAATCTGCCGGATCTTCTTCTCTTCGCTGCTGATGTTCTCCAGACAATGGACGATCTCCCGGGCATCCGGCAGAAGCTGTACGCCCTGCTTAGTGCGCCTGAACAGCGCAACTCCCAGCTCCTTTTCATAATTTTTGATCAACTGGCTGACGGCAGACTGTGTATAGTTGAACTTCACCGCAGTCTTAGATATGCTGCCTGTCCTGCACACGTCTAATATGATCTCATACTTACTCACTTCGTTTACCCCTGTATTTATCGAAGGTATAAGCAAAACTTATACGTCCGATAAAGAATTTTAAGTTTATTTATCTGTCCGTTTTATTTATTATTAACATAGACGATGAAGTGTTGTCAAGAATTACCAGTGAAAAACAAGTAGGAGGAAAACTATGTTACTTTTATCAAGACAAGATATCAAGAAGGTATTTTCCATTCTGGATGCTGTGGAAGCAGACAAGGAGGCGTTTACACTCGTAGCAGACGGGAAATGTGACATGCCTCTTCGGACGAATATCCAGGCGCCCAAATACGACGGCTGTTTCCTGTTCATGCCTGCTTATGCAGAAGAACTTAACACAGCAGCGCTAAAGACCGTCAATATCTTCCCGCACAATATTGATAACGGACTGCCGTCATCACCGGCTCAAGTCCTGTTGATCGACGGAAAGACCGGAATCGTCACCGCAATCTTAGACGGAACTTACGTGACGCAGCTTCGTACCGGTGCATCCTCCGGCGCAGCGTTCGATGTACTTGCCAAAAAGAACTGCCGGATCGGCGCGCTGATCGGAACCGGAGGACAGGCTGCCACGCAGTTAGAGGCAATGATCGCTGTCCGCAAATTAGAAGAAGTACGTGTATATGACCTGAATTACGAACGGACTGCCATCTTTGCCAAACAGATGCAGGAAGAATTACAATCCTACGGTACCAGGATCATCCCCGTATCCTCTTCCGATGAAGCGATCGGCGACGCCGATCTTCTGATCACGGTCACGCCGTCCTCCAAACCGGTATTTGACGGAACGAAGATCAAAAAGGGCTGCACGATCAGTTGTGTGGGTGCCTATCAGCACCATATGCAGGAGATGGATCCGGCGATCCTTCCACGGGCGTCGAAGATCTATTTTGACTCCCGGGAGGCTGTTCTCTCTGAATCCGGCGATATCTTGATCCCATTAGAGAAAGGTATCATCACCGAAGATGATTTTACCGGCGATATCGGCAATGTGATCAAGGGAGAACTGACCGGCAGGGAAAATGACGACGAGATCATCGTCTATGAGACGGTGGGCGTCGGCGCACAGGATCTCGTGACCGCCAAAATCATCTATGAGAAGGCAGTCAAAGCAGGCGTCGGTACACAGTGGAATTAGGAAGTTTCATAAAGGGGCTAAAGTTGGTGTGAACCAACCGCCCCTTTTACTTTACTGCAAATACTGTCTATACTGCCCTGGTATATTTCTTAAGCCATTCTTTCTCTTCATCATTCAGATAAGGAGAGATCTTCTCATATACGGTTCTGTGATAATCATTCAGCTGAATTCTGGTTTCCTCTGGCAGCATCTCTGTCTTTACCGCATCCAGATCCATAGGGATATATGTGATCGTCTCAAAATACATGAATTGTCCGTATTCATTCTGTTCGCCTTTGCGCACAAGGATCTCATTTTCCAGGCGTATTCCGTGGGACCCTTCTATATAGATCCCCGGTTCGTCGGTAAGGACCATCCCCTCTTCCAGAACGGCCGTCTCGCCAGCGCGGTAACGCCAGCGGAAACCTGCCGGCGACTCATGGATACTCAGCAGATATCCCATACCGTGCCCGGTTCCGCATTTGAAATCAAGCCCTCTGTCCCAGAGCGGCTTTCTCGCCATCAGATCAAGATTCATTCCGGTACATCCATATAAGAACCTTGCGTTCGCCAACCCCATATGCCCCATGAGAGTCAGTGTGAAATGCTCCTTCATAATGTCCGGAATCTCCCCTAACGCATACGTTCTGGTGATATCTGTAGAGCCTTCATAGAATCCGGCGCCCGTATCGGTCAGGAACACATTGCCCTCTTTCAATTCTACATCCGTCTCCTGCGAAGAGGTATAATGCATCAGCGCACAATGCTCGCCGTAGGATGAGATCGGCTCAAAACTCGGACGGATGAAATTCCCCATCTCCATACGGAACTCATCCAGCTTCTCAGAAGCGCTCATCTCCGTGATCCTGATCTTGCCTACGTTCTCTTTCAGCCATTTCATGAATCTTACATGCGCCACACTGTCCTTGAGCTGTGCTTTGCGGATATTTTCGATCTCCACCGGATTCTTGACTGCCTTGAACAGAACCTCCGGATTGCGCTGTTCTATTTTCTTCACCCCATCCGGGATATTACTGTAAAGTGCATAATTAAGCCTTGCCGGATCTATTAACACCGACTCTTCTTCTGCGATCATCTTCACATCCTCATAGATGTCATTATACGGGTGCAGTAATATATTATCCTTTGCAAACTGCGCCTTCATCTCTTCGCTTAACTTGGCCTCATTGATATAGAGATGCATCTGGCTCATCGTGATGATCCCATAAGAGAGCACCAGCGGGAAGAATTCAATATCATTTCCCCGCATATTAAGCGTCCAGCAGATATCATCAAGCGTAGTCAGAACGTGTACCGACGCTCCGTTTTCCTTCATGTATTCCCGGATTCTGGACAGCTTGCCTGCCGCCGTCTCTCCGGCATACTTCTCTTCCAGTATCCACGCCGGTTCTGCAGAAAGAGCTGGTCTCTCTTCCCATATCTCATCGATCAGATCGCAGGCATAGATGACCCTTCCGTTCTTCTCCTTTGCGATCTCTTCATAGGCAAGACCTTCGCTCATAGCCACCGCGCGTCCGTCAAATCCGATATTGCCGCCCGCTTTCAGCGTGTCAGCCAGATACTCCTTGATCGTCGGAACTCCCGGCTCACCCATCTTCATCAACTCTACCGTCGTTCCCGCGATCTGCTCGGCCGCCTGTATGAAATATCTTCCATCTGTCCACAGTCTCGCCTCATCTGCCGTAATGACCGCCGTTCCCGCCGAACCGGAGAAATTGGTGATATATTTCCTTGCCTTAAAATACTCGCCCACATACTCCGTCTGATGGAAATCCGCAGTCGGAACAATGTA
>Ga0137307_103271_pt1 | contig 9995 bp, 9 predicted proteins | sample NAcewD2O_March_2_FD_97180 | JGI IMG/M metagenome (GOLD analysis project Ga0137307, IMG submission 97180) | Mouse cecal microbial communities from Vienna, Austria - N-Acetylglucosamine amended D2O_March | ecosystem: Host-associated > Mammals > Digestive system > Large intestine > Cecum | place...
ATTTCGGGCGTAGTAGTAGGTGTATTTATCTTTACAGCGCTGACCTATTCATTGACCATTCTAGGTATTGATACGAATCTGCAGTTCGTATTTTCTGGCATTATCATCCTCGTTGCGGTAATGCTTGACTGTTTAAAATATGTCCAGAAAAAATAGTTATGATTATAAAAGGAGCCGGAATCAAATCTGGCTCTTTTTATAATGGCAGGCAGAAAGAATCCTATATAAAACTGTACAGTTTACATATGACAGCACGTCTGATATAATAATGCAAAATCAGAATGTTGCAGTATAGAATATATGGAGAAATAAATATGAAGAAATACACAATTCTTCTGGCGGATGATGAAGAAGAAGTCATACAGGCAATTATGAGAAAAATGGATTGGGAGGGGCTTGGGTTTTCCGTGATCGGAAATGCTGCAAACGGCATAAAAGCATTGGAAATGGTAGAAGAGTTTCAGCCGGATGTAGTTATGACTGATATCAAGATGCCATATATGGACGGCATGCAGCTGGCCAATCGTATCAAGGATGAGTTTCCGGCTACCAAGATCTTATTTTTTACCGGATTTGATGAGTTTGAGTATGCAAAAGAAGCCGTGCATTTAGAAGCAGAAGAATATATTCTAAAACCAGTAAATTCCGTAGAACTTACAAAAGTATTTGAAAAGCTCAAAATAAAATTAGATCAAGAAATAAGTGAAAAACGCAATGTGCAGATCTTACAGAAATACTATCTGGATTCACTTCCACTGCTTCAGGCAGATTTTTATTCTGCATTAATTGAAGGCAGGATGCATGAAGATGAAATTCCCAAATTTCTTTCTGATTATCAGATTTCGCTGGCAGGGCCTTATTTTTGCTGCCTTGTTATCCACACATCTTCCAGCCAGGTACCGAATGATATGAATTCACTGCTTTTATTTACATCCGTTCAAAAGCAGGCAAAAGAACGTCTGGTGGAAAAATGGCAGGCGAAATGTTTTTCTTATTTAGGAAATACCGTTTTGATTTCCCAGCTTGGAACCGAAAATGAGATTTCTGACCTGACAGATGAATGCGACAGGTTCTGTAAATATGTAAGGCGCATGATCGGTGCCGTCGTCACAATAGGCATAGGGCAGGTCTGCGGGAATATTCTGGAATTGTCACAGTCATACGGCAGCGCGCGTGAGGCAGTGTCTTACCGGGTAGTCTATGGAGCCTCCAGAGCAATTAACATGAAAGAGATTGTGCCGCAGGAAACAGGCAGATGCAGCATGATCAATGATTCGGATTTAACAGAACTATTTAAAATGATACGCATTGGTTCCGAAACAGATGTGACCAGGGCAGTTGACCAGTATCTTGCACGCACATCTTTTCCAAATAAATCGCTGCATCAGCATCATATAGACTTGATGGAATTGATCAGTGCCTTATACAGGTTTTATCAAATAACGATATTATGATTGATGATTTTACAGGCGATATCGGACAATTGTATCATGGGCTGCTGGATCTGGAGCCTGATGTATTACGAAAGTGGCTGATCAACAGCAGTCTCTGCCTGCGTGACACATTGATCAGCCAGAGGAATAAGTCTACAAAGTCATTTGTATCAAAAGCAAAAGAATATGTACATAATAACTATGCGGATGAAGAACTGTCGCTTGACAGCATTTGTGAGGTACTGGGTGTATCAAACTCCTATTTTTCTACAATATTTAAAAAAGAGACAGGCAATTCATTTATCCGTTATCTGACAGATTACCGGATGGATCAGGCAGCATGCCGTCTGATCGAGTCAAATGAAAAAAGCTATATTATTGCAAAAAATGTAGGATACACAGATCCCAATTATTTCAGTTATGTATTTAAAAGGCGGTTTGGTGTGTCGCCTTCAAAATACAGGACAGAGCATTCAGAAAGTGAAAATTAAGCGTTAAACTATGAAAAATTCAAAGCCGAGAGGAATGCAGTCAATGATCATGATTGCATTTTCCGCTATTTCTATTTCAATCCTGCTTGTGCTTGGAATTGTAATGTATGTCAGGGTATCAGCTTCATCCAGACAGGAAATGACGCAGAGCACAAAAAAGCTGATCGAGCAGACCGGAGAGAGCCTTGAAGACTATCTGGTCAATATGCGTCAGATTTCAGATGCGGTATATTATAATGTGGTCAAAGAAAATGATTTTTCAAGCAAAGATAACAGCATTCAGCGCGGGATGAATTTGCTGTACGAAGCAAATAAAAAAAGCCTGCGCAGTATAGCGATCTATAATAATTACGGGAGCCTGGTAGCAGCAGAGCCGATTGCCCTTCAGAAAGAAGATCCTGATATTACAAAACAGGACTGGTATGTGCAGGCGGTAAATGAGCGGGAAAACATGCATTTTTCCACGCCGCATATTCAGAATCTGTTTCAAGACGCTGCTTTCCGGTATTACTGGGTGATTTCACTAAGCCGCGTGGTAGAGATCACAGACCATGGGGAGCCTCAGTTTGGCGTGCTGCTGGTAGATATGGATTATTCCGGCATTTCCCGGATGATGAAGCAGATCAACAAATCCAGCAACGGACAGTATTTTTATTTGTGTGACAGCAATGGGCAGATTATATACCACAAACGGCAGATCCAGATCAGCAACGGTATTTTTAAAGAAAATAATATTGCAGCGGCAAAGTATAAAGACGGAATCTACGATGAAACATTTGGAGGAGAGCACCGCAAAGTGCTTGTCAATACAATCAGCTATACGGGATGGAAACTGATAGGCGTAATCCCATATTCTGCATTTACGCACGGCATGTTTGACATGCAGTATTTTATAGTAATGCTTGTACTGCTGATGACAATGATGCTCGCCGTAATTAACCGTATCGTTTCTGTCAGGATCTCCAGCCCTATTTTAAAGCTGAAGGATTCGGTTATGGAATATGAAGCAGGCGAAAAGCCAGATATATATATCGGCGGATCATTGGAAATCAGGCACCTAGGGTATTCGATCCAGCGTTCATATGAGCAGATTGATACGCTTATGAATAAAATTGTACTGGAACAGAACGAGCGGAGAAAAAGCGAGCTGGATGCGCTGCAGAGTCAGATCAATCCCCATTTTTTATATAATACGCTTGATTCGATTACATGGATGATCGAAGGAGAGCGTAATGACGACGCAGTATGCATGATTTCGGAGCTGGCAAAGCTCTTTCGCATCAGCCTGTCTAAGGGGCGGACAGTGATCAGCATAAAAGATGAGCTGCAGCATGCAAAAAGCTATATGAACATACAAAAGATACGTTACAAGAATTTCTTTTCAATAGTATTTGATATAGACGAAGAGATCTGTTCCTGCTGTATTGTAAAACTAGTTTTACAGCCGATACTTGAAAATGCGATCAATTATGGGGTCAGTGTTATGGACGACGGCGGCGAAATTAAAGTATCAGGAAAAAAAGAAGGCGGAAACATAATTCTTTCTGTATCGGATAACGGGGTCGGAATGTCAGAAGAGGATGTAAAGCTGATCTTAACAGACAGCAGGCGTGTCCACACGCGCGGGTCCGGGGTCGGGCTTGTCAATGTAAACAACCGCATTCAGATATTATTTGGAAAAGAATACGGCCTTATCGTGGAAAGTGAACCTGATGTAGGAACCATAGTCTCCATCCGCATTCCAGAGGTGACTTATACAGAAGAAAACAGAGAGAGATTAGAGAGAGGGAATTATTTAGCAGGCAAATGAATAGTAAAAAAATATTTTTTATCATAGAATTCGTTCTGGCTGTTCTGGTCATAATATTGGCTCTTATGATGCTGCAGGAAAAGAATGGAAATGATCTTAGCAGAGTATCTGTTGTTGTTCCTGATTCTGATCATACACAATGGACAGCGCTGCGCTATGGATTAAAAATGGCTGCAGAGGATCTGGGAATAGATTTATTTGTAGTCAGTACCGGAAATACACTTAGTGCGCCGGAACAGATGGAACTAATCCAAAATGAAATAGAACACGGAGCAGATGCAGTAATCGTGCAGCCTGCTATAGGGGAATATACAGAAGAACTGCTGAAAAAAGTAGAAAGCAGGGTTCCTGTAATGCTCGTAGAATATGCTGCCTCCAAGGCAGGCGAGTCTTCTCTGCTGCCGGTTGTAAAACCAGATCACTATGCAATGGGAAATGCACTTGCAGAGGAAATATTAGATGATTATAATGGAAACATTAAAGGCAGGACAATTGGAATCGTGACAGAAAGCCTTGAATCCGAAGCAGCAGCCCGCTGCAGAAAAGGGTTCGAAGACGGACTGAAAGGAACAGGCGCTGATCTAAGCTGGGTAGTATCCGGCCTGCAGCAGGAAAATAAGGAAAAACAGCTGAAAAAACAGCATAAAGTCAACATAATAGCAGCTTTTGATGACCGCAGCCTGACTGCGGCAGGGAAATATTCAGCAGCAAATGATCTGCACGGCGCATTTGTATATGGAATAGGGCATTCTACAGAAGCCGCATATTATCTGGACACAGGCAGCATCGAATGCCTGGTTGTGCCCGATGAATTTAATATCGGCTATCAGAGCCTGACACAGACAGCAAAAAAGCTGGGGGCATATTTTTACGAAATGGAAAATCAAACAGTATCTTATACCGTGATTCGCAGAGATGAATTATTTTCACCGAAAAATCAAGAGAGTCTTTTTACAATGAGTCAATAGACGGAAGGCTGGTATAGAATGAAAGCAAAAAAGTTTTTTGCGGCAGCAGTAATTGTTATTTTAAGTACACTATTTATCAGTGCCTGTGGAAAACATGAGCCGGGCAGGGCAGACAAAATCCATGTGGGCGTCACATATTATAATCAGAGCGATACATTTTTAAACCAGCTGATAGACTGTTTTAAGGAACAGCTGGATCTGATGGAAAAAACCAGCTTTGAAATCACAGTAACGATCCGCGATGCCTCCGGCTCTCAGAGAACGCAGGATGATCAGGTAAAAGAACTGATTGACGCTGGGTGTAACGTACTGTGTGTAAATCTGGTAGACCGCGCAGATCCATCGGAAATCATAGACCTTGCCAGAGATCATAATGTGCCGATTATCTTTTTTAACAGAGAACCGGTCGCTGAAGACATGCTGCAGTGGGATGGGCTTTATTATGTCGGGGCGTACGCAGAGCAGCCTGGTGTCATGCAGGGGGAGCTGGCAGCAGATCTGATCCACTCCGACAGCGGCATTGACCGCAATAAAGACGGCACGATTCAGTATGTGATATTAGAAGGAGAACCGGGGCATCAGGATGCGATCATGCGTACCGAAAATGCAGTCGATACGTTGAAAAATAAGGGGATAAAACTAGAAAAGCTGAGCTGCGGGATAGCGAACTGGAACCGTGCGCAGGCACAAAACCGCATGCTGCAGATGATCAGCCAGTATCAGGATAAAATCGAGCTGGTTTTAGCAAACAATGATGATATGGCACTGGGCGCTTTAGAGGCATATAAAAAATCAAATTTATCAGAATCGGCCCTTCCAGTCTTCTTTGGAATCGATGGAACAGATGTTGGCTTAAAGGCGGTAGCAGATAAAAAGCTGTCCGCAACTGTATACAATGATAAAGAAGGACAGGCACAGGCGATGGCAGAGCTGTCTGCGGCACTCGTCTTTCAAGAAGGGTTAGATCAGATCGAATTTGAAAAAGGCCGTTATATTTATCTGCCTTATACAAAAGTAACAAAGGATAATGTGGGAGATTTTCTGAAGTATTGAGAGGAGATCAGGATGTTTTTAACCAATAGGAGAATGAAACAGGCAGCAGTCGATAAATGGATTGCTGCCTGTTTTATTTATTATATAGCTTACCATTCCAGATCAAACAATTCGTCGAACTCAATTTTTATATGAGGGAAATGCACAATTTCTAATTCACATTTGTTTTCTTTTGTTATTGTCTTGAAAAGATGATATTGCGGCTCTTCATTTTCATCATAGTCGAGAAGATAAATTTCAACTTGTTTCTTTTGCCAATTTACTATCCAATATTCATTGATTTCTTCTTTGCGGTAGATATCCTTTTTATTTGTCCGGTCATATTTTTCCGTAGAATCTGATAAAACTTCCATTACAAATTGAGGGGCATTTACAAAAGTATTCCCGCGTCTGGATCTGACCTGACAATTAATCGAAGCATCTGGAATAACTGTTTTCTTTTCGTCTCCAAACCACCATGTATATTGTACATTGTCAGGAAACGCACGGCACATGCTGTTTTTAAGCTGACAGCCTACTATATTCGTGAAATTTGTAATCACCATAGAATGCTCAATATAAGCACCGGCCATATCAGTAATCTGAATATTGTGCATGAAAATACCTCCAATTTATCTTAATAAATATAGTATACCAGATACGGAACGGAATTGCTATATTCTATTATAATCTCTGATTTTACACTGAAATAGAATAAAGATTTACCTTGAATATGCCTGACGGCTCAGCTGATGGTGCAAGGGACAACAAAAGGACAACTAAAAAGAGGACAGACACTGCATGTCCACCCTCTTTCCATTCAAAATTCCTTATAAATCTTAGCCAAAGTATCTCTTTAATAAGCCGGCAAAAGCTTTTCCATGTCTAGCCTCATCGCGGGCCATTTCATGAACAGTATCATGGATTGCATCCAGGTTAGCAGCTTTTGCACGTTTTGCAAGGTCAGTCTTGCCGGCTGTAGCGCCGTTTTCAGCTTCTACACGCATTTCCAGATTCTTCTTTGTGCTGTCAGTAACAACTTCGCCAAGAAGTTCAGCGAATTTTGCAGCATGCTCAGCTTCTTCATAAGCAGCTTTTTCCCAGTATAAGCCGATTTCTGGATAGCCTTCTCTATGAGCAACTCTAGCCATAGCAAGATACATACCTACTTCTGTACATTCTCCATTAAAGTTTGCTCTTAAATCAGCAAGAATATCTTCAGAAACACCCTTTGCAACGCCGACTACATGTTCAGCTGCCCAAGTAGTTTCGCCTTCCTGTTTTGTGAATTTTTCAGCTGGTGCTTTACACTGTGGACATTCAGCTGGTGCAGAATCTCCTTCATGAACATAACCACATACCTGACATACATATTTAGCCATTTGTAATTCTCCTTTTCTTTATAATATTTTTTTCAGAAGTTGATCATCTTTTGTTTCAGATGATGCTAAGTTGTTTGTTGATAAATTTATAACATATTATATCCAAGGTGTCAATATAAAAATAGAAATAATTACTGTTTTTTATTGGGATTTTTGGTAATGCAGTCCGGGCATCTGCCATAAAAATGTGTAATGTGCCCATCGACCCTGCCTTCAAAATTATGTGCAGCAAGCAGATCAATATGAGTCAGGGCATCCATCTCAAGGTCGAGAACGGCACCGCAGTCTCTGCAAATAAAATGGTAATGCGGTGCTGTGTTCCCATCAAATCGGTCTGGGCCGCCAAAAGCAGTAATTTTGTTAATTTCTCCGAGGTCTGTCAGCAATGTCAGATTGCGGTAAACTGTACCAAGGCTGATCTTAGGGTATTTAGCCTGAATATTGTGGTATACAGTCTCTGCGGTCGGATGACATTTTGTATTCCGGAGATACTCAAGTATGCATTCTCTTTGTCCGCTGTACTTCATAACAACAATCCTTTCAAATAGTAATTGTTATCATTATTATAAAGCGATTTAAAAAAAAGTCAATACATCTTTTTCATGCATTATTTACCAGCTGATACATATATTGTAATAATGACAGATTTGGAGTATTGTGTGGCATATGAAACGCTATGTAAGCTATTTATATTCGACGTATAACAATCAGAAAATACATAATGCAGGATTTGCGCGTGTAGAACTGCGGACCGGGCGCAATCGTATAGACATTCATCTGCGGGAAAACGGATATGCCGGAAAAACCGGTACAGTATATTTATTTACCAGGGAGCAGGAAAATATACAGGGGATTCCGATCGGCAGCATCGTATTTCGCGGCAGTCAGGCTGATTTCCGTTATGAGCAGGCGGAAGAAAATATTGGACAGACACCGTGGCAGATTGACCAAATGCATGGAATTATAATTATGGTCGATGACAGAGGTGCATTTTTAAGCCAGTGGGATGAGGAGCCGGTCGATACCACGCGCTTTAAAATATGGAAAGAACAGACAGCAGAAGCACAGGGCAAAGCAGATAAAAGCACAGATACAAAAGAGGAAAATATAAATAAAGCAAAACAAAATCAGGAAAAACAAAACCAGGCACAACTGGAGCAGGAAGGACGTAACACAAAAATAAAGAAATCCCAGCAGCACACACAGCAGCAAAATATACAAAAAGCAGGATCAGAAAATCAAAAAGCACGAAATCAGAATGCATCAAGGCAGAATGCATCAGGGCAGAATGCATCAGGGCAGAATGCATCAAGTCAGAATGCATCAAGGCAGAATGCAGCAGCAAGTCAAAATGCAGTAGCGAAACAGAATACAGCAGGTCAAAATGCAGCAGTCCAAAATACAGCAAGAAAAAATGCACCTGTCCAAAATACATCATCCCAAAATGCAGCAGCTGGGCAGCATACATCATCCCAAAATACAGCAGTCCAGAATGCAGCATCTTTAAATACCGCAAGTCAAAACACAGCGATACAAAACGCTTCAGCTCAAAAAGTAGCAGAAAGAAATACAAACGAACAAAACACAGCGAAGCAGAATTTCACAAAAAATATAGGAAGGCAAAACACCGCAAGGCAAAATGCAGCAGTGCAGAATCCCCCAAATCAATATACAGAAGACCAAAATACCAAAAGCTCGAATCCGCAGGCGGCACCCATGGACATAGAAGCCGAAAAAGTATCCGATCTGCGTACCGCAGAGCTGCAGCCGCAGCAGTCCAAGGATATGCAGTGGGATCAGACCTGGAGGTACATGCTGCGGACATATCCGGGAATAAATCAGTTTGCGGATAAAAATGACGTGCTCTGCGTTCGCATTGAGATTAAAGATGTACGCCTGCTGCCGGAAAAATATTGGAGCATGATAAATAACAGCTTCCTGCTGCATGGATTTTTTAATTACAGACATCTGGCATTTGGACGCATCGGCCAGAGCTGGTTTATCGGAATACCGGGTGTTTACCAGAACCAGGAGCATGTTATGGCCTCTATCTTCGGATTCCCAGACTTCCTTCCTCAGATTGAAAAAAATGAAAGAGGAGAGCAGCCGGGTTATTGGTATAGAATCTTAGATGTTGAATAAAGATTTAATTTAAAATTTGTGGCATTATGGGTGAAGAATACTGTAGATCAGGTGGTCTTCCCACACTCCGTGGATCAATGCAAATTTTCGTGCGGTGCCTTCCGGCTCAAAGCCGGTACGTTCGGCTAAGCGGATTGAGGCGGTATTATCAGGCATAATATATGCAGTAATGCGGTGCAGGTTTAATTCAAAAAAGGCAATTTCAACACATTTGTTCAAGGCTTCATAGGCATATCCATGGTGCCAGAATTTGTGGTCAAATTTATAACCGATTTCACAGCTTTGATAGACATAGCGTAGTATATTACGAAAACAGACCGTTCCAATGACATGGGCAGGGTCTGTTTTTTCGTATACCCAGAAGCGGATGCCTGCCTGCTTGACACACATATTGTATTCATAATTTAATGAACGGCGCTGATAATTTTCGGTATAAAAATTTTCCGGGCGCGCGGCTTCGCACTGCTCAAATATATCACGGTTGGACAGATAAAACCTAAGTACATCCCCCGCCTCGGAACCGTTTAGTATTTTTAGGATCAGACGATCTGTCTTATAAGAAAAATTCATGGTCAAACCTCCGTTACATGCTGATCTTTGCAATATAAACAATTGCATCAGACAATGTTATTATAGTATAATATAACGAAAAAAAATCATCAAGTTAATAAAAAAGAATCATAGAATAGGAGGCATATGAAATGCCGGCAAAGCTGACTCCACAGGAAAAATATATG
>Ga0137307_103272_pt1 | contig 9994 bp, 12 predicted proteins | sample NAcewD2O_March_2_FD_97180 | JGI IMG/M metagenome (GOLD analysis project Ga0137307, IMG submission 97180) | Mouse cecal microbial communities from Vienna, Austria - N-Acetylglucosamine amended D2O_March | ecosystem: Host-associated > Mammals > Digestive system > Large intestine > Cecum | place...
ACACGACGCCCATGGCGCAGGTATAGCCTTTTCGGATCCGCGTTCGGTTCCCCGCGCCGTAATTCTGCGCGATAAAAGAATTTACGGCGGCCGCGAAGCCCTCTGCAGTCATCCAGGATATGGACTCGATCTGAGAGCCTACCTTTTGTACGGCGACAGCGGCGTCCCCGTAGCCTGCGATCATCCTGGCGATGATCATGGATATTCCGGTAAACATCATGCTCTGGACAGATGTTGGCAGCCCGATCCGCATGATGGCAGCGCTGTAGTGCATGTCCGGCTTTCTGCGGATATTCATCTTCCTGAAGATCACCTCGTCTTTGGCAGCAAAATATAAGAACATCAAGGTCACGATAAGCTGCGCCCCTACCGTGGCAATGGCTGCGCCTGTCACCCCTGTGGCGGGAATCGGGCCGAATCCGAAGATCAGCACGGGATCCAGGAAAATATTAACGGCCAGCCCGGTCGTGGTAGCGAGAAACGCTGCACGACTGTTGCCGATAGCGGTAAAGATCCCTGTAAACGTCTGGTTCAGAAAAGAAAAAACGACCAGCCCGCAGGTAATCTTAAGGTAGCTTTCGGCGTCTGCGATGACAGAAGGGCTGTTGAGCTTGAAAAATCCGATCAGCGGAGAGGCGAAGACAGCGCAGACGAGTCCGAACGCCAGTCCGAAAAGAGCCGACAATAGTAGAGCGCTTAAGGAATAGCCGGCGGCATCATCTGAGCGCCCTGCGCCAAGGGAATACCCTGCGTTCACCTGCCCGCCCATCTTCGGCAGGGAAGCCAGCCCGTTGGAAAGCCACATGAACATGCCGGCAGCCCCTACTGCCGCGACCGCATTGCTCCCGATGCGCCCGATCCAGATCATATCCGTCAGGTTGTAGGCCATCTGGATCAGGGAAGTGGCCATGATCGGGATGGCAAGCCTGGTAAGGGACATAAGTACCGGACCGTTCAACAGATCAATATTCTTCTTCATAACTTAACCTCCAAATGTAATAACCCAAAGTGACCATATTATAGCACAGACTGCCCGAAAAAGGCAGGAAAATCAGCATAAAAAATACCTGAAAATGGTTGACACGCCGGAACCCGTATAATATAATAAGTCAGTATGACAAAAGGAGAAACAGTAAACCGCCATAGCCCCGGAGATTTACTGATTCTGAATATAGTTGATTAAAGATGTATGAATGATTCACAGGAGGTAAACCAATGAAAACTTATATGGCAAATCCAGATAAGGTTGAGAAAAAATGGTATGTAGTTGATGCTGCCGGATGCACATTAGGACGTTTGTCATCTGAAGTGGCTAAGGTTTTAAGAGGAAAGAACAAGCCGGAATTTACACCGCATGTTGATACAGGTGATTATGTAATCGTGGTAAATGCTGAGAAGGTAAAAGTGACAGGCAGAAAGATGAGCCAGAAGATCTATTATAATCATTCTGATTATGTAGGCGGCATGAGAGAGACTACGCTTGCAGAGATGATGGCTAAGAAGCCTGAGAAGGTGATTGAGCTTGCCGTAAAGGGTATGCTTCCGAAGGGACCTTTGGGAAGAGCGATGATTAAGAAGCTTCATGTATATGCAGGACCGGATCACGGGCAGCAGGCTCAGAAGCCGGTAGAGCTGAAATTTTAAGGAAAGGTTGAAAGGAGGATATTACAGTGGCTAAAGCAAAATTCTATGGAACAGGAAGAAGAAAAAAATCAGTTGCAAGAGTGTATTTGACAGCAGGAACAGGCAACATTACAATAAATGGCAGAGATATCGACGAGTATCTCGGACTTGAAACATTGAAGGTTATCGTTCGTCAGCCGTTAGTTCTCACAGAGACAGAAGGAAAGTTTGACGTGCTGGTCAACGTTAAAGGCGGCGGATATACAGGACAGGCAGGAGCGATCCGTCACGGTATCTCCAGAGCGCTTCTTGAGGCGGATGCAGATTACAGGCCGGCGCTTAAGAAGGCTGGTTATCTCACACGTGACCCGCGTATGAAAGAGCGTAAGAAGTACGGCCTCAAGGCGGCTCGTCGCGCTCCGCAGTTCTCCAAGAGATAGGAAAGAAGAGAATATACAAATTCAAAGATACGCTCCGCGGGTTTTCTCGCGGAGCGTATCTGATCTTGTGGGGTGTAAAGCTTAGAAGCAAGGTTCTATTTCGGGCAATTCCCCAGCAGCCTTTGCCCGATACAGACCAGCACCCCGGCTGTACACAGCAAAAGCAGTGTCAGATGCAAACCTCCGTACACGTACAGCGCTTCCCGTATACCCTGCAAAAGTGCTGGAGAATCGGGGAGATGCCCGGCAAACAGGTGTGACAGCAGCGAGCCGAGATAGATGAACACAAAGGAAAGCATACCGCGTCCTCTGACTGTGCTTGTGTTGAGCAGAACATTGAGAAATGCGATCCATTCGATCAGCAAGAGAAAAAGGGACATACCGTAATAAGCCCCGAGAATATAGTTATGTCCGGCTGCTGCGCCGGCGATATCGCTGTAAGAAGCCTTGTGGTTCCAGAAGGTGACAGCCAGAAGCCCGGTGACGGCAGCGATCAGTAAGAGCGTGATCCCTTGAAACAGGATGCTTGCTGTACTGCGTTTTTGCGCTGCGCGTCCGCCGTGATGCTGAGGAAGGTTTTTGGAATGAACGATGCCATTGAAGGTCTTTGTACGGTTTTGTGCCAGATAGTCAATGCCCAGGCTTTTTGCCGTATCCAGCTCTGAGAGGTTGGACAGGACATCTTTATAGTCGTCATTTCCCAGATCATTAGGGAGTTCGGGCAGATCGCCCTCGTATATTACTTCAAAATCTTTATCAAAGACATTCCGGGGATGTTTTTTTCTTTCATTATTATTCATATTCATATACTGCCTCCTTGAAAATGCTTTTCTATTGTATTATGTTTAGTCTGAAGACACAAGGGATATCATAGAAAGTTAACGAAGACATAAGATTTTCTTTAGAAAATTGCTGTGCGAGCAGCGGCTTTTGCGCAGAAAAACTCGGAATGCCGCCGCGAATCGTTGCTATGAGCGGCTCCTTAGCCGTGTATAGTAATTATCTCCAAAATGCAGTATCTGGAAGATATGCATTTTTATGTTGCAGGAAGGCGCGGTTTCGATTATAATGTACTGTGGTTAGAAAGGAGCTGCATTTATGCTTGACGTTAAAGATCTGACATTCAAGGTGAATGAGAATGGAATAGAGAGAAGTATTGTTAAGAATATAAGCTTTCAGGTGGATGACGGCGAGATGCTCGTTATTACAGGCCCTAACGGAGGCGGGAAGTCCACCCTTGCAAAGGTGCTGATGGGTATTGAAGAGGCTGACAGCGGGCAGATTATTTTAGACGGGGAGGATATTACCTCCTATGACATTAACCACAGGGCCAATGCTGGGATCGGGTTTGCCTTCCAGCAGCCGCCAAGGTTCAAGGGGATGACGGTTATCCGGCTTTTATCCCTTGCGGCGGGCAGGGAGCTGTCGAAGCCGGAGTGCTGCCGGATGCTGAGCGCCGTGGGGCTTTGTGCCAATGAATATATTACAAGAGAGGTTGACGCGACGCTTTCCGGCGGCGAGATGAAGCGGCTGGAGATCGCGACAGTGCTGGCTAGGACTCATAAGCTGTGCATTTTTGACGAGCCGGAGGCCGGGATCGATCTGTGGAGCTTTTCCATGCTTGTGCAGCAGTTTGAGGCGATCCACAAGAAAAAAGAGCAGAGCCTGATCCTTATTTCCCATCAGGAGAGGATCATCCAGATGGCAGACAGGATCATGGTGATCGAGGACGGGCGGATCGGCCAGCTTGGGACAACACAGGAGGTGCTTCCCAAATTGATGAACACAGCAGACAGTCTTGCCTGCTTAAAGAGAAATACTTCTATATAAAATAGAGGAGAATGATGTATGACTTTAGATGAGATTACACAGAAGATATTGCAGCAGATTGATGAGAAGGGCTTTAAGCAAAGGGGGGCGTTTAACCTGAGACACAACGGGACTGCGCTCTGCCATGGGGACAGCGAGCATATTAAGATCAGGAAAAAGGAAGATAAGCCGGGAATCGATGTGTATATTGACGGCGATACTAAGGGCGAGCAGGTGCATATCCCGGTAGTGGTAGATGCATCCGGTATGACAGACGTTGTATACAACGATTTTTATATTGCAAGGGGCGCGGAGGTTACGATCGTCGCGGGCTGCGGGATCCACAACAGCGGCTGCAACGAGAGCCGCCACGACGGCATTCATTCCTTCCACGTGGAGGACGGGGCTAATGTGCGCTACGAGGAAAAGCATTACGGAGAGGGCGATTTATATGAAGGATAACGCAGTGTTTACTTTAGATACTGCGCAGATCAAGGGCGTTGACTCTACGGAGAGAGAGACGAATATTTTTCTTGGAAAAGGGTCAAAATTATATGTAGTGGAGAAGCTGATGACACATGATGACCAGACGGCGGTTTCTAACATGGATGTGCAGCTTGACGGCGAGGGAAGCTCTGCGCAGATCGTATCCCGTTCTGTGGCAAAGGGGAATTCAAAGCAGGTATTCCACCCGAAGGCGGTGGGCAATGCCGGCTGCCATGCACATGTGCAGTGCGATTCCATTATTATGGGGCATGCGCAGGTAAGCTCGATTCCGGAGATTAATGCGAATCATCTGGATGCAGCCATCGTCCATGAGGCGGCGATCGGAAGGATCAATGACGAGCAGTTAACCAAGCTGCGGACGATGGGGATGACAGAAGAGGAAGCCGAGAGTGTGATTATTGACAATTTCTTAAATTAATGATAATAGAAATGTAAGTGTTGTTGATTGCTGCGTTACGGTAAACGGAGTGAACAGATAACAAATATAAATTTTGCATAATTGGACAAGATGTGGTATTATTTCATTATATCACATGGAGGGAGAGTATGAAGCATTTGTTAACAAAGTGGATCCGGGCAGGCATATTCTGTACAGGCTTACTGTTCTTTTCCGGCTGCTGCCTTACAGCGGAGGCGGGAGATATCGAGAGTATGGAGAGCCAGTCGTCGGATCTGAAAAACGAGCTGGATAATGTGAATCAGGAATTACTGGACATCGGTAACGATATCGCTGATGTAGAAGAGAAGATAGAAGAGACTACGGGAGAGATCGAGAAGACACGGGAGCAGCTTGCCATTGCAAGGCACAGCGAGTCGCAGCAGTATGAGGATCTGAAGCTGCGTATCAGATACATGTATGAGAACGACAGTGTTTCCATGCTTGAGGTACTGGTCTCGGCGGAGAGTATGAATGATTTCCTGAACAGGGTGGATTTTATTCAGAATGTCAGTGAGTACGACCGCAACAAGCTGGAGGAGTTTCGGACACTCCGCGAGAATATTGCGGATCAGGAGCAGCATCTGGTGGATGAGAAGGATTCTCAGATCAAGCTTCAGAAGGAACTGGACGTGAAGCAGGATACGCTGCAGGCGAAGGCTGACTCTATGTCAGTTGATCTGACAGCCCTGAAAACCAAGATACAGAGTCTCCGCGCCGAGGAAGCGCGCAAGGCTGCGGAGGAAGCAAGACGCAAAAAGGAAGAGCAGGCCAGAAGGGCTGCCGAAGAGAAGAAAGCGGCTGAGACAGCGGCTCAGGCGAAGAAGGATAATCCGAAGAACGAAGATAAGGATACGTCCGATGAGAATAAGACAACTGCGGACAAGGGCAGCGACTATGATATGCCTTCCGGCAGCGGGGTTCTCACCAAGAAGAAGGGTGTCAATTATTATAACGGGCACAGGGAGACTTATTATTCACAGAAGGTGCTTCCAGGGCACGGTCTTAAGATTCCGGGACGGCATGTGGCGTCGGACGGGACGATCCGTGATTCTGACGGCTATATCTGTGTGGCCAGCAGCGATTATCCGAAGGGAACCGTCGTAAATACATCCCTCGGACCGGGGAAGGTCTATGATTCCGGCTGCGCGTCGGGGACGATAGATTTGTATACTGACTGGTAAGACGCCAAAGCCTGATAAGAGATAAAGAAGGACAGAAGACGTATATAAGGCTAAGTAAAAAGCTTCACCTGCACAGCAGCGGGTGAAGCTTTTTTGAACGTGTGAGCACAACGTGCGGAACGATCCAGTATTATGGAGAAAATACCTTCCCCAACGCTGTAATGTAAAACAAACGTCACTACCCGCGGTTCAAAGGCCGCCCATCGCAATGGTTGTAAACATTTTATACAGTATGCTGCCTTAGACAAACTTGACTGCGGTCCCGTATGCCATAACCTCAGCCGCACCCTGGGTTACAGAGCTTGATGTATAGCGGATATTGATCACTGCGTCCGCGCCCATGGCCTGTGCGTCGTCGACCATGCGCTTTGTGGCGATAGCCCTTGCTTCACTCATCATCTCCGTGTAGGAGCTAAGCTCACCGCCCACAAGCGTCTTGAAGCTGTTCACAATATCCTTTCCCAGATGTACCGACTGAATCATCGTTCCGCGTACAAGGCCGATCATTTCTAAATTTTTACCTGTAATATAATCTGTATTTACTAAAATCATGTTATGTCCTCCTAGTATTGTATTATTTGATTAATACAATTATACTGCATGCGTGATGAAATAGCAATAGTATTATGCCAGATTCAGCACATTTTTTATTGTATAATATCCCGGTTCCCGGCCTGCCAGATACGCTGCGCAGTCGCAGGCGCCTCTTGCGAAGCATTCCCAGTTGTATGAGTGGTGCGTAATCTCCAGGCGTTCTCCCATGCCGCCGAAAAATACGGTATGGCTGCTGGGGATATTTCCTGCCCTGAGGGAATGGTAGCCGATGGTGCCGGGAGTGCGGGGAGAAGCCCCTTCGCGCCCGTACACGGCTATGTCGGACAGCTTATGTCCGAGAGCCTCTGCCATGATCTCGCCCATCTCTTTGGATGTGCCGCTGGGCGCGTCCTTTTTCCACTGGTCGTGCATCTCCAGGATCTCAATGTCCAGATCGCCTCCTGCCGCGGATACAACTAATTCCAAAAGCTTGTTCATGACATTGACCAGTTTTGAGGTGTTGGCGGCGTAGAGCATGGGGATGTGCGCGGCGGCATCCCGGAAGCGCTGCATTTCCTCTGGGGAAAATCCTGTGGTGCCGCAGACAAGAGCTTTTTTGTGGGCGACAGCGAGGCCGAGTACGGTCATCCCCATCTCCCTGGTGGAAAAATCAATGATCACATCGCAGCCTTCGATGACGCTTTCTAAGTCGTCCACGACCGGGACCCCAAGCTCTCTGCCGACCATGGCGGCTGTTCCGAGATCGCTTCCGATATAATCACGCCCTGCGGGTGCGACACCTGCAACAAGCTGCATATCTTCCCTTGAGGCTGCAGTCTGCGTGATCAGCCTTCCCATCTTGCCATTAGGGCCGATTACTATTATTTTCATCATAATAGGAACTCCTTTCGCATATAATTACTATATCATTTTACCTGTTTATTGTATTGTAACATAAATGTTAGAAAAAAACTCTTGCTTTCTTTGACAGAATTCGCTAAAATAACAGTATCGGGGTATGGCTCAGTTTGGTTAGAGCGCACGGCTGGGGGCCGTGAGGTCGCAGGTTCGAATCCTGTTACCCCGATTATTTTATTTTCGCTTTTTTTTCGCGGAAGATGAGGCGGACGGCCGGGCTGTATGGGCATTTGGCGGATACCGTATTTTTTATATCCGAAAGGGGTAGAGTTTATGAAGAAAAGAGCAGTAGTCGCGTTAGGGCACCGGGCGCTGGGGACGAATCTTCCGAAGCAGATGGAGGCGACGAGGAAGACGTCGAAGGTGATCGCTGATCTGATTGAGGACGGATACCAGGTGGCGGTTACCCACAGCAATGCCCCGCAGGTAGGCATGATTCACACGGCGATGAATGAGTTCGGAAAAGTACATGAGGATTATACGGCTGCTCCTATGTCAGTCTGTTCAGCCATGAGCCAGGGTTATATCGGCTATGACCTGCAGAATGCGATCCGTGAGGAATTATTGAACCGCGGTATCTACCGGACGGTGAGCACGATCCTGACACAGGTGATCGTAGATCCTTACGACGAGGCATTTTACACGCCGACGAAGATACTCGGACGTTATATGAATGCGGAGGAGGCGGGTGAAGAGCGTAAAAAGGGGAATTATGTGGTGGAGGAGCCGGGAAAGGGTTTCCGGCGGATCGTGTCTGCGCCGAATCCGGTCAGTATCGTGGAGATTGACGCGATCAGGGCGCTCCTTGACGCAGACCAGATCGTCATCGCCTGCGGAGGAGGGGGTATCCCTGTGCTGCAGCAGGACAATCACCTTAAGGGCGCCAGCGCAGTGATCGAGAAGGATCTGATCGCAGGGAAGATGGCAGAGGAGGTCGATGCGGATGAGCTGATTATCCTGACCAGCGTCGAGAAGGTCAAGATCAATCTGGGACGTCCGGAGGAGGAAGCTCTCGGCGAGATATCGGTTGAGGAAGCGAAGATGTATATGGAAGAAGGGCATTTTGGAGAGTACAATATGCTCCCGAAGCTTTCTGCCTCTGTAGAGTTTATCGGGAAGCGCAAGGGAAGGCGCGCAGTGATCACTTCCTTTGAGTGCCTGAAGGATGCGCTTAAGGGACGTAACGGAACATGGATGAGTGAATAAGGCGCAGGCTGCATTTACTCAGGGTGAAGATGTATATTTTTGCAGAAACAGGGAATCCTAAGAAAAAATGTAAGGAGGATTTCCGATGAAAGCAAAGGTTAATGAAGGATGCATTTCCTGCGGCGCCTGTGTCGCAGCGTGCCCGGAGGTATTCAGGTTTAATGATGACGGCGTCGCAGAGGCGTTTGCCAATGTTGCGCCGGAATATGAGAAGCCGGCCACTGAGGCGAGAGACAGCTGTCCTGTTTCGGTCATAGATATTGAAGAATAGCAAAAGATACAGATTCGCATATACTATAACTGATAGTGTATGCGGATTTTTCTTTATCCGGAAAATGCGCATCAGAATAATACAGGGGGCAGCGGCTGTGAGACTTTGTGAATTAGAGGATAAAGAAGTGATCAATACCTGTGACTGTAAGAAGCTTGGTTATATCGTGGATCTGATCATCGACGAATGTAAGGGATGTATCGAAGCGATCGTCGTTCCGAGGGCGGGGAAGTTCTGCGGCCTGTTCGGGGACGGGGCAGAGTATATCATCCCCTTTCGCTGCATCAAAAGGATCGGTCCAGACATAATTCTTGTAGAAATCTGTGATGAAAAGTAGAAAATGAACGGAAATTGCGGCCCAAATGTTTGACTTCTCATTTATCAGAAGATATACTATATACAATATCGAAAGTGAAAGGATAGTAATTAAGATGAAATGTCCATACTGCAGTAACCCGGATACAAGAGTTGTAGATTCCAGGCCGGCGGAGGACGGAGCGTCGATCAGGCGCCGCCGTTCCTGCGATCTGTGCGGGAAGCGTTTTACTACTTATGAGAAGGTGGAGACGATCCCTCTTATTATTATAAAAAAGGATAATGCGCGCGAACAGTACAGCCGCATGAAGATCGAAAACGGCGTGATCCGGGCATGTTATAAGCGGCCGGTTCCGGCGGATGAGATTGAGCAGATGGTTGACCGGATTGAAACTGGTATTTTCAGTCTGGAGGAGAAGGAGATATCAAGCAGCGTGATCGGAGAGATGGTGATGGATGGCCTTAAGGATCTGGATGAGGTCGCGTATGTCCGTTTTGCGTCTGTTTACAGGGAATTTAAAGATGTGAATACATTTATGGACGAGCTTAAGAAGATTCTTGACCGGTAAGTTTAGATAGATTGGGTGATAATAGTATATGAGAACATACAAATTGACGATTTCTTATGATGGGAGCAGATATCAGGGATGGCAGCGTCAGGCGACGACGGACAATACGATCCAGTTTGTGCTGGAGTACAGTATCGGCAAGATGGTGGGCTACCGCGTGGAGGTTGACGGCTCTGGAAGGA
>Ga0137307_103275_pt1 | contig 9989 bp, 7 predicted proteins | sample NAcewD2O_March_2_FD_97180 | JGI IMG/M metagenome (GOLD analysis project Ga0137307, IMG submission 97180) | Mouse cecal microbial communities from Vienna, Austria - N-Acetylglucosamine amended D2O_March | ecosystem: Host-associated > Mammals > Digestive system > Large intestine > Cecum | place...
TTTCTTCTCGTCATAGCCAAAAATCAGCCATGCGAAATCAAGTCCACGAAGATTCGCCTCGTTGCTCAACGCCGAGAAATATTTGCCCAAATCATCGAAGTCAAAGTTGTTCTCCGCCTTCTTGAACTCCACGACCTCATTCTCCTTGTGTGGAACGAGGTTATTAAATATGTTGATATAGCTTTGGGGCATTATAGCTTAAATTTGTTGAGAATTAAACTGTTAAACTATCTAATTCCGAGGATTAATGTTTTTTGAAATACTATGGATTCCTAGGTCTATTTCTCTTGTGCTACCATCACTCATGTGGTCTATTTGTTTTGTCTTAAACCTTGTGGTTTGCTTTGAAACAATAATGGAAATGTATTTAGCTTGTTTACACAAGCGGCAAGTCTTTCGTAAAACGATACGGTGAAGTTGGTATATTGGAAATTGCTCAATTACTCGTCTTGAGACATGAACGCTTTCTTGATTTTGTGATTCAGGCAGTTTATAAGTTAGTTTTTGAGATTCAGTATGTTGTGATGAAATGGAGTATAGTTTGGAGGACTGGGCAATAATACTAGAGTTTATGCTTTCAGATATTTGTTGTGCTGAAATTGAGAATTCAGTTTCAAGTTTTTGTTCAATTTTCTTCTCAATCTGAACCTTATTATCAATGTTAGAAATGGTATTCCATTCTTTTTCTTGACCAGCGTATATATCAAGTATGCACTCTCCCTCTTCTGAAATAACCATTCCACCATAAGGCATACAATTTACGATATCACAAGATGTGAACGGATGTCTCCAAAAGGAGAATAATTTTTTAGCAGGTACATTCTTTAGTTCTTTACTAATGGCAACCTCATATTTGGTAAAAAGATCTAATACATAGTTTGAAAGTTTTGAAATCTCATTTTTTGACAAATAAAACGAGAATCCTACATTTATGGCTTTAGCTAATTCTTCTTTTGTCGCTTCTCCGGTTAACATTATGGCCAACACGTTCGGATCTATTTGCCTTATTTTATGAAATAGTTCCGTGCCCTTCAAAACAGGCATTACTTGATCAATCACTGCAACTTTTACGTTGACATGAGTGACATAGTCTAATAGCTCATTGGGATTGTCAAAAGGTTTTACTTTGAACCCGGTTTGAGCCTCAATAAGTTCGGCAAAATCATTTGCTGCGTTAGGGGCATCGTCAATAACGATGATTTCTGGAATGTCTGATTTCATTTTGAAGGAAATTGAAGAGAGAACTTAATAATTTGATTATCAAGAGATATATCGAGTTCTTTACCTCCTAATAAAGTCAAGAAATGGCGTACGGTTTCAAGTCCAGTCCCGATATGATCTTTCTTGGATGAATATCCATTTTTGTGTAAATCAGAAAGTAGAGGAACATTTTCACATTCGTTCTCTAATATAATGTTTATTATAGAGTCTGTATGGGATATATATACTTTTATTTCAGAGTTAACTGGAGATGCCGCGACAGCATTCTCTAGCAAAGGTGAAACTACTGACATCATTATATTCTTTGAAATATGTATGTCATCATCAGCTTCTAACATCATTTTAAGCCCTGACTTTTGATATTTTGAACAGTACATGTCAAAACAGTCACTAAGAGATTTTGTGTAGTTAGAACTGTCTCCGATAGTAGTCGATGACAGAAGTTCTTTATATGCGACAATCGTGCTTCTACAAAAATTCACATACTGTATAATTTTCTCTATCTGAGATTGAGATGTTCCTTTGACTTTGCCCTTAAGAAGTTCGCAATTGACCTCAATCTGAGAAAGAGGTGTTGCTAAAGTGTGATTTAATTCCTTTAGAATTGCAAAATCATTTGGGAGAGATTTTTGAATCTCCTTTTGAGAAACCAGCGTATTGAGTTTGCTAATTTCAGCGCTCATAGTATAAATCATGGGTCTCAACTCATCGACACTGGCAGAATATACATTACTTGGAAGAAATGGTTTTTGGCTTAATTTGTGGATTTCAGCAATACATTGTTTTATTTCTAAATCTAGTTGACGTAATTTTGAATTTGCTTCATAAGACCATAAAGTATCCATTGGCCTACGAAAACTATCTTCCCGAGATAATGCTGAGATATTTTGTTGAAGAAGGCTTGATAGTTTAGAACTACTTTTTAGTGAACTTATGCGCTTCGCTGTTATGACAGAGCAAATGATTAACACTATAGCGGAAACTACTCCAATAATAGTCAAAAGATATTCGATATTTATTATTACTGTATTTGAAGCCAGGCTGATAGGTGTTTTATTCTCAGATAATTCAAAACTATTATAGAATGGGAGTACCGTAAGAGGCAAACTAATGACAAATACAATTATAGAGTTGTATCTACCTTCTCGACTAAAAAATATAGTGAGTAATGAGGCGATTGCCTCAATTATGAAACAAATTTTCCAAACCGTAATCGCAATTTCAGAAGAATAAATTTCTTTTACTGGGAAAATACCTATTAAGACAAAAAACAATGTCAATAATAGCAAATAGGAATTTTTACTCTCATCTTTTACAGAAATGAGAGTACCCAGAAGGCAAACCACATAAAGTAGCCCGAAAATGATTATTATAGTCCAACAAATAATATTCATCATAATGATAAATGATTTTCAGGGTTCTGCTGCGAATAATAATGAATCATCGGAGTCAAGTAAATACTCCAATGTATGGTTAATCATCTGTTCCTTAAATTCTTCGAGGAACATTTCTTTGTTTTCGTCTATGAGTTTCTTAACCTTTGTGTCCTCGGTCTGACGGAGAAAACGACGGATAAGTTTGTTGTATTCCTTTTCTATCTGCTCACGAGTGAAGTTTTCACTGCGGAGCATAGCCATAAACTTGCCATCGGCTTCGAGGAACGAATAGAGCGCGTCGGTTTGGTCGTGCCAAAACTGCATGGCTTGTTCGCGTTCGGCCTCGGTTTCGTTCATCTTGGCAAGTTCTTGGAAGATGCCCTCAAGGCCGCGCTTTTTGCCGGGCTTGCCGGTGGGAGGCGGCGGAGTGTTGCCCCCATCATCGCCGGGTTCGCCTGGTTCTTCTACGTCGATTTCCTCACCTACGAGCAAACCGAGGCCACCGTCAAAGGAAGTGCTGATGGCGCCGAGGGCTTGTTTCTTCTCGAACATTGAATTATAGATGTAGACGTAACGCTGCCAAAAGTCGATGAAGTCAGTATCCGAGAATTTCGGATCGAGTTCAATCACGCCCTGCAAAAGCAGCATTCGGGAGTTGTAACGCCCGACGGCTTTTTTAAGCAGTTTGGCCGCGTCCTCTGCCATAGACGGGTCTACCTCTTCATTTCGAGCCTTGACCTCCTGTATATAGGCGGCGTGAGCGTCTATCATGTTCTTTATCCATGCACGGATAGCGGCATCCATTTCAAGGCAAAGAGCGGCGTTAGCCTCTTTTTTGCCTTTGGATGAGCGGTAACGCTCAAACCACGTCGTATAAACAGGCTGAGCGATAAGATTGCGGTAGATTTCATCCACTACAGCCTTTTCGCGTATCGGGTCGAAGTCGGTAATCACCATGCCGCAGAATTTCGCGAAGGCTTCGCGGATATTCTTTTCATTGACGTTATCGAAAGAGAAGTCAATGATGTGGCATTCCTCCTTATATTTGGTGGTGCGGTTTACTCGCGATATTGTCTGAATGGCGTTGATGTCGCGGATTTCCTTGTCAAGGAAAAGAGTGTGCAGTTTAGGTTCGTCGAAGCCGGTCTGCAATTTGTCAACGACTATTATAAGACCGTTCTTGGCGGTCTTGAAATTGTCGATAACCTTATCCTCGGCCACTCCGTCGTTCATCGACGCGCACTTCTCGTATTTCTGACTGTCGGAATAAACAATGGCAACAGGCGCATCGGCATACTTTGCGAAAGTGACTGATGCGGTCTTTTCAGCCATAAGACGGCGAATGAGTTTGCAATATTCGATTGCAATTGGTATTGAGGTAACGGCAAGCATAGCTTTGCCCTGGCCTCGGATTTTGCCATAAATCTGCGAGAGCAGACGGTTGACAATGAATTTGGCAATAGCCTCGCGGCGGTCAGCATTTTCATAGATTTGCCTTTTGGCAAATGCTATGCGCTCGTCCGCCTGAGTGCGTATGGCTTCTTCGACAGCCTGACGCAATCCGTCGGGAAGCTCGAAATACATCTTGGCCGGAACGGGGATGATGTGTTTCGTGGGGTCGAGGATATAACCGTCGGCAATGGCCTCTTTCATTGTATAGGTGTCAAACGGTTTCCAAAGCTGCGAGAAGTTGGTGCCTCGGTGGAACTCGCCGAATCGAGCGAGAACTTTATCGCTTGGCGTGGCGGTGAAGCCGACAATGAGGTTTTTCTTCTTCGAACCGCGAGTGATAAACCCTCCGTTTTCATCGAATATGTCTTGCAGTTCATCGAATGCCGAAAACATTTCCTGATGCACATCGTCGGTGTTGGAGCGGTGCACCTCGTCGATGAGAAAAGCCACACGCTTATCGGTAAAACTCTTTCCGGCGCTCTCGATAGCTTTTTTCAGCTCCCAAAATTTTTGGATGTTGACCACGATGATGCGGCGTTTGTCGCTCAGCGCGGCTACGAATGTATCCTGATTCGTTGCCTCGACGAACATCGCCTTGTCGATGTTCATGTTGAGCATCATGGAGTCGAGTTGGTCGCGAAGTTGCAGACGGTCAACGACCAGAAGAATCTTGTCGTAGACCCACTCGCCGTTGTGGCGCAGGTCTTTGAGTTGTAGCGCAGTCCAGCCTATAATGTTACTCTTTCCGAACCCTGCCGCATACTGAAGCAGAAGCGAGTAGACATATTTGTTATTGCAGTAGCTTTCGCGCTCTGCGATAACACGGTCTATCAACTCTTGCGGAGCGTCAAGGGCTTGCAGCTCGGCGCGGAGCTTTTCTATGAAGTAGTTCGGCTCGCCCTCATGGTCGAGAAATTCCTGAACGCGGTTGATAATGCGGTCGCATCCGAATTTTTGCTTGGGACGAGGACAGATCAGCTTGCCTGTTTTGTCCTTGTACTCTTTTTTCTTTACCTTGCGACCGTTTTCCGTCACTGTCACAGTCTTGTAGGTGTATGCCATGAAGTTGTAGTAGATGATCTCTTTCTCAATCATCTTCTTGGAATACAACGAGCGCATGGCCTCCTCAAATCGCACTCGCGGGTCGGTCTCGCTGTCGGCGAGCGTAGGAAGCGGTTTGAAAACGGCCTCCACCACCGGACGGAACGACGATATAGTGATTGTCCCGTCTTGAAAACCTCGTTTGGCCTCGTCAAAAAACTGGCCGGGGTTTCGGAGAACAAAAGTATTGTTGATATCGGTGGTTACAAGGTGCAGAGCCTTTTCAAAGGGGCGCAGGAAACGGCGGCGAAGTGTCTGCGACACATCGTTGCCGTCGGCTATCCGGGTATAAACTGCCACGGCTTCGAGATAGTCGGTATTAACCTTGTTGCGTCCGTTGGTTCGGGCACTCTGATTGGTAAAATTACTTTTCATCTCGGCATATCCTAGGAATATACCGTTGACGAAGAAAGAGAGGTCAGGACGAAAAGCAAATACTTTCCTTCCGTCATGATGGAAAGAATAAGTCATTTCTTCGACGGCAGAGAAGATGTTCTTTTTGAAGTCTTCATCGCCGCGAAGCTCGGTGCCGCTCACATACAGGAGTTGAAGCGTTTCTCCATCAAAAGAGATAGTACGGTTCTTATTGAGGAAGATTGCCACATTGGCACTCGCCTCAATTTTTTCCTTAATGGTATCCATAATGGCACGGAGCAGTTTTTGCTCGTCACCATTATACTCGCTTTTGCGCAGGAGGTTCTGCCACTGTCGGCGAGAGTTTTCTTTCAAGAACTCCAGCAAGTCGGAGGGGATGAATAAGTCCGGCGAAACGGCATTGTTCTTGACTTCGCGATAGCCGAGTCCTTCCTGACGGCGGCAGAAGAAGTCCATTACGTATTCGCCCTGCAATTCAAGTTCGTTCATTGCTTATCAAATTATGGCGCGTTTGCCGGTTACTACTTCATTTATCAGCGAGCGTTTTAATTCTTTAAGACGCTCGATTTGGGTGCATATCTTTTCGATGATAGCGTCAATCTTGCCGCATTTCTCGTCAAGATAGGCGGCTATTTCTCGCTGTTCTGAATAAGGAGGCAATGCGATTTCAATATTGCGCATAATGGAATAGTTGGTAGTCCATAGGTCTGCCACTATGCCTTTTCCATTGCGATAAAATTCCTCGACCCAATCATTGCATCGAAAATAATAATCAGCAAATTTTGGGTCTATATTAGTTGGCTCTAAGACTATATAAATAAGAGAAACTGAGCCATCCATAGGCGACGTACCACAAGACCCTTTACGGTCGCTTCGCGAATTTACCACAAAATCATCCTTGCAAACTTTTTTTCGGGTATCTCCCTCTGCCATAGATTTTGCCACATTCTCCATTTGTGGCACGACCCCATTCTTGGTAACTGATAATGGGGCAAAATCAATTTCAGAAACTTTTTCATTACGAAAATTGAAATAGTTTCTAATGCGGCCAACATTCCAATGAATAGGAATGTGCGTATTCCAACGAAGCCCTGATGGATTCAGGGGGGCGTTGGGGTTAAGGCCGCGAGTTACGGCGCGGTTGATGAAGGAGCGGCGCAGACGGCTGTATGCATCGGCTTTGCGCTCCAACAGCTCAACCTGTCTCCCAATCTTCTCACACTCTCTATCCAAGTATGCGGCTATAGCCTCCTGCTCTGCAAGCGGAGGAATTAAAACAAAAGTTTGGTTGATAATACTTTGTGTAACGGAGTAGAGTTTGACACTTTTAACTCTTTTTCGTATCTGGGTGCGCCAATCATCGCTAATGAAAAGATACGCAAAGTATTTACCACATCCAAGTCCGGAATTTCTAAAAAGAATAGTGTGATAGCCTGCATAAAGGTCGGCAGGTTCGGAAATGTATATACAATTACCGCAACCGGCTAGATCCTCGGAAGTGTCCGCAAAGATAAAATCATGATGATTTACTTTTGCGGAATCTTTATCTTTGACAAGAAAATCGGGGATAAACTTAACTAAATCAGGATTGACAAATGTTTGAGGATTGTTCTTTGCATGGACTTGACCATAGCTTAAAACAGCGTTGCCAACTTCTACTAAGTCTGCTTTAGTAAAGGTTATTCCAGTATTGGTGCAACCAAATTTTTTTAGCGGTTCAAGCTGCCACCCTTTTGGGATATTGGGAAACCATTCATTATCTATGCTTACGTATTCTTTCATAATCCCAGTTCCTTTTCGAGGGTTGCAAGTTCTGAATCTATCTCTGCGATTTCGGCGAGGATTGTGTCAACGGGTTCTACGGTTTCGGGAACGTAGAACTCCTTGTTGAAGTTGACCTCGACACCGACAGTGTTGTCGAGAAGCCGGTAAGGCTTCGAGAGATAACGGGCGAGGAATTCAGCGATTACGCGGTCGTTTTCTTCGGGGTCGGGATTGTACGGTATAACCTCGGTGTCTTTGTCGGTCTTGTTCGTTACCTTTGCGGAGGCCGAAACTTTGCCCGTAGTCTTACTACGCGAGATAGAGAAGTTTAAGCACCCCATGCCGAGGTTTTCATCGCTGCCATCTTTGCGAGAAATCTGTATAATGCCGGGGCGATTCTTGCCGGAGATATAAATATATTCTTTTGAGAATATGATTATGTCTTTCGGCTGAATATCGAGGTTGGCGAGTGCTTCTTCGGGGTACTCTGCATTATCTCCGATAGGCCATAGCCAACCGTTGGCTTCGTCGTAGGTAGCCTCAAAATTCTTGATTTTGTAAGGCTCTCCATAGTAGCCGAGGCTTTCGCTTGCCGAACGTCCGGCTTCGTCTATCTCGGTCAGCTCGATTTGCTGCTTGTTGAAGTAGAAGTGCCATTTGTCGTAGACTTTGGCAATGTCGCAGTCGCGGAACTCAACGAGAGCGCGGACTATGTCGGCGCGGTGAGTTTCGTTCATCTCCTTGCGCTTGGAGCCTTTGTTCTTTTTCAGCGGTTGCCAAAGGTCGGAGGCGTTGATAAGAATAACCTTATTTTTTCGGTCGGCAGATTTGTTCTTGTTGAGGATCCACAAGTAAGTAACAATGCCGGTGTTGAAAAATTCGTCGGAGGGCATCTGTATGATGGCTTCGACCCAGTCGTTGTCAAAGAGATATTTGCGGACATTACTCTCACCGCTTCCGGCATCACCACTGAAAAGCGAGCTGCCGTTGTTTACCTCGACTACAATACCTTTGCTGTCATGCAGGTGCCATGCGTTGTGTTGGAGAAAAAGGAGCTGACCGTCGCTTACCGACGGGAGGAAAGCGAACTGACCGGTCTGGTCGTCGCGGATTTCTTTCTCATAACCTTTCCAAGGTATGCCGTAGGGAGGATTGGCGACAACAACGTCGAACGACTTGCCGTTGAACGGTAAGGAAGTAAGCGTATTGCCGTATTTGATTTCGGCATTGTCGCGGAACAAAGATTCAATCTTTGCGAGTGCGTAAAGGGCATCGTTCCAGTCGCAGCCATTGGCGGCGATGAACTCATAGCCCGCGCCCTCACGCAGACGGTCGGCAACACCGAAAAGCAGGTTGGCACCGCCGCAAGTGGGGTCATAGAGATGTACGAAGTCGCGCTTTGGAATGTCAATTTTCGCTGCAACGATTTCGGCGATCAGCGAAATAATATCTTCGGGGGTGTACTGTTCTCCGGCGGTTTCTGCGGAGATGTCAGCCCATTTACGCTTGATGTGTTCTTCAAGCGTGGTGATTTCAGAGTTGTTATAAGGCGAAAGGTCAATCTGCGCCCAGCCTGTGATGTACTGCATCAAAATACCTTTCTTCCGAAGTTCAGCTACCATGCCGTCGAGGTTAAGGTATTTGCTATCGTCGGTTCCTCGCTCTATGCCGAGCAGTTCTTTGAGTTGTGCATCGAACCCTGCGAGATATTGCGAGAAGTCTTGCTCAAAGGTCTTATCGTTGTCGCAGATACTTGAAAGAGTCTTGTTCTGCCGAACGATGTAATCATTGTAGCCGCACTCGCGGTCGCGGAAGGCTTCGACAAAATCCTCGATATTTTCGGTTGGGTCGATACCCTCGGCTTCTTGAATATCACGCATTTCATTGCGCATACGTCCTTCAAGCATAATGAGCGCGAAGAATGGCATCATATAGTCGGGGAATTTGCTCTGTTTGATACCCGAAGAAATCAGAAGGTCTGCGCAAGCCCAAATCTCCGATTCATATGATAGAATATCCTTCATCATTATTCAATATTACCGCCATTAATCAGTCGGCGTGGGTCAACATTCAATATAGATGCAATCTTCACAAGCATTTCTAAAGATGGCTGAGCCGCATTGGAGCACCAACGGGAAACGGTCGCTTCATTTTTGCCTAATTGCTCTGCGAGCCATTTACCTGTGCGATTTTGCTCAACTAAGACTACTTTTAGTCTATTTATTCGTTCCGTTGGAGTAGCTATATTGTTTGTTGACATGTGATAATTCTTTGATGTTATTTGCAAAGTTAGCTAATTTTTCTGAGATAGGAGCCATTATTTGCAGGAAAACGGATGGAAAAACTCTACATCAGGCACGTTGCTTGCTTGGTGTAGAGTTTTGATGAGGTCAGTCATGGGATTGGTATTGGCGCTTGAGGCGGTCGAGGGAGTGGGCGCGGCGGAGGGAGTCGCGGTAGGCGATGTCCTGCTGCCAATGGCCGGTGTGCCATTGGCGGTATTGCTTGGGGTAGTTCTCGCGGTAGAATTGCCCGAAGGCTATGGCGTCGGCATTGTCTTCGTACCACCTTTCGAGCTGACCGATGCGCTGTTCGTATTCTCGCTTGGTGTCTGATGCAGAATTTGAGAGCATTATACTTCCGGTCAGTATTATACCGACTATCGCCCCAACGATGCCGAAGGAAGGGAGGTAGAGCCGG